>Ga0302173_10000180_pt1 | contig 33852 bp, 36 predicted proteins | sample I_Fen_N3_1_FD_198785 | JGI IMG/M metagenome (GOLD analysis project Ga0302173, IMG submission 198785) | Peat permafrost microbial communities from Stordalen Mire near Abisko, Sweden - I_Fen_N3_1 | ecosystem: Environmental > Terrestrial > Soil > Wetlands > Permafrost | place: Sweden: Abisko... | reverse complement strand
GGTACTATTTTGGTAATCCATAGTGATTATCCTCCTGTGTTTGTTTTTTAGTCGTATTTAAATCATAACACGGAATAATCCACTATGGATTTTTATTGGTTCAATTTCATTTTACAACAAGTCAAAAATATATAAATAAGAAAAAGGAGAGAAAAAATATGCCAGTAATTACATTAGAAGCAGGAAAATTAAATAAGGAACAAAAAAGCCAATTGGTTAAAGAATTTACAGAAAAAGCATCAAAGGTTATGAATGTACCTGAACAGGCATTTATAGTTTTGTTAAAGGAAATTGAGCAAGATAATATCGGGTTTGGCGGACAGCTTATGTCAGAAAGAAAGTAGTGTTTCTAACCATCAGATTTAAAATTTGATGGTCTTTTTATACAACAAAAGATAAATTAATGTTTGCGAATAATTATAAATAATAGAATATTGGCATTATGTATAGAAGTAGTTATATTAAGATAAGTAAAAGTACATTTAATATAAATTGAATAAACGGAAAATTGAAAGAATGCTAGTGCTTAAAGAAGTTTATGGAATTAGTTTTCAGGCTACGGCTATTCCTATCTTCGATAATCAAGGAAATGTAATTGGTGGAATAGGACTCGGAATTGGTTTGGAAAATCGTGAAATATTGATTAATAATGCAAACTTAGTAGCAGAATCAGCAAATCATCTTAAACAAGCATCTAATATTGTAGTTGGATAGTTTTTTTATTACGTATAATTATCAATCTGTTTAATCTAAAAATTATAATATAAGTTATTAGTAAATCAGAATTGATAGAGGTATTAATAATTTATCTTATATAAATGGAGGAGAAAGGATGAATAGAAGAATTGAATATGAAAATCCTGAACAAAAATATGAAGTGACTCCAATTGAGCTATTTTTTGATCTTATTTATTCTTTTGCATTTTCTCAATTAACTCAGTATTTATTATCAGACCTATCATGGGAAGGAATTATTAGAACATTAGTAATGTTGATTGCTATGTTTATGGTATGGTCATATACAAGTTGGGCAGCGACAATGATCAATGCAGATAAATCAGGAACCTGCTTAATGATTTTATTGGTCATGTTTATTGGTTTGTTTATGAATACTTCGATTTTAGGAGCTTTTTCAAATTTAGGATGGGTATTTATTTCTACTTTTTTAATAATTCAATTTGGACGTACTAGTTGGACAATTACCTTTTCTTCTGATGATACCTTCCGTGAACATTTTTGGAGAGTGTTGATTTGGCAGGTAATGTCGGCTCCTATTTGGATAGCAGGAGCATGTGTATCTATCAGGCTACGCATTTTTCTGTGGCTAATAGCTGCAGGTGTAGACTTATTAGGTACATGGATTGGACATCCAATACCAGGACGTAGATTTTTATCAGAGAATATTGAGTTTGATACTAAACATATGTTAGAGCGATGCAGACTGTTTCGGCTTATCGCTATTGGTGAAATGGTCTTTACGTTAGGAGCTGCAATTACAAATGCTGATTTGAGCTATATGACGATAGTACTAGGAATTGTAACAATGGGTGAAATTGTTTCTCTTTGGGCGTTAACATTTGGACGTTTTTATAGGATAGTTGCAGAACACGTAGAAGATACAAGGAATCCTGTTCAAGCTAGTCATTATGCTATAAATGCTCTTGTTATTATACTTTTTGGTTTAGTTGCTATTTCGGTAGCAAATGAGCATATAATTTTGCATCCTTTTGAGGTACCATCTCCAGTGCTTTGTTTTCTTTTAGGAGGTGGACCAATTTTATTTTTGAGCGCTCAAGGATGGTATCTGATAAAAGTACCAAACATCAGACCGTATCGTTATATAGTTTGTGGAATACTTTTTCTTTTTGTGAGTTTTACAGCATGCTTATTCCAATCATGGATTGCGCTTATTATTAATGGATTGATCCTTATAATGCTTTCAATATTTGAGTCAACCAGAAGTTAGAGCATTTGTGTAGAAGAAAAAATATCAATGTTTATTATAGAGAGGAAAGAAAGTGAAAGATGTATTTATTATATTTTTTAATTCCAGCATTATGTATGATACCGATAGGGATATACATTTATTTTTATTTGATGCGTATGGCAAAATTTTGGAATATCAATATTGAAAAGAAAGTAGTAAGAATAGGAATTATTATGTTGACTGTATTTGTTGTAGCATTGTCTGTTAACTTATGGGGAAGCGGAGCACTTATATTGTTACATATGATAGTAATTTCTGTATGCATGGAGCTTATCAACTTAATATGTAGAAGGTATAAGAGATGGAGAGCTGTATATCAGAGCGGTTTGGTACCAATATTGCTAGCAACCGTAATATTAGTATATGGTTATTGTAATATAAGAAATGTCGTGGAGACGAATTACAGCGTATACACCGATAAAGGGATACGTGATAAAGGCTATCGTGTGGCTATAATTGCTGATCTACACTATGGAATAACTATGAACAAAGAAAAATTATATGAGTATTGTGATGTTATCGCAAAACAAAACCCTGATATCGTCGTGCTTTGCGGGGACATTGTGGATGAAAATACAACATTTTCAGAGATGCAAGAGGCGCTACAGGCACTTGGTTCTATTAAAAGTACTTATGGCACTTATTATGTATATGGAAATCATGACAAAAACAATTATTCATCAAAACCATATTATACAGTTAAACAACTAGATGAAGAACTTGCAAATAATAAGATTTTATTATTACAGGATGAAACGTATAATATTAATGATGACTTAACAATTGCAGGTAGAGATGATATAGGCTTTGCAAAGGAGAATCAACGCAAAAGTGGAAGTGAACTGATTACAGAGGTAGATTCAGATAAATTCACATTATTATTGGATCATCAGCCTTGCGAACTTAAGGAAAATGATGAATTAGGATATGACCTTGAATTAAGTGGACATACACATGCAGGACAAATCTGGCCAATAGGGCAGCTTATGAGTATATTAGGAATTGGTGAATTGAATTATGGATATAAGCAGTTATCAAATATGCAGGCAATAGTTTCTTCAGGAATGGCAGGATGGGGCTATCCGATCAGGACAGGTTCTCATTCAGAATATGTGATAATTGATATTCAACCCCATCAGACTTAAAGGCAATAAATATATATGGATAAGTAAGATGAAAAAAATTAAAAAAAGTAATTGACCTTAACTCGACTTAAGGGTTTATTATATAACATAACATATAAATAAAGGAGATAAAAATATGCCAGTAATTACATTAGAAGCAGGAAAATTAAATAAAGAACAAAAAGGTCAGTTGGTTAAGGAGTTTACACGTACAGCTTCAAAAATTATGAATGTACCAGAGCAAGCCTTTATTGTACTATTAAAGGAAAATGAACAGGACAATATTGGTTTTGGTGGACAGTTGTTGTCTGAAAGAAAATAATTTTTTAGTTAAAAATTTGAAATTAGGGAGATGTAAAGATGTTATATAGAAAATTAGGAAAAACAAATGAAAAAGTCTCAGCTTTAGGTTTTGGATGTATGAGATTGCCTGTTATTGATGGTGATCCTACTAAAATTGATGATGAAAAGGCTATAAAAATGGTTCGTCATTCAATTGATGAAGGTGTTAATTATATAGACACAGCATATCCTTATCATGGGACTGGAATGACAGAAGGAGGAGAAAGTGAACCATTTGTAGCTAGAGCTTTAAAAGATGGATATAGAGAAAAAGTTAATATAGCTACAAAACTTCCTAGTTGGAATATTAGAACTAGAGAAGATATGGACAAATATTTAAATGAACAATTAGAACGCCTCCAAACAGATACAATAGATTTTTATTTAGTACATGGTTTAAACAAAGGTGGCTGGGAGAATTTAAAGAATTTAGGAATAGATGAGTTTTTAAATTCAGCAATTAAAGATGGAAGAATAAGATATGCAGGATTTTCATTTCATGATGACTTAGATGTATTTAAAGAAATAGTTGATTATTATGATTGGTCATTCTGTCAAATTCAATATAATTATCTAGATGAAAATTTCCAAGCTGGAACAGAAGGATTAAAATATGCAGCAGATAAAGGTCTTGGAGTTGTTATTATGGAGCCACTTAGGGGGGGGAGGCTAGTTGCAGATCTTCCAGAAGAAGTTACAAAAACTTTTGAAAAAGCAGAAATGAAAAAATCTCCAGTTGATTGGGCATTAAGATGGGTATGGAATCATCCAGAAGTATCAGTAGTACTTAGTGGTATGAACGTAATGGAACATATTGACGAAAATTTAAGAATTGCAAGTGTTGCATCACCTAATTCACTAACAGAAAAAGAATTAGAAATAATGGATACTGTAAAAAATATATATGCTGCAAAAACAAAAGTTAACTGTACAGGTTGTCAATATTGTATGCCTTGTCCAATGGGAGTAAATATTCCTAAGAACTTTGCTCATTATAATAAATATCATATGCTTGTTACGCCAGAAACAGAAGGAAACCTAAAGATGTTTTATAATGCATTTGTAGATGCGTCTGAAAAAGCAGATAAGTGTGTGGAATGTGGTAAATGTGAAAAGCATTGTCCACAAGGGATTAAAATCCGTCAGGAATTAAAAAATGTTAAGGAATTATTCTTATAGACAAGTTCTGTTTAACTATTGAAAAAATAAGAAGTCAATAAGATATATATAAATAGTAAAAGCAAAGCCAAGGATCTAATATGATGACTGCTTTGCTTTTTCTATATAATAATTGAAAAGGAAGCTTTTAAAATAGATAACTAAATTAAAAATTGATAAGGAGAGAATATAATATATGAAAATAGTAGTAATTACAGGAAGTCCTCATAGACATGGAACATCTGCACTTTTGGCGGATGAATTTATTCGTGGTGCTGAAGAAGCAGGACACAGTGTAACAAGTTTTGATGCAGCATTTATGAAAATAGGTGCATGTCTTGGTTGTGATAAATGTATGATGTCTGGTCCTTGTTGTCAGAAGGATGATATGGAACAGATAATAAACGCAATCTTACAGACAGATATGATTGTATTTGCCACACCACTTTACTACTATGGAATGTCTACGCAGTTAAAAGCAGTCATAGATCGTTTCTATAGTAAGAATGAACAGATTCAATCGAAACACATGGATTCAGTATTATTATCTACTTGTTGGAATAGTGATATGCCATCTATGAGGGGATTAAAATTACATTATGAAATTTTAGTGGAGTACTTAAATTTGAATGACAAAGGAGCTATTTATGGTCTGGGCTGTAGGACTGTTCCTATGATGAAGTACACAGATTATCCACAACAGGCGCATAAGTTAGGACGTAGCTTATAGTCTTACAAGTGATAATATTCTAAATAAGGCAAACTGAAATGGATATAATAGGGTTTGCTGAGCAAACCCTATTATAATTATTATTGATAAGCCTCATAATGTTATAAAGTAAATCTTAACAATTAGCTTTAATAACTTCGCTTACTTCACTAAGATATTGTTTAAGTTCTTCTTCAGTTGAAGAAGGTACTGCACCGAAAAATACATGTTTAATAACTTCTATTCCGCAGAATTCAAAGATAGCATCATCTGTTGTTTGTTGAATAGATTTATGCATACCAATTTGTGCATATACATCACTTGGAAATCCAGTTGTGCTGAATAAAATACCTTTTTTTCCTTTGAGAAGTCCAACTGGTCCACTTTCACCATATGTAAATGCAAAACCATTAGCCAAAACACGATCCGCATATCCTTTTAGCATTGCTGGTAATCCTGCCCACCAAACTGGATAAACAAATGTAATAATATCTGCCCATTTGATATGATCCTGTTCAACTTTGATATCATCTGCATAATTTCCACTTTGCAAATTAAGAAGATCAGAACCTTTTAATATTGGATCAAACCCTAGTTCATACAAATCTCTTATTCTTATTTCTGATTCGTTATTTAATACTTCTTTTTCAATCGTATCTACAATACCTTTTCCAAAACTTTTTGAATATGGATGTGCAAAAATAACTAAATGTTTCATTCAAAACTCCTCCTTGACTATTTTTTAAGGCCAATTTATTATGGCTTAAACTAATCTTAAACCATTAAGCAGACTTAAGGTCAAGTGTTTTTTTAGAAAAGTTACTTATATTTGTTTGAAATTGAAAAAATTCGTTTCTATAACTATGAAAAAAATCTTGACATGAAGTAGACTTTAGGTAGTAAGCTTTAAATAATGGGAGTATTGATAATAAAAGTAAAAAGATTATTTTTTTATCTAAAAAAGGAGAAGCTACGAACTTAAAACTAATTAGCAAATAAAAACTTACCATTGATTTAATAAGTTGGAAGGGGGTGATATATTATTCAATATGAATTGACCGCAGAAATAAGTAATGAAAAATTGGTGGTTAGAGCCTTATTTATCAGTAAGCTAGAAAAAGAAAGAGGGGGGAATTTTACTGTGAAAAAATATTCGTTATGGAAGAAGATTGTGCTTGGAATTTCAGCAGCTTCATTAGTTGGTGGAGGAATATTAACATCGTGTTCAAGTCAAGGAAAACCTACAACTACAGCTACAAGTATTGAAGTTCAAAAAACAGAAAATAATAATGATAATAAATCTAAAGGTGATTCAAAAGTATATATGACAAAGGCTATCAATCCATCTGGCTTACAGAAAGTTTATGAGGCACTGGGGCGTAAGGCAACAGGTAAAGTAGCAGTCAAAATTTCAACTGGCGAGCCAGGAGGAAATTATTATTTATCACCAGACTTGATTAAAGGTTTAGTTCAGTCAGTAAATGGAACTATAGTTGAATGCAATACAGCTTATGGTGGGGGAAGAACAAGTACAGAGATGCATAAGCAAGTTGCTAAAGATCATGGATTTGCTGCTATTGCAAATGTTGATATTATGGATGAAGATGATTCTCTGAGCATACCTGTTAAGGATGGAAAGAGACTTAAGGAGGATTTAGTGGGATCACATTTGGCTAATTATGATTTTGTTATGGTATTATCCCATTTCAAAGGACATATGATGGGAGGCTTTGGAGGAGCAATTAAAAATATATCTATAGGAATAGGTTCACAAAAAGGAAAGAACTTAATCCATACTGGAGGAAATACTACTGAACCATGGATGCCTATGATGAATACTTTAAATCAAGATAACTTTCTTGAAGCAATGGCAGAAGCAGGAAAAGCAGTTTCAGATTATGAGGGAAATGGTTCCAAAATGCTTTACATAAGTGTAATGAATAATTTATCTATTGATTGTGACTGTGCTAGTAATCCAGCAAAACCTGAGATAGCTGATATTGGTATTTTAGCATCTACAGATCCAGTGGCTCTTGATCAAGCTTGCGTTGATTTAGCATCAAAAGCACCAGGAAGTCAATCACTTGTAAACAGGATAAATGATAGACATGGTGTCCATACATTAGAGCATGCAGAAGAAATTGGTCTTGGAAGCAGAAAGTATCAATTGGAGAGTATTGATGGGTAGTGTAATATATAGAGAATTTGTATATTTTGGGTACTATTTCGATTTACAGTTGAGACAAATATTTATGTTTTGGGCACTGGGAATTGTAACTGGCTCAATTGTATCTGTATTTTTTAAAAATAAAATACAAGAAATGATGGCTGCACTAAATGGAAAAAAGATGGGGATTATTGGTATAATACCAGCAGCAGCTCTTGGAATAGTATCCCCATTCTGCATGTATGGAACTATACCTATTGTAGCAGCATTGTCTAAAGATGGTGAACGAGAAGATTGGGTTGCAGCTTTTATGATGAGTTCAGTTCTTTTAAATCCGCAGCTTTTCTTTTATTCATTTGCATTAGGAACACGGTTAGCATTTATGCGTCTTATAGTATGTTTTTTTGGAGGGATTATGGCTGGAATTTTAGTTAGGATATTTTTTAAAAAGAAATCATTCTATCAATTTAATGAATTTGATATGCCAGTTAATCGTGATATTGATCCTAATCCAATAGTAAGACTTTTTAAAAACATTTGGCGTAATGTAAAAATTACCTTACCGTATTTTCTTTTAGGAATTATTTTGACAGCACTGTACCAAATGTATATTCCTAGCGAATGGATAGTTAACTTATTTGGAGCTAATCGAGGATTTGGTTCGCTTATGGCAGCGGCCCTTGGAGTGCCTTTATATATGTGCGGTGGAGGTACAATACCAATTATATATTCATGGCTTGCATCTGGAATGAGTAATGGAAGTGCAATAGCGTTTATGATTGCTGGACCTGCAACTAAAATTACAAACCTTGGAGCACTAAAGATGGTTTTGGGTATTGAAAATTTTACTATTTATATTATTTTTTCCATTTTATTTGCTACACTTTCAGGAGTTATTGTTGATATATTAATATAGTTTATTTAAGTATGGACATATGACCAGCTTTCGCAGGACTTATGTATAAATAATAATCCTGCTCTCTTATTGGTATTTGGCTCATCAGTTCATGGAATGATGAATGACGTAACACATCTTGGATTTTTTGATATTGCCATGATGGGAAATATTCCAAACATTGTATATTTGGTACCAACCTGCAAAGAAGAATATTTTGAAATGCTTGAATGGGGAATCCGTCAAAAAGGCCATCCTGTTGCAATTAGTGTTCTAGCAATGGGAATGATATCAAGTGGTGCAGAAGATACAACAGATTATTCTATTCTAAATAAATATCAGGTGAGTAAAAAAGGAAAAGACGTTGCAGTTATTGCACTTGGAGATTTCTATCAGTTGGGAGAAAAAGTAGTTGAAGCACATACCAAAGAAAAAGGAGTAGATGGAATGAGAAAAATTTTATATTTATTTTTTACTATTACTGTTATTTCTGCGTTTGTAGGATGCAGTAATACTGGAGTAAACAATGTGGATACATCATTTGGAACATCTGATGTTTCTAAAAACAATTCAATCGATGAAAACAATAAAAGCCAAACAGATAGTGAGAAGGAGGCAAAAACAGTGAAAAAAATGGTTAATATGAATATCACAATTGGTGATACGACATTTACCGCTACTCTTGAGGATAACGATACGACTAAAGCATTTATAAAACAGCTTCCGTTAACAGTGGATATGTCTGAACTTAACGGTAATGAAAAATATAATTATTTGTCAAGTAATTCGCGTGCAGATAAGTCATCCTGTCCGGGAATGATCAATGAAGGCGATTTAATGCTTTATAGTGATAATTGTCTTGTTCTTTTTTACAAGACGTTCAATACTTCATACAATTATGTAAAGATCGGGCATATAGACAATACGATTGGGCTTACTAAAGCCATAGGTTCAGGTAGTGTGAAGGTTACATTTTCGGTCGGTGAATAATGAACTAGTTTTTTGAGATAAACGAATTATTGTTGATGGATAAGTATGAGCCTTATTTGGTGAAGATGCACATAAAAAAGCTTTAGAACCAAAAGAACTTTATATTGTTCCAAACGCTATTCATGTGGATTTATATGATAAGACAGATTTAATTCCGTTTGATAAGCTTGTGAATCATTCTTCATAAAGAATATGAAGTAAATGATCATTTTATGGTAACATATCATGACAGCTAATAAAAAAGAGTTGCATATATTGTAGCTGATTCTCAAAAAATTATAATATTCGATTTATCCACGAGGTGCAGGGTTTACAGTGTTATTGTGTAAATCATGTACCTCGTTATTTTTCTTATGCGGAGAAATGATGCATAGTATGAAGACGATGGCTTTAAGAAATTTACTAATTACTATTAATTATGATGATCATAGGACTTATTGCAAGAAAGCGTGGAATGATCACCGAGGATAATCAGAAACAGCTATCTACCATTGTGGTAAATATAGCAAATCCAGCGATGATTATGACAGGATTAATTTTAGATACCGGAAGAACCTTGTTCTTTTGGCCTTAATTATTCTTTAGGTATTAATTAGATTTGCCGGATACGAGAGTGTAAAAAAGGCATTTGATGTGTCAATGCAAAAACTTGGTCTTGATTACCTGGATCGCTATCTGATTCACCAGCCAATGAACGATTATTATGGGGCATGGCATGCTTTGGAGGACATTTACAAGGAAGGGCGTAGAAGAATATCTTTCTGTTTTTTTGGATCCAATGAACTCTTATGTATTGCATTTAATATAACGAAAGGATTATTCCGTATCTCCTACAGCATCTTGATAGAGCTGTTGCTTTTCGAAATCCTTTTTACAATTATGATTTAATTCAGGAATATTTGTAGTACCAGCTTCTTTGGCTATACTATAATATTCGCATTTGTAGTTAATTAAATCCAGTGATTTCTGAAGAATAGCTATTTGCCTCTCTGTTTCTCTCTTTCGTTCCAAAAACATTTCACAACGCTTTTTGATAGTAGAATCACCTTTTTCGCACCATTCAAAGAAGGTTTTGATTTCTTTTAATTCCATTCCAGTGTTTTTCAAACATTCTATCATATTTAACCATCGAACATCCATATCACTGAATACGCGAATGTTACCATTTGTACGTTCAATTAAAGGAAGAAGTCCTTTCTTATCGTAATATCTTAAAGTTGAAATTGGAATTGCAAGCATTTCAGAAACTTCACCAATTGAATATGTCATATCTTTCACCTCAAAAAATCATTTTACCTAAAAGGTATTAAAGCAAGTATTTAATTATTATATAGCCTAAACCTAACTTGAGGTCAATATTTATTTTCATGTGCCTAACAGAAAATAAGAATAATAAATTTTAAGATAAAAATATATAAAACTATAAAAAAAGCACTTGACCTAAAGTTAGGTTTAGGTATTAAGATATAAATATAGTATTTTGTGTTTAGTAATTATATTAGTATAATGTGCAACATAAATGCAAGAAACATCTTAAAATTTGGAGGCGACATTAATGAGTAATTTAGAAGAAATAAAAGCAACTACAGTATTTCCTATGGGAGAAGAAAACAAAATGTTTGAGAAGTACTTTATAGGAAAGAGTTATTTAAACTTGCTGTCTGTGGAAAGAACAGTAATAGGTAATGTAACATTTGAACCAGGATGCAGAAATAACTGGCATTTGCATCATAAAGGCGGACAGATTTTGTTATGTACAGCAGGAAGAGGTTATTATCAGGAATGGGGAAAAGAACCACAAGAATTACATCCAGGAGATGTAGTTAATATTCCACCAGAAGTAAAACATTGGCATGGAGCTGCACCAGACAGCTGGTTTGTGCATTTGGCAGTAGAAGTTCCAGCAGAAGGTGCATCTAACGAGTGGTTAGAGCCTGTAACTGATGAAGAGTATGGAAAGCTAAAATAATAGGAGTAAAAAACGGAGAGACTGTATATTAGTTTATCTAGAACAATAAATACAATTAACCGTTTTAACGAGATTGCAAAATAATAAAAAATTTATAGATGCGCAAAAAATGCGCAGGAATGGAGAAAAGAATGAATTTAGATTTTACTTATCAAAACCCAACAACAATATATTTCGGGAAGACTGCTTTAGATAATTTAAACAGCGAACTTGCAAATTATGGTGATACCATTATGATTGCTTATGGTAAAGGTGCTATTAAAAAAGGCGGACTTTATGACAAAGTTGTATCTATATTAAAAGAAAATGGTAAAAACGTCGTAGAATTATCTGGAATTATGGCAAACCCAACTTATGAAAAAGTCATGGAAGGAGCTACTCTTGTACGTGAGAATAATGTAGATTTGATCCTAGCTGTTGGTGGTGGTTCTGTAATTGATTGTGCAAAGGCAATTTCAGTATCTGCATACTGCGTTGGTGATGCATGGACACGTTACTGGATAAATTTTGAGCCTGTAGATAATAAAATAGTACCAGTTGCATCTATTCTTACATTGGCAGGAACAGGATCTGAAATGAATGGTGGATCAGTTATTACCAATAATGATGTGAAGCTTAAGAATGGACGTGTTTTTCCATCAAATGTGAACCCAAAATTCTCAATATTAAATCCAGAATATACATTTACATTACCTGAATATCAAATGGTAAGTGGAATTTTTGATATGATGTCACATTTAATGGAAGCTTATTTCTCAGGTGAAGATGATACTACTTCTGACTATCTAATTGAAGGGCTTCTTCGTTCTATCATAAACAGTGCAAAAGTTGCAGTAAAAGATCCTAAAAACTATGAAGCAAGAAGTAATTTAATGTGGAGTTCTACACTTGCAATGAACCCTATTATGGGATTAAGCAAAACACAAGACTGGGAAGTTCATATGATTGAACATCAACTTGGTGCTTATACTGATTGTGCGCATGGTATGGGACTTGCAGCAATATCACTTCCATATTACAGATATATATGTAAATTTGGTTTAGATAAATTTGTTCGTTTTGCGAGTCAAGTATGGGGTGTTAATGAAACTGGAAATACAAAAGAAGCAGTTGCTTTAGAAGGTATTGCTGCTATGGAAAGTTTTATAAAAGAAAGTGGTATAGTAACTAGCCTTAAGGAACTTGGTGCAACAGAAGAAATGCTTCCACTAATTGCAAACTCAACTGTACTACTTCCAGGGGGATATAAAGCTTTAACTGCAGAAGAAATCTTAGAGATTTTAAAGAGTGCATATGCTGCGGTATAGGACAGCCGATTATATATAAAAACAAGTCACTGAGCGAAGCTCATATAGTAGGAAATAAAATATATAATTAACAGAACAGAAAGGAAATAAGATTATGAAAAAACAAACAGCAGGCAGAGAGGCCCTTGGATCATTTGCACCAAAATTTGCAGAATTAAATGATGATATTCTTTTTGGAGAGGTTTGGTCAAGAGAAGATAAATTATCATTAAGAGAGCGTAGTATCATTACTGTGACTGCCCTAATGACAAAAGGCATATTTGATAATTCCCTAAAATATCATATCACCAATGCAAAGAATCATGGTGTTAGTGCTGAGGAAATATCAGAAATCATCACGCATCTTGCGTTCTACGCAGGATGGCCTAATGCGTGGGCAGCGTTTGCATTGGCAAAAGAAGTTTATGGTGATGAATAATCTACAAAGTAAGTAGCCAAAAGAAGCATTAAAGTAGTGGTAAGGGCTGATATCCATATTGTGAAATATATGGGTATCAGTCTTTTGTGCTTATTATATATGTTATATAAAAGAAACTCTCTCTGAAAATTATGAAAAGGGAAAACCTTTTTTGTTATTAGACCTTTTCTATTGTGAATTATTGATAAAAAAAGCTATAATATTATCAATAAAAGTAATTTTTTTGATTTTAAAAAATAGAAGAGTATATGGAGAAATTAAAATGGAGATACGAGTATTAAAATATTTTTTAACAGTTGCGCGAGAAGAAAGTATTACTAAAGGTGCAGAAATATTGCATATTACTCAGCCAACTTTATCTCGTCAATTAATGCAGTTGGAAGAGGAATTAAGAGTTCAATTATTCATAAGAGGGAAAAACAAGATAATTCTTACTAGTGAAGGAATGCTGCTTCGAAGAAGAGCTGAAGAAATTGTGGATTTAGTTGGTAAGACGGAAAGGGAGTTCGATGAACATGACAACCTAATTAGCGGTGAAATATTTATTGGTGCTGGAGAGACTAATGCCATGCATGTTCTAGCAGATTTAATTAAAAAATTTAATAAAGAGTATCCACAAGTAAAATACAATTTATATAGCGGTAATGCTGATGATATTAAGGAAAGAATTGATAAAGGACTGATAGATATCGGTTTATTAACAGAGCCAGTTAATATTGAGAAATATGATTTTATTAGGCTTCCTAATAAAGAAGCCTGGGGAGTGCTTATGACCAAAGACAGTCCTTTGGCTAAAAAGGAGTATATAAAACCAGAGGATTTGACTAATATGCCAATTATAAATACTAAACGTTCTATAGTTCAAAATGAAATTGAAAACTGGTTTGGTGATTACTATGAAAAACTCAATATTATTGCAACTTATAACCTTATTTATAACGCAGCAATTATGGTAGAAGAGGGGTTAGGTTATGCTATATGCTTTGAAAAATTAGCCAATATAAATGATGAAACCAATCTATGCTTTAGACCTCTTTATCCTAAGCTGGAAACAGGAACAGTTATAGTATGGAAGAAGCATCAGGTGTTTTCTACAGCAACAGCAAAATTTATTAAAGAAATTATGAATGCCTTAAAGGCATAATATAGAATAGAAAATAGGTATTAGACATATATAATTGTTTGAGATAAGATGTAGGTAACCAAAAGGAAACCTACATTTTTTTTATAATAAAAGCAAAGTGAGGGAAAAAATATGAGTGAGATAAAAAATCAAAATCAAGCACGTGCACCAAAAACTAAGCCATTTGGAGCAGAAGCATTTGCTCCATCAGATAAAACTATTATTCGCTGGTTAGGAAATGCTGGAACATTTATTAATAGTCAAGGAACATGCATTATGATTGATCCACTTTTGGAAGGATTTGATTTGCCGCTTATTATAGATATGCCTATTCTACCTGAAAATGTTCCTCATTTAGATGCAGTACTCGTGACTCATTGTGATAATGATCATTTTAGTAGAGTTACTTGTAAGAAGCTTAAACCTGTATGTAAAGAATATCACGCTCCACAATATGTATCAGAATTAATGAAAGAAGAAAAATTACCAGGACTTGGACATAATATTGGAGAGACTTTTGAAATAGGTGCAATTAAAGCTACCTTAACTCCTGCAGATCATGCTTGGCAAAATGAAAAAAAGAAGTATACGAGGGTGTTTAAATTTGAAGACTACTGTGGTTTCTGGTTAGAAACTCCAGATGGTATTGTATGGGTTCCTGGTGATTCCAGATTACTACCTGAACATCTAGAGATGCCAACACCAGATGCTATTATCTTTGATTTTTCCGATAACTCATGGCACATTGGGCTTCAGGGAGCTGCTAAACTAGCAAATGCTTATCCAAGTACACCACTTTTATTATCTCACTTTGGAAGTGTGGATGCTCCCAATATGGATGCATTTAATGCTGATCCAGATGATTTATATGGACTTGTTAAAAATCCAGAACGAATTTATGTACTTGCACCTGGTGAGGCTTTTACACTTAGTAGATTAAATGAAACCGAAAAATAAGAGTGAAATTGCGCCCTGCATTTTTAAAAGGAGACAGAATAATGAAGATTAAAGAAGTTATTGGACATAATTGAAAGTTGAGGGATATATATGTTTTCAGATAAAGCGCTTAAAAAATTAATTCTTCCTCTATTCTTGGATCAGATACTCATTATTACTGTTAGCATAGTTGGTACAATGATGGTTTCTTATGCTGGTGAAGCAGCGGTTTCGGGAGTATCTTTGGTAGAAATGATAAATATGCTGCTCATTAATGTGCTGGCTGCTCTTGCAACTGGTGGTGCAGTGGTTGTATCACAGTATATTGGACGTAAAGAAAAAGACCAAGCTTGCTTTGCTGCCAGTCAGTTAGTAACTATTACTACAGTTATTTCTACAGGAATCATGCTGTTTGTACTTCTATTTAATAAGCCAACTCTGCGTATTCTTTTTGGAAGTGTAGATGAGGGTGTTATGACAGCAGCTATTATTTATTTTGTCATTTCGGGATTATCTTATCCATTTTTAGCTATATATAATTCATGTGCAGCATTGTTCCGTTCAATGGGTAATTCTCGTATTCCTATGATTATTTCTATTGTTATGAATGTGACCAATGTGGTTTTAAATGCCATCAGTATCTTTGTGTTTCATGCTGGTGTTACAGGTATTGCAATTGCAGCACTTATTGCAAGGGCAATTGCTGCAGTTATTATAATGTATCTATCTTTGAATAGAAAAAATGAGATTTTTATCTGCTTATCTGAGATTTTCTCATGGCAGAAAAGTATGATGAAAAGAATATTGAATATTGCTATTCCCAATGGATTAGAAAATGGTATTGTTCAATTAGGACGTATTCTTCTAGTTAGTATTATAGCACTGTTTGGTACATCTCAAATTGCAGCAAATGGAATCACTAATGGCCTAGTTGGTATATCAATAAGTTTTGCAACTGCTCTGAATCTTGCCATAGTGACTGTGGTGGGCCAATGTGTGGGAGCAGGCGATTATGAACAGGCAGCCTACTATAATAAGAGACTTACAAAGATTAGCTATATAGGAACATTGATTATTAGCTTAGTACAGATTTTACTACTTCCTATGATTTTAAATTTATATACCCTATCTTCAGAAGTACGCCATTTAACTTATATTCTTGTAGTTATTCATAACTGTTTTGCAATATTTTTATGGCCAGTTTCATTTACTCTTCCAAATGGACTTCGGGCAGCAGGAGATGTACGCTTTACTATGGTGGTTTCTATAGGTTCCATGTTCATTTTGCGTATAGCCCTTGGATATATTCTGGGGATTGTATTTAATATGGGAGTTATAGGTATTTGGGTTGCTATGGGCTTTGACTGGATGCTTCGTTCCATTATATACATTGTTAGGTTTAAGAGTGGAAGATGGAAGGAGTTTCAGGTTATTTAATTCAAATAAAGGATGGCATATCTTTTATTTCAATAACCTGAAGAAATTGCGTATTTGGAAGAACTATATGTACCACAGTACCACATGTAATAAGTGGTCATAATTAAAGAGGGAGGTATTGTAAATGACAATAAAGGAAGCATCAAAAAGAACTGGCATATCTATTGACAATCTGCGTTATTACGAAAGAATTGGTTTGATTCCAGAAGTTCCTAGGACAGAATCAGGAATCAGGGATTATGATGAAATGGCAATACACTGGGTTGAATTTGCTAAGAGATTTAAGAAAGCAGGGGTGTCACTAGAGGCTATTCGTGAGTATATACAGCTTGCCATGCAGGGACTCTCAACTAAGGATGCAAGAAGAGATATACTACTTGAAACAAAAGCTGGTCTAGAGAAAAAAATGCATGACATACAGGAAACTATGGAGGTTATTAATTATAAAATTGATAATTATGATCAGAAGTGTGAACCTATTACATATGAATTGATAGCTTCATGGAAAGAGAGTAAAAAATAAAAGTAAAATATGTTGTGAAATGAAGATTATTTTTGAAACTGTTATAAAAAAACTGAAAAATTAAAAAAAGTGCTTGACCTTAACTTGACTTAAGGCTTTATAGTTAATATATCGATGAAAAGCAAATACAATTAATTGTAAAAAAATATGATTTTTAATTTAGAAGGAGAATAACAATGAAGGTAACAGTTATTACAGGAAGTCCACATAAGAAGGGTACGTCAGCTTTATTAGCGGATAAATTTATTGAAGGAGCTAAAGAAGCAGGACATGAGGTGTTACGTTTTGATGCAGCATTTGAAGATGTAAAACCATGTTTAGCATGTGAGTATTGTTCAAGTCATGATGGAGAGTGTGTGCGTAAGGATGCTATGAACACATGGTATGAAAAAATAATAGATTCGAATATGGTAGTATTCGTAACACCAATATATTATTATACAATGTCAGCACAAATAAAAGCAGTTATAGACCGTTTCCATGGAAATAATGCAAAATTATCAGGAAATAAAAAAGCAATGATCCTTGCAACTTCTTATGGTACAGATGATTGGACAATGGAAGGATTGGAGAAAACTTATGAATCTATACTTCGTTTTATGAATTGGGAGGATGCAGGAAAGTTATTTGCAACTGGATGTCCTGTAAGAGAAATGATTGAACAAAGCAATTTCCCAACTCAAGCATACGAATTAGGAAAGTCTATATAATAATTAAAATATAAAGTAAAAGGAGAAAGAAATATGCCAGTAATTACTGTAGAAGCAGGAAAATTAAATAAAGAACAAAAGAGTGAATTAGTAAAAGAACTTACAGGAACAGCATCAAGGGTTATGAATGTACCTGAACAAGCATTCATAGTTTTATTAAAGGAAAATGATCAAGATAACATTGGATTTGGTGGACAACTTTTGTCGGAAAGAAAGTAATGTTAAAGCGAATGGATAAGAAGACTTTGAGAGGATAGTTTGAAATTAAAAAACTATCCTCTCAATAATTTAGCGTTATATGATATGACAATAGTATAATTTTAATGACTATAAAATAGTGAGGAAGAGGAGAATCGGAATAATTCAAAGCGTGCACTGTTTGCTCTTAATATAAACAATATAGGAGGATTTAAAAAATGCTTTCTAATTCAAAAACAGAAGAACTAAGAAATAATAATTTTTTAACAAAAGGAATGACGCTTTTATTAGCTATTTCGGGTGGAATATTAGTGGCAAATCTTTATTACAATCAACCTTTGCTTTCTGAAATAGCTAAGACGTTTAATGTAACATCTCAAGAAACAGGCTTGATATCCACTTTTACACAGTTAGGATATGCATTAGGAATATTTTTATTGGTACCGCTTGGAGATATAAAAGAAAAAAGAAAATTAATACTGATGCTAACTTTTTTAGTCATTATAGCATTACTAGGAGTTGCTACGGCCCAAAATTTAATTTGGATATATATATCTAGTTTTATTGTTGGATTAACCACTGTTTCACCACAAATTATAACTCCTCTTGCTGCTGAGCTTGCGAGGCCTGAAGAAAGAGGAAAAGTAGTTGGAACTGTTGTAAGTGGGTTGTTATTTGGGATTTTATTGGCTAGAACTGTGTCGGGTTATATTGGATATATAGCAGGCTGGAGATTCATGTTTGTTTTTGCAGCTATTTTAATAGGTTTATTAGATATAATCTTATATTTTAAATTGCCTATAACGACATCAAATGAAAATTTAACTTATAAGGAACTCATAAAGTCAGTTATAAAGATAGCTTGCAAGTATAAGACATTGAGATATGTTTCTATTTCAGGCTCCATGTTGTTTGGTGCTTTCAGCATGTTTTGGACAACATTAACATTCTTTTTGGAAGGTTCACCATATTATATGCATAGTAATCAAATTGGCTTGTTTGGATTATTAGGAGCAGTAGGTGCGTTGGGAGCACCAATTATAGGTCGTTTAAATGATAAAAAAAATCCTAAAATTGTAGCTGTAATATGCAGTGGAATTGGTATATTATCATATCTGATTTTTTATTTTTTTGGTATGAATATATTTGGAGTTATATTGGGAGTAGTATTGTTAGATTTAGGTATTCAAGGTGCACAGATTTCAAATCAAACTAGGATTTATAGTTTAAACCAAGATGAAAGAAGCAGAATAAACACTGTTTTTGTAGTAAGTAATTTTATTGGAGCAGCTGTAGGTTCATCATTGGGTTCTTTAGTGTGGAACTTATATAATTGGAATGGTGTTTGTATTGCTGGATTAATTATGATTACAATCGCATTAGTCACAGGTTTATTTTCAGATTAAATTTAGGAGAAGAAAGAATTTGCTAATTATCCTATAAAGATTGAGTGAAAAATTAATTATAGGAAATTTATAAATAGGAAATGGAGAAGGAAAAATGGATATAAAAGAACTAGAAAAGGTATCAGATTTTTTACTTGGAGAAGAAAATGTTGCTTATGCACCTTATTTTATTGGGAAAAGTTATTTAAGCCTTTTAAATAATAAGGAAGTGAATATTGCTAATGTTACATTTGAGCCAGGATGCCGTAATAACTGGCATATTCATCATGGTAGTGGACAAATATTAATTTGTGTAGGTGGTCATGGTTGGTATCAAGAACTTGGTAAAGAGCCACAATTTTTAAAGAGAGGAGATGTAGTATATATTGCACCAGAAATTAAACATTGGCATGGCGCTGCACAACATGAGGCTTTTGCACACTTAGCATTATCTGTTCCTGTAGAAGGCGGTTCAAATGAATGGTGTGAATCAGTAGCAAATGAAGAATATATGAAATTAAAATAAGATTTGTATAGTTTGATAGAATAAAAATTTTGGTTTATATAGTAAGGAGAAAATTATGAAAAAACAAACAGCAGGAATAGATGCACTTGGAACATTTGCACCTAAATTTGCAGAATTAAATGATGATGTTTTATTTGGAGAGGTTTGGGCTCGCGAGGACAAATTATCACTTAGAGATCGTAGTGTAATTACCGTAACAGCTTTAATGACAAAAGGAATTTTTGATAATTCTCTAAAATACCATTTGACAAATGCAAAAAATAATGGAGTTACTCAAGAAGAAATTGCTGAGATTATAACACATCTAGCATTTTATGTTGGATGGCCAAACGCTTGGGCAACATTTACACTTGCAAAGGAAGTATGGGTTGATTAGAGATTATATTCTAGGAAATTGCATTAGTTATAGTGATGCAAGAGGACAGGATATTGGTTAGGTACGCTTCGCCTCCACCATAAAATCCACGACCATTTGTATGTGGCTTAAATAGCTACTTACAGGTGGTCGTGGTTTTTTATTGTTACGGGTAGCGCCACAATCAAACTCACGAAAATTTAAAAATAGACAATTTGAATTTTAGTGAGTTATTTTAATTTGTGATAGTTTATGTTCAGAAATCATGAATTATTAAATTTTACTATGTCTCTTGTAGGAAAATGCATTATTAAGTAGAATAATCTTCAATTATTCAAGATTATGGTTTATAATATATTTTATGGTATATAAGAAAATATTAATTTAAAATAATAGTATAGATAGAGTTGATGATATAGAATAAATTAGCGATACTTAATGAAATACTATTAAAAAAAAGGTGAGATTATGTCAGGATATACAAAGCACATATATGAAAATGATATATTTGAGATAAAAAATGACTTTAGTAAATATATAAAAAGTTTGATAAATATATTACCTGAGGATTATGATATAGAGATAATATTATCTTTATTGACTGAATACTATCCTTATGAATGTCAAATTTTAAATGAAAAATATGAATATTATTGCAAAATAGATAAGAAGTTAAAAGCTGTTGGAAAAAAAATTAGATATTCAATGAAAGAACCTAGGGAAGTTATTAAACAATTAAAAATAACGATAGAAATAATGTCTGGATCATATAAAGATAGCTATAAGTTCAAATATGATGAAGATACTCGATTGAAAAGTATAAAAACACTTCAGAACCAGAGATTACCTAAAATAAAGAGCATTAAGAATAAGATAGACAAGGCGAAACTAAAGGCACAACAAGTAGAACCATCTTATTTAGATGTTTTAATTGGATTATATGATAAAAAGAATACATCTCAAAAAGATAAGGTTTATATTATGCAGGAATTGAAGAAATATTATTGCCCAAAGGTAATTTCTTTTTTTAAGAACAAGGTACATTCAGAATATAACAGACAACTGCGGGAAATGGCTTTTTATCATTTACAAGAATTTAAGCATTATGTAATTTTGAGAAAACAGAAATATATGAGAATTCCAAGCAAAAATAAAAGGCGAAGACAATATTTGAAAGAAATATATGCTAATCAAAGATATAATATAAAAGAAATTCCAGAAGAACTTGAATATAGAATTCAAAATTCAAAAGAACAAAAATTGAAAGAATATAATTTTTTTATTTCACATAGTAGTACGGATTATAAAGCAGTACAAATTTTAATAAGAGAATTAAATAAAAATGGCAAAGATGTATATTGTGATTGGATAAATGATGTAGATTATCTTAAAAGAAATTTGGTTGGAGGGGCGACTAAAGTTGTTATTGAAAAAAGGTTAGAACAATCACAGAGTTTATTGTTTGTTAAGTCAGAAAATTCGCAATTATCTAAGTGGGTAAAATATGAATTGAATTATTTTTACTCATTGAATAAAAAAATATATGTAATTGATAAAATAAACATTTTAGATGGAAATTTTCAGTATGGATTAATTCAAGAGAAATGGTTTTTTGATGAAAAATATAAAAATATTTGTTTATATGAAAGTCAGTTGTAATTTTTTTTGAGTTAATTTGAATTTCTTGATTTAAATGATAATACGGGAATATACATAATATCAAAGTAAAAGCTAAATTTTGACTAATGTAATTATTATTTGTGTTGTAAGAATTTTAAGTAAAAGAAAAGGGGATAAGAGGGAATGAAAAAAGAAATTAAGAGTTTTATAATAAAATTTTCAAAAGAAATTAAAGAGCAAAATGCAGCTATATTTGCTGGGGCAGGTTTTTCAATGAAGGCAGGTTATGTAAATTGGACTAAATTACTGGAACCCTTAGCAGAGGAAATAGGAATTGATATTTCCAAAGAGCTAAATTTAGTATCTTTAGCACAATATTATAAAAATGAGAAAAATAATAGAACAGAAATTACGAATAGAATAATAGAGGAATTTTCAAAAGAGGCAGAACCAGATGAAAATCATTTGATTTTATCAAGATTACCAATAAGAACTTATTGGACAACCAATTATGACTCTTTGATTGAAGATTCCTTGAAGGCATCAGGAAAAATTGCAGATGTAAAATATACAGTAGAACAACTAGTAAATACTAAGCCTAATAGGGATGCAATTGTATATAAAATGCATGGAGATAAGAATCATCCGTCTAAAGCAATTATTATTAAAGAGGACTATGAATTATACAATACAAAACATGCTCCATTCATTACCGCATTAAGTGGAGATTTAGTTTCCAAGACATTCTTATTTATTGGATTTAGCTTTACAGATCCAAATCTTGATTATATTTTAAGTAGAGTAAGAGTAAACTATGGCGAAAATCAAAGAACTCATTATTCGTTTATAAAAGAAGTAAAGAGAGAAGAATGCGATTCTGATGCGGATTATGAATATTTAAAACGTAAGCAAGAATTATTTTTGAATGATTTAAAAAGGTATAACATTCAAGCATTAATAATAGATGATTATTCAGAGATAACAGATATTTTAAGAATGATAGAAAAAAGCATAAATGAAGATAATATTTTTATTTCAGGTAGTGCACATAGTTATGTACCATGGGAAGAAAAAGAAGCACAAAAATTTATAAATGATTTAAGTAAAAGGTTAATAGAACAAAAAAAGACCATTATATCAGGGTTTGGATTAGGTGTTGGAAGTTATGTTATAACAGGAGCCTTGGAGCAAATGTATATGAAACAAGAAAAAATTAATAATGATCAATTGATTTTAAAACCATTTCCGCAAAACACTTTGAATGGTCAAGAAATTGATAAATTATGGGACAAGTATAGAAAAGATATGATTTCATTAGCAGGAGTATCTATATTTATTTTTGGAAATAAGATTAATGAACAAGGGCAAATAGTAGAGGCTAATGGAGTGTACTCAGAATTCAAAATAGCTAAAGATAAAGGTAATATAGTTATCCCCTTAGGAACAACAGGATATGTTTCAGAAAAAATTTGGAAAGAAGTTAATAATGAATTTTATAGGTTTTATCCAAATGCTACTGATAAATTAAGAGGTTTATTTGAAAATCTTAATAAAGAAAATGATAGTGAAAAATTAATTAATACTGTCATAGATTTTATAAATGAAAGTAAAAAGATTAAATTAATTTAATCTAAAAAAGGAGAGGGATATATGGGACATAAGATTTTTGTATCATAGAAATATGCTGATGATAGTGTGCATAATTTAAAATCTGGTTCAAATTCAACAGTAAGAGATTATGTTGATGAATTTGAAGAAAAATTAGATGAAACTGATGATATATATAAAGAAGAATCAGATGGAGAAGATTTGTCACAATTAAGTGAAGATACAATTTGGGGAAAATTAAAGGATAGGATATATGACAGTTCATTAACAATTGTATTTATTTCCCCGAATATGAAAGTTACATGGAAAGAAGATAAAGAACAGTGGATTCCATGGGAAATATCATATTCACTTAAAGAAGTTAGTAGGAAAAATAAAAATGGTGATGCAATTACTAGTAAAACAAATGCAATGATTACAGTAGTTTTACCAGACAGTAGCAATTCATATTCATATTACTTAGAAGACAAAAGTTATTGCACATCTAAATGTAGAATGCATCATATCTACAAGCTTTTTGATATTATTAGAAAAAATAAATTTAATTATAAAAATCCTGATACCAATGAATGTGATAACAAAGGCACAATATGGCATGGATATTGTAGCTATATTGAAGCTGTTAAGTGGTGCGATTTTATATCGGATGTAGATAAATATATAGATGAAGCATACGATAGGCAAAATGATATTTCAAATTATGTTATATATAAAGAAGTAGAGTGAAATTATTTATTCAGAAAAAAATATGTTTAGCATATGATATATTAGTTTCATTATAAAGGTAAGTAATATCAGGAATATAAAATAAGTAGTGCATTAATCATTAGTACAATGTAATACGGATAATTAAATAGGTAGAATAATAGAAAATATAGAAGGAAAGGTGTTACAAAGTAATAAATGTAATAATATCTAAATCATTAGCAATAGGTATACTATTTCTAGGTGATAATAGACGGGGGGATTTAGATGTATAAAGGTTTTAACTTAGTGTTAAATGATGAATTAAATTTTAAAGAGTTTTTATTAAAGAATTATTGTAAATATGGAAAGGAAATTTGTAAAGCCAAAAAAGAAGATACAATAGAAAAATTGCAGAAATATGTAGGAAAGGATGGATCGCTTGATTGTACTGCTCTTCAACGTGATTGGTTTCCAGAAATAAAGAGTAATATATTTATTTCACATTCTCATGCTGATGAAGATTTGGCAGTCAGTTTAGCAGGATGGTTTCATAAAGAATTTAAATTAGAATCTTTTATAGATTCATATGTATGGGGATATTGTAATGATTTATTAAAAGAGATTGATAATGAATATTGTAGACATTCAAATGGTAATTCGTATGATTATGATAAACGAAATGATTCTACAAGCCATGTTCATATGATGTTGTCAACAGCATTGAATCAAATGATTAATAAGACAGAATGTATAATTTTTTTAAATACAGATAAGTCAATTCTTAAGACAGAAGATAATATTAATGATGGTAATGGTAATAAAACAAGATCCCCTTGGATTTACTCAGAACTTGTTACTACAAAATTAATTGAAAAAAACATACCTAATAGATTAAAAATGAAAAAAGAGGCATTTAATGAGAGTTTTGAGAAAAGTAAAAAGGTATATGAGAGTGAAGATTTGAAACCGACATATGATCTAGATCATTTAATTATGTTATCAGAAAAAGAATTAAATAGATTGTGTAATAAATATAAGGAAAATTACCCTAATAAACCTACAGATGCTTTAGATGAAATATATATAATTAGTCATATTATTAATAAATTAGGAGAACCAATATATGACTAATTTTGGTGGATAAGAGACTAAATATAAAAATTTTAATATATAGGAGGTATTACATAAAGAAATTTATTTAGTTCAAGCATGCATATCAAGAATGAGCCAAAATTCATTTTACTTAAAAGGATGATTAGTATCTTTAATCAGTATATTTATTGCTGTTATTTATAAATCAGAGAATATGGAGAAAATTTTAATTAGGAATCACTATCTATGATTAGAAAATGAAAAAAGATATAAATAAAATGATTGATGAAATTAATAAAATAAGGAGGAAATTATAATGGCACGAAGAGTATTCTTTAGCTTTCATTATGAAAATGACATAAATAGGACTATGGTGGTTAGAAAAAGTTGGGTTTTGAGAGGCGTAGAAGAGACTGGTTTTAAGGATAAAGCAGAATTTGAAGAAGTTAAAAGAAGAGGTAAAAAGGCTATAGAAGATTGGATTGACGAACAGTTAAAAGGAACTACTGTTACAGTTGTTCTAATTGGAGAAGAAACATTAGAACGGCCTTATGTTCAATATGAGATATGTCAAAGTTTAAATAAAGGAAATAGTATTATTGGAGTAAAGATAAATAATATTAAAGATATGAAAACGAAATTGGATTCTAAGCAAGGTAATATTCATACAGTAATAGGAAATAAAAATGGAGAAAATGTTTACTTTGATAATATAGCTTATGGAATATATGATTATATAAAAGATGATGGTTATAACAATTTGGGTAAATGGATAGAAAATGCATCAAATAATAAATAGTAGATAAAAGTATATTGGATTTTAAATTTTAGCAGCATTAATTTCAGAGATAATTATAATATAGAGGGAAAGGTGAAATTATGAAAGTATTTTTCATATTACCAGAATTGACATTAGATGAACACACACATGCAGATATTTTCTTCCAATCTTGCATAGAAGAGGTTAAAAAATATACGTTGGAGATATATGAAGTAAAATATAATAACAGAGTTTCTCAAGTAAAAACGTTATTGGATGAGAATTCTATAATAATTTATTTTAATAATTCAAAAAATGAATATAGTAAAGAGTTTATAAATTTGATTGAAGTAGCTAAAGAAAAGGGAAGTGAAATTTGGCCTGTAGCTTTCAACAAAGAGCAAAGACCTCCAATGAGTAACATTTGGGAAAAACAGAGTTATGACGTATATGAACAGTTAAGATTAAGAGATCTGAAAGAGGATTATTTAGAGGTTATAGGAAATGTATTTGCAAGGAAAATCATTTCTAGAGTTTTACCAACAGTATACAATAATAATGGGATGATCTTTATTAGTCATAGAAGAGTTGATGGAGAAGAGATTGCAGCTAAATTATGTGATCAATTGGATATTCAAGCTAGGAATAATAATAGTTTTAGAGATGTTATTTGCGTAGAGGTTGGAGAACCAGCACAAGATGTAATTGACAAAGCTCTAACTAAGAGTGATGTAATGATATTCTTACATACTGAAAAATCTGCAGAGTCTGAGTGGATTAAGAAGGAGTTAGTATATGCAGTAATAAACAATATTCCAATTATATGGGTGAATATAGATGATGCAGATATTGCTAAATTAGCAATAAAGCCAACTGATGAACCGCATATTAGATGTTTGAGTAAAAACTTTGAAAATCGAAGTGAGTTAGTAGAACTAGTAGATAATATACTTCATACTAGTTTTGAATTAGCTATGATTAGTGTAGATGAAATTTATGATCAATTAAATGCATTTGAAGAATTTTGTAAAAAAAGAAGCATAAGATTAATCGAAGAAGATAGTAGAAATTTAATATATAGTTTTAATTCACAAAGAAATGGTTATGTTTACCCGCAAAGAAGCATTAAACACTATGTACAATATTTTGGTAGACGTTGCAATGAAAATGACTTGGAAAAAATGAAAATTTTTTTGGATAGTAAGCAATATAACAACGAAAGATTATATGACTCTGCAATTTTAGTTTCGAATAAAATGCAGGTAAGAAAAGTACATAATAGTATTGTAGAAGAAAATTATGAAGATTTCAATCTTACTCTTTCAAATTATATTAATAATAGTAAATGCACAATATGTGATGATGAGATTATTTTATCAGGTTCTTTTACTGCTGGAGATTTAATTTATAGGCAGGCATTAACGGATGCAATTAGTATATTTGCTAAAGAGATATTAAAAAGAGGATTTAAATTGACTTTTGGTGCACATCCAACATTTCAAAACTTAATATTTGAAATAGGAAAAATGTATAGAAGCAATGACTACAAAGATGCTATAAATATGTATATATCTAAATTTTTTCAATATAACATATCAGAATTGAAGGAAAATGCCACAATTATAGAATGTGAGAAAATTTCTGCAGATAGAGATATTAATCTAACTCAAATGAGAAGTAAAATGATAAATAATAGAGATAGTATAAAAGCATTAATATGTCTAGGTGGCGTAATTAGAAATGGGGATACAAGTAAAGGAATAGATGAAGAAATAAAAATAGCAAGAGAAAATAATATACCAGTATTTATCATAGGTAGTGTAGGTGGAAGGTCTTCTCAGATTGCAAGTGAATTTCTTCAAATAGGTAAATGGTCAAAACTGAATGATAAAGATAATAGGTTTAATGAAGAGATGGCATTAAGTCTAGATTATAGATATTTGGCTAATAAAATTATAGAAACTATTAAAAATGAAGTTTAAAATTCAAATACTATGATTGACCTATATTATGAGAGAAAATACATATTAACACTGATGCAGTGTTAATATGTATTTTGATGTATAAAGAGTATCAACTAAACAATTAAAGAAGGCATCAAATAAAACATGTAATTATGATGAAAAGACTGTTGATAATTTATTCAAAATAAAACTGTATTCTTATGATATGGAAAATAATATAATGAGAAGTATAAAGAAAAAATAAATTACGTAGTATTTTTCTTATCATTATTAAAATCTATAGAAATATATTATGTTAATGAAAGGCTAAGAAGTGCATATGAATAATTATGAGAAATATAAATTGGCATTTGAAGAATCAAAAAAATTATATAATGAGTCAAAAGATATGCAAACTTTTGTAAATGAAGTTAAGGCAATTACAGATAAATATTTAGATGATAATCAAATTAAAGATTTTTTGTTGGATTTATTTAATGAGTTGGGAATAGACATAATACCAAAGATAAATTTATCAACTGGATATGAAGTGTATCTAGAAGAAGATGAACATTCTTTTATGGATCATTTAGTTAATTCGATTAATGGGGAGATGATGGTAAATAAACCTAAAGAATATTTTAGTGAAAATGTATGCGAAATTCTGAGTAAGGAAATCACATATATATTACAAAATACAAATGAAAATATAAAAGAGGGATTGTTGGAGTATTTACTTTTAGAAAAGACTTTTAGTACACGAAACGAAGTGATAATGAAGGCATATCCAGAATTATTCAATGAAAACATAATAGAAAAGAATAATATAAATGACATGTTCAGATATTGCAAGGAAAATGTCGTTTTAATAATTGGAAAGGATACAGGAAAAGAACTAGGCTATCTTAAAAATATAAAGAACATATTAAAGGAAAATGGATTAGAGGGAGTACTTCTTAAAGAAGAAAAAGATATTATAGGCTCGTCCGTGACTGATAAATTTAGAAAATATTCAACTATTTGTAGTTTTGTTATAGCTGAAGATTCAGTATTGTCAGGTCATTTGATTGAACTTGAAATATGTAAAAGTAATGACATAGTAACTGCTATTTTAAGAAGAGAAGGTAGTGGAAGTTCTGAAATGGCAAAATGTTATAGTCAAAATAATAAAAATATGAAATACTTTAAGTATGAAATAGAAGGGAAGAATGATTTGAAAAAAATATTAGAGAAAGTGATTGCATGGGGCAAGAAGCAATCTTCAAAATAAATAAACAGAAAATTAATTATGAGAAGTATAATTAAAAGTCATATTTATGTAAAATTATAAGATGTGTGAAGAAATTTACTTATATAATATCATTCATAAGAAAAATATGGGTATTTATATGGATATTTTAACTGATTGAAAAAAGGAAGAGTAAATTATTAGTAAGAGTAGATAAGGGGATAAGAATGGAAAACATAGTTTTATTGCCTGTAGGTAGTAATGAAGCACAATCACATTATGAAAAAACAATAAAAGATGGTATAGATATTAGTGAATTGATTGAATTTTTAGATAGGAGTGATCTGGATAAATTATGTACTGATGAAAATCATAAAGTTAGGATATGGGGAAATACTAGTGGTTCTAATGAAATAAATGAAAAGAAATTATCAAAATTAGATGATGGGGATATTGCTTTTTTGTTAAAGGAAAGAAGATATTTGCTTTGGCATTAATACTTAAAAAAGTGAAAAGTCCATCATTATCAGACAAGTTATGGAATGATTCTAAATGGAACAACATTCTTTTTTTGACTAGTGTTGAATTAGTTGATATTAATATGGAAGATTTTAATGATATGGTTGGATATCAAAAAAACTATATACTACAGGGAATTTCAGTAATAAGTATAAGCAGGTGTAAAAAACTTATTGACAAATATGATAAAGAAATAAAAAAGATAATACCCAAAGCTAAAGATAAAGAAGAGACTCAGGGCTACTTAAACATCTTATTATCAGGAAGAGAAGAGACTTTTATTCCAAAGATATTTATTTCATATTCCCATGTAGATGAGCATTATAAAGATGAACTAAAAAAACATTTAGCAATTTTGAATTATAAAGTCAAAGCAACAATTTGGGATGATCGTCTTTTAGAAGCTGGTAGTAATTATAATATACAAATTGATAAAGCGTTTGAGGAATCTAACATATTTATTATGCTTATCAGTTCAGATTATTTTGCATCAGAGTATTGTATGTATGAATATAAAAAAACATTAGATATGCCAAGCGATACAAAGAGATTACCTGTAATTGTTCGAGACTGTCATTGGAAGTTATTATTTGGAAATAGTGATACTGCGCTAATTACATATCCTAGGAATAATGGGAATATTTATGCAAGTAATGATAAGGATAAAGAATATAAAGAGATAACAGAGTTTATTTATAATATGATAAAGGGAAAAATTGAAATGTAATTAAAGTGTTTTTAAATTTAGGTAATTTGAATAAAATTTAAAAACATAAACTTAAAGGAATTTGATTTAAATATTAAAAATATTCGTAAGTATATCTCAGTAATATCAAGTTTTCAAACAGGTTAATAATTATAGGTGTAGTAAAAGATAATAAGGTTTTGAAGTTTTTAAAAAAATATAGTAGATTTTAAAGGTCACGCTTCGCATCCACCATACATATCCACAACCGCCTGTAGGTGGCTTAAATAGCTACTTACAGGCGGTTGTGTTTTTAATTAACACAAAATTTTTGACATTCTCGGTTACAACAATGAATACCACCTTATTCTTTGGAAGATTACATTGTTAATGGAGATATTCTTCCTATAAGATTATCTGTATAGGCTAGTTTTCCATCCACAGTTATTACAACCGCACCCATACCCTTAATTCTATTAACTCTATTAATAATTGCAGCAGCATCTAATCCAAACAATTTTGTAGTATATATATCGCAGTCCAGGGATCTATCAGCAATAATAGTTAAAGAAGCTATATTACTTTCTATTGGATAGCCTGTTTTGCTGTCAAATATATGGTGGTATTTACTCCCATCCTTTTCAAGCACTCTCTCATATATTCCTGATGTTACAACGGATTGATCTTTTATTTTGACAAGTGCCACCGCATTTCCTCTTGGTAGAAACGGATTTTGTATTCCCACATTCCAGTCACTGCCTTCGGATGGTGATTCTCCAAAAACAAGAACATTACCTCCCATATCTACCATAGCTGAAACAGCCCCATTTTCCTTAAATAATTCCATAACTTTATCAGCAAAATAGCCCTTAGCTATGGCTCCAAGGTCTATCTCAATGCCTTTTTTCAAGAAATACACGGTCTTTTTTTCATCATCTAGTTGTATATTTTCAGGATTTAAAAGTTCCAGTACCTTTACTATAGCTTCTTTCTCTGGTACATGTGCTTCCTCAAAACCTATTCTCCATAATTTTATTAATGGCCCTATTGCAATATTTAAATATGTATTCTCACATAGACTATGTTTTTTCCCTATTTTTATCAGCTCATACAGCTGTGCATCCACTTCTTGCGGAGCCAATGAAGCTGCTTTTTTAAGCATCGCAAGCTGTGAGTTATCACTGTTGGCACTAAAGACTTCTTCATAATGAATCAGCATATCGCAAGCCTTTTCAGCAAGCTTTTCAGCAGCCTCTCCCTTTATATATAGAGAGATTTTTGTTCCCATAAGATATATTATCTTCGTATACTCATTCATTTTGCTCTCCTATATTGAAATTATTTTGCCCATGAATTAGAAATGCATCTATAAGGTCTTTATCAATACCAGTTAGTTTTTTTTCACTGATATATGCTATAAAATAATCTAAACTCAGCTCATCAATTGGAATTGGATATATATTGTATTCAGATGGACACTCCTTTACATAGATGCTTTCGGGTATAAAGGTCAGTCCCAAATTACTCGTTGCAAGTTTATGTACAGTATTGATTTCGGTGCTTTCCATTATGATTTTGGGTTCCACCTTATAAATGCTTAATAACTGATCTATCTGTTTTCTTATAGCAGAACCCTTGGAAGTTAGTATCAGTTTTTGACACAATAGCTTGTTTATGTCCATAGTTCCTTCTGGAATAATGGCGACGTCTTTCTGATATAGATCACAGCAACGAGGAATAACAGCACGGTATTTGTGTCTGCCCCAAGTAATCGAGTTTAAGTTCGGAGAAATATTTCTTGAATTTTGTCCAATCCAAAAATCCAATTCGCCATTCTGGGTGAGTTTCTCATTTTTTTCTGGTAAAGTCTCTGAAAGCTCTATTCTACAGTTTGGATGCATATCCAAAAACTTTGGTAAAAAAAGAGGTAAAAGGTAGGTTCCAAGGCTAGGAAGCACCCCTATCTTTATAACCTTGCTATCTATATCTGATACATCTGATATTTGCCTAAGCAGCTTAGCATGATTATGTTCCATTGAAGTTAAATACTGATAATATATCTTTCCCTGCTCGGTTAATCGATATGGCAGCTTGCTACGACTTATAAGCTCACAGTTTAACTGACTTTCTATCCTTTTAATAACTTGTGTCAAGTAAGGTTGAGAAATATAAAGTGATTTGGCAGCCTTGCCATAATTACTGTATTTTAAAATGGCATCAATATAATACAAAATATCCTGAGAGTTGTATGTTGACATTTAATTCATCCTTTTGTTAAATAATTAACTTATTTATTCTTGTGTTTGATTATAACAAATATGTTATCAAACTTCAATAAATAACTATTAGATATAATATACTTAATATGTTAAAATTATATCAAGAAATTACTAAAAATATGAAATTTTTAAATACAGAAAGGGGATTATTATGAAATATTTGGCAATTGTAGGCACAAACTCAGACGTGTCAACTAATCGTATGTTGCTTCAATTTATGCAAAAGCATTTTTCGAGTGGGGCAGAGATAGAACTATATGAAATTAAGGATTTACCTGCCTTTAATGAACCAGAGGATTCTGATGTTCCTGAAAAGGTAGCAGAATTATCTGATAAAATTCTTAAAGCAGATGGAGTAATAATAGCAACTCCAGAGTATGATCATGCAATACCTGCGGTTTTAAAGAGTGCTCTTGAATGGATTAGTTACACTAGTCAAGCACTTACTGACAAGCCTGTTTTAATAGTGGGGGCTTCGCTTGGTACACTTGGTTCTTCTCGTGCACAATCACATCTTAGACAAATACTTGATTCACCTGAGCTTGCTGCCAGAATCATGCCAAGCAGTGAATTCCTTTTAGGAAAATCACAGGGTGCATTTGATATCTCAGGAAACCTTATCTATTCAGATAAGCTATCAGAGCTTGATGAAATTTTCAGAGAGTTTCTTCTATTTACAGATATTACATCAAAACTTTTAGCAGAAAAAGTTTTAAATAAAAAAGATAAAAAATTCACTTGGGAAGAGTAGGAGGATTAATAGCAATGAAATTTATAGCAATTGTTGGAACTAGTGCAAAAAAATCATATAATCGTAAACTCCTTAAGTTTATGGAAAAATACTTTGAGTCAAAGGCAGAAATAGAAATACTTGAGATTACAGATGTTCCTATGTTTAATCAATCTGACAATCAATCTTCAAGTGAAGTGATACAGATGTTCAATGATAAGATTACAGCAAGTGATGGTGTTATTATAGCTACTCCTGAGTATAATCACTCAATCCCATCGAGTCTTAAAAGCTTAATTGAATGGCTAAGCTTTGATCTTCATCCACTTGCTGGCAAACCAGTGATGATCCTTGGTGCTTCTCTTGATGTTCAAGGTTCTTCTCGTGCACAGCTACATCTTCGTCAAATCCTAGATGCACCAGGTGTTGATGCAAATGTAAT
>Ga0302173_10000177_pt1 | contig 34096 bp, 38 predicted proteins | sample I_Fen_N3_1_FD_198785 | JGI IMG/M metagenome (GOLD analysis project Ga0302173, IMG submission 198785) | Peat permafrost microbial communities from Stordalen Mire near Abisko, Sweden - I_Fen_N3_1 | ecosystem: Environmental > Terrestrial > Soil > Wetlands > Permafrost | place: Sweden: Abisko... | reverse complement strand
TTCAAAAGTGTATGGAATAATTGATACACTAAATTCATTTTCTTTAGAATTTACGACTGTAAGACTTACTCCGTTAACGGTAATAGAGCCTTTTTCAATAGTAATATTGCTTAAGTTTTTATCATACTCAAAAGTATAATTCCAGCTTCCGTGTGCTTCTTCGATTTTAATGCAGGTTCCTGTTTGATCAACGTGACCCTGAACAATATGTCCGTCAAGACGGTCGCCAAGCTTCATTCCTCTTTCAAGATTTACAATGTCACCTTCTTTCCAATCGCTAATATTTGTTTTTAAAATAGTCTCATCAATTGCTGTTACCGTATAAAAAGAGTCTTTTATAGCGACAACCGTTAAGCAAATTCCGTTATGCGAAACGCTTTGATCTATTTTTAATTCATTTGTAATAGAAGCGTCTACCGTAATGTGAAGATTGTTTTTTTCTTTTCGTATTTCGTGGATTCTTCCTAGGGTTTCTATAATTCCTGTAAACATTGTTGTTTTATTTTACTAAATTTGCACATCAAAATTAGTAATAAATAATCTGAGCTCATGAATAAAAAAGCAGAAAATATAATTGTTGGAATTTCAATTGGGGATTTAAACGGTATTGGAAGCGAAGTTATATTGAAAACATTCGAAGATTCTCGCATGTTGGAAATGTGTACGCCAGTTATTTTTGCAAATGCCAAGATACTTTCATTTGTTAAAAAAAGTTTTACATCTACAGTTCAATTTCATGGAGTTGATAAATTAGATCAGGTTTTGCCTGGAAAAGTAAATGTATTTAATTTATGGAGAGAAGGAGTTGATATTAATTATGGGGTAAATGATGAGAAAATTGGTGAATATGCTATAAAGTCATTTGTTGCGGCCACCAAAGCGCTAAAGGAAGGTTTGGTAGATGTTTTAGTAACGGCGCCAATAAATAAATATAATATTCAGTCAGAAGATTTTAAATTTCCGGGTCATACAGATTATTTAGGTCAACAATTGGAGGGAAATGCACTTATGATGATGGTGCAGGATAATTTAAGAGTTGGCTTGCTGACAGATCATGTACCGCTGAATGAAGTTTCTTCGCATCTAACAGAAGAATTAATAACAAGAAAGATTGAAACAATCAGAAAGTCTTTAATTCAGGATTTTAGTATCGTGCGACCAAAAATTGCAGTGTTAGGATTAAATCCGCATGCAGGAGATGGTGGAGTAATTGGAAAAGAAGATGATTTGGTATTAAAGCCGGCTTTAAAGAAAATTTTTGATGCTGGGACTATGGTTTTTGGTCCTTTTCCTGCTGATGGCTTTTTTGGAAGCGGTCAGTACGAAAAATATGATGCAATTGTAGCAACATATCATGATCAGGGATTAATTCCGTTTAAAACACTGTCTTTTGGAAAAGGAGTAAATTATACGGCAGGTTTAAATAAAATTAGAACATCGCCAGATCACGGTACAGCCTATGATATTGCTGGAAAAGACATGGCAGATTTTAACTCATTTAAAGAGGCAGTTTATCTAGCAATAGATATTTTTCATTCGCGTAATCAGTATGAAGAGATTACCGAAAAACCTCTTAAAATAAAAGAAAAACAGTTATAAACAAAAAAAGGTGAATAAGATTATTAGTTTTATAATAATTTTATATCTTTGCACCCCAATTCAGGTATCTGAGTTTTAGATATGAATTGGTCAAATTGATGTTGAAATGAGCAAAACAAAAGAATTTTTAATTCCGTTTATAGGATTAAAACTAGGAAAACACCATTTTGAGTATCAAATAAGTAACGCGTTCTTTGAGAACTTTGATTACGACGAATTTCAAAGTTCGGATATCAAAGTAGGTTTAGTTTTAGATAAGAAGAGCAACATGTTAGAGTTGGAATTCAAACACAAAGGAACTGTAAATGTACCTTGTGATCTAACAGGCGAAGATTTTGATCTTCCTATAAAAGGGAAAATGAAATTAATTGTCCGTTTTGGAGATGAATTCAACAATGATAACGAAGAGTTGTTGATCTTGCCACACGGAGAGCATGAAATGGATGTTATACAATACATTTATGAAATGATTGCGCTTTCGGTACCGCTAAAACGAGTTCACCCAGGGGTAAAAGATGGAAGTTTGCAAACCGAAGCTCTTACGAAACTGAATGAACTAACGATTAAAGAAGAAAAAAAAGAGAGTAAACAAGAAGAAGATATTGACCCGCGTTGGGACAAATTAAAGCAACTATTAACGGATAAATAATATAGTAAAATGGCACATCCTAAGAGAAAAATCTCGAAAACAAGAAGAGATAAGAGAAGAACACATTATAAAGCTACTGTAGCTCAAATCGCTACATGTCCTATCACTGGAGAAGCACATTTATACCACAGAGCTTACTGGCATGAAGGTAAAATGTATTACAGAGGGCAAGTTGTTATCGATAAATCTGTAGCGGTTGCTTAATACGTTTTCGTAAATGATACTAGAACTCTCACATAGTGAGAGTTTTTTTTGTTGGTTATAATTTTCTTTTTTTAAGAAATTATGCACAATTTCATTTCGTTTTTTTTTGTAATTTTCAAGTCTTTTAAAAATTTTTCAAATACTATGTATTTGAAACGAAATAATAGAATATAATGAATACAATCACAGCCGCAATTACCGCTGTTGGAGGCTACGTCCCTGACTTTGTACTATCGAACAAAGTATTGGAAACTATGGTAGATACCAATGACGAATGGATTACCACTCGTACAGGAATTAAAGAAAGAAGAATTCTAAAAGATGCTGATAAAGGAACGTCTTATCTTGCCATAAAAGCAGCACAGGATTTAATAGCAAAAGCTAATATAGATCCTTTAGAAATTGATATGGTTATCATGGCAACAGCAACACCAGATATGATGGTGGCTTCTACAGGAGTTTATGTTGCAACAGAAATTGGAGCTACAAATGCATTCGCTTACGATTTGCAGGCGGCTTGTTCAAGTTTCTTATACGGAATGTCTACTGCTGCAGCTTATGTTCAGTCAGGGCGTTACAAAAAAGTACTTCTAATTGGTGCAGATAAAATGTCATCAATTGTAGATTATACAGATAGAGCAACTTGTATTATTTTTGGTGATGGTGCTGGTGCAGTTCTTTTTGAGCCAAATTACGAAGGTTTAGGTTTGCAAGACGAATATTTAAGAAGTGATGGTGTAGGACGCGACTTTCTTAAAATTCCGGCAGGAGGTTCTTTGATTCCGCCTACTGAGGAAACTGTAAAAAACAGACAGCACAATATTATGCAAGACGGGAAAACCGTTTTTAAATATGCTGTAACTAATATGGCTGATGCAAGCGAATTGATTTTAAAAAGAAATAATTTGACAAATCAGGATGTTAATTGGTTGGTGCCACATCAAGCTAATAAACGTATCATTGATGCTACTGCAGGAAGATTAGAATTAGAAGATTCTAAGGTTTTAGTAAACATCGAAAGATATGGTAATACCACTTCGGGAACTTTACCATTAGTATTAGCTGATTTTGAAGATAAGCTTAAAAAAGGAGATAATATTATTTTTGCCGCTTTTGGTGGAGGATTCACATGGGGATCTATTTACTTAAAATGGGCTTACGATAAAAAATAAATCAAAACTAAAAACAAATCATTATGGATTTAAAAGAAATTCAAAACCTAATCAAATTTGTAGCAAATTCGGGAGTTGCAGAAGTAAAGTTAGAAATGGATGATGTAAAAATCACTATTAGAACAACTTTGGAAGGAAACGTAACTGAAACTACTTATGTACAACAATTGCCTGCTCAGGCAGCATTGCCACAAGCAGTAGCCCCTCAGCAAGCTCCAGCTGTTGTAAGTGTAACTAGCGAGGCATCTGTTCCGGCAGAAGATTCTAAATTCATTACCATTAAATCTCCAATTATTGGAACTTTTTACAGAAAACCATCTCCGGACAAACCAGTATTTACTGAAGTTGGAAGCACTATCGCAAAAGGTGATGTTCTTTGTGTAATTGAAGCAATGAAGTTGTTCAATGAAATCGAATCTGAAGTTTCAGGTAAAATTGTAAAAATTCTTGTTGATGATATGTCTCCTGTAGAATTTGACCAACCATTATTTTTAGTTGATCCATCATAAATAAATTTAGATTTTAGATTTTAGATTTTAGACGGATTCGCAATAAAGCTTTGTTAATCATCTAAAATTATCTAATTATCAAATTGTCTAATTATCTAATTAAAATAAGATGTTTAAAAAAATATTAATTGCGAATAGAGGCGAAATTGCACTTCGTGTAATTCGTACATGTAAGGAAATGGGAATTAAGACTGTAGCAGTTTACTCTACAGCTGATGCAGAAAGTTTACATGTTAAGTTTGCTGATGAAGCGGTTTGTATTGGTCCCCCTCCAAGTAACTTATCGTATTTAAAAATGTCAAATATTATTGCAGCTGCAGAGATTACAAATGCAGACGCAATACATCCGGGATATGGTTTTCTTTCTGAGAATGCTAAATTTTCGAAAATTTGTCAAGAGCATGGAATCAAATTTATTGGTGCAGCTCCTGAAATGATCGATAGAATGGGAGATAAAGCTTCTGCTAAAGCGACAATGAAAGCTGCAGGAGTTCCATGTGTTCCAGGTTCTGAAGGATTATTAGAATCTTTCGAACAAACACAACAATTAGCTAAAGAATTTGGCTATCCAGTTATGCTTAAAGCAACTGCTGGTGGTGGTGGAAAAGGAATGCGTGCTGTTTGGAAAGAAGATGAATTATTGAAAGCTTGGGAAAGTGCACGTCAGGAAGCTGCTGCTGCATTTGGAAATGACGGAATGTACATGGAGAAACTTATCGAAGAGCCACGTCATATCGAAATTCAAGTTGTTGGAGATTCATACGGAAAAGCATGTCACCTTTCTGAAAGAGATTGTTCAGTGCAACGTCGTCACCAAAAGCTTACTGAAGAAACGCCTTCGCCATTCATGACAGACGAATTGCGTACTGCGATGGGGGAAGCTGCTGTAAAAGCTGCTGAATTCATTAAATACGAAGGAGCTGGAACTGTAGAATTTCTTGTAGACAAACATAGAAACTTCTATTTCATGGAAATGAATACTCGTATTCAGGTAGAGCATCCAATTACGGAGCAAGTTATCGATTACGATTTAATTCGCGAGCAAATTATGGTTGCAGCTGGAATTCCAATTTCAGGAAAAAACTACTTGCCGGAATTGCATGCTATAGAATGTCGTATTAATGCAGAAGATCCTTATAACGATTTTCGTCCTTCACCAGGAAAAATTACTACGCTTCATATGCCAGGAGGTCACGGAGTTCGTTTAGATACACATGTTTATTCTGGTTATACAATTCCGCCAAATTACGATTCAATGATTGCTAAGTTAATTACGACTGCACAATCTCGTGAAGAAGCGATTAGTAAAATGCGTAGAGCTTTAGATGAGTTTGTTATCGAGGGCGTAAAAACTACAATACCTTTCCATAGACAATTAATGGATGATCCAAGATATATTGCAGGAGATTATACAACTGCATTTATGGATACATTTAAAATGAAACCTATAGAAGAATAATATATTTGAAGGCTGTCAATTTTTGACAGCCTTTTTATTTTTCATCATATTTAGCCCGACACGTTTTTTTTTAGCTTGTTGGGTTTGCTGTTTTTTAGCAAGTAAACACTTTTTGTGTTTACTTTTTACACACTGATTTAGAATAGTATACACTTTTTACAGTTTTAAATTTTGGTTGGTTTTTGTGTAATCTCTTTAAATAAAGGGGTTTGTGTAGTTTGGCATATAGATTTTTGGTTGCGGCATAATAATTTCATTATCTAAAGCGTAAACAACTATTAATAATTTTAAAATATACACATTATGAAAAATTTATTCTTATCAGCCGCAATTGTTTTAGGAGGTTTAACATCATTCGCTGCAACTACTCCAATTACAAATACAATCGTAAAAACGATATCTATTGCAGACGAGTACACAGAAATTAAATTGGAAGAATTACCTGCTCCTATTAGTGAAGCTTTGAAAAAAGCATATCCGGATGCAGTAATTACAAAAGCATACAAAAACGAGAAATCAGAATACAAGTTGGACGTAACAGTTGGCGAAAAAGTTGGAAATCTTTTTGCTAATGCAGATGGAACTTGGATTAAAAAATAATTCTCGAATCGTTTTTAGACTAATTAATTGACAAACTTTAATATATACACACTATGAAAAATTTATTTTTATCAGCCGCAATCGTTTTGGGAAGTTTAACAACATTTGCTTCAACTTCGCCAATTACAAGTACAATCGTAAAAACAATTTCAATTCAGGACGAATACACTGAAATTAAAGTAGAAGAAGTTCCTGTTGCCGTAACAGATGCTCTTAAAAAAGCGTATCCGGAGGCAATACTTTCTAAAGCCTATAAAAATGCAACTTCACAATACAAACTAGAAGTTACAGTAGGAGACAAAGTAGGATCTCTTTATGCTAATGCAGATGGATCTTGGGTAAAAAAATAATTAAACTAATAACCGTATAAAAACTATCACTATGAAAAAGTTAATTTTATCGGCAGCTATCCTGTTAGGAGGGTTGTCAATGCAAGCAGAGAATGTTGTCGTGACCAGTTCAATGGTACAGTCAGTTAATGTTCAAGACGAATATAAAGAAGTTGATGCCGTTCCGGCTGCAATCAAAACAGCGTTAGACAATGCATATCCAGGTGTAAAACTTGAAAAAGCATATGTAAACGAGAAAAAAGAGTATAAAATAGATATCACTGTAAGAGGCGAAAAATCTACAGTTTATACAGATGCTACTGGGAACATTCTTAAAAAGTAACTATTAATAACCCATAAAAACTATTTATTATGAAAAAGTTAATCTTGTCAGCAGCAATTGTTCTTGGAGGTTTGTCAGTTCAGGCAGGCAATCCCGTAGTGAAAACTTCAGCAATCGAGTCAGTAATTGTTCAGGATGAATTTACTGAGATTGGTGCAGATGCAGTTCCGGCTGCTGTGAAATCAACGCTTGAAAAATCTTTTCCAAACACAAAACTTGAAAAAGCTTATAAAAGCGAAAAGAACGAGTACAAATTAGAAATTTCAAGTGGTGATAAAAAGTATACTGTATATACAGATGCTTCAGGAAACATCATTAAAAAATAATTATTAAAAAGAGAGCACTATGAAAAAGTTAATCTTATCAGCAGCAATCGTTTTGGGTAGTTTGTCAATTTACGCCAGTAACTTGTCAGCGCCGGAACAGGCTAAAATAACTGTTTCTATCCAAACTGGATATACAGAAGTTAGTGCAGATGCTGTACCCGCTGCTGTGAAAACAGCACTCCAAACTGCTTATCCGGGTGCAAAACTGGACAAAGCGTTTGTAAACGAAAAGAAAGAATATAAACTAGAAATATCGGTTGGTGACCAAAAGGCTACTGTTTTTTCAGATGTCAATGGCAACTGGTTGAAGATATAAATAGGTGAATTTAGATTTAGATTTTTGGTGAAAAAGAGATTGCGATAAGCAATCTCTTTTTTTTTGCATAATTTTGTGAAAAGACAATTTTAATAGTCTTATTTTAGCAAAAAAGTCCCTAAAAACAAATGCCAAAGATATTACTGATAGAAGATGATATTTCGTTTTGCAAATTATTAGAGAAATTTCTAATAAAAAAAGCCTACGATGTAACCATTGCTTTCTCTGCTGCAGAGGCAAGATTAGCAATCAAAAAAGAATCATTTGATTTAATTTTGACAGATCTTCGTTTGCCTGATTCTGACGGTATTGGACTTATGGCCGAAATTAAAGCCGCATATCCTCAAATTCCTGTTATACTTATGACAGGTTATTCAGATGTAAATACCGCCGTTAAAGCCATAAAAAATGGCGCTGCAGATTATATCTCGAAACCATTCAACCCAGATGAGGTTTTATTGGTAATAACAAATGCACTAAAAGCTTCGGAAGCAGAAACAGAAGAAATTCCCGTAAAGGAAAAAAAATCTGTAAAGAAGAAAGATAGTGGCGAAAATGAGTTTGTTAAAGGGATTTCAGTTGCTTCTAAAAAATTATTAGATCATATTCAATTGGTAAGTCCAACAGATATGTCTGTTTTAATAATTGGTGAAAGCGGAACTGGTAAAGAAATTATAGCCAAAAGTATTCATCAACAAAGTTTGCGAAAGAATAACAATTTTATAGCAGTCGATTGTGGAGCTATTCCTAAAGAATTGGCGGCAAGTGAATTTTTTGGTCACTTAAAAGGATCTTTTACAGGAGCGATCAACGATAAAATGGGTTATTTTGAAGCTGCAAACGGAGGAACTCTTTTTCTGGATGAAATAGGAAATCTTTCATACGAAAACCAAATACAGTTATTAAGAGCGCTTCAGGAACGAAAAATAAAACCTGTTGGAAGTAATAAAGAAATAAACGTCGATATACGCATTATTACTGCTACAAACGAAGATTTACGTGAGGCAGTAAAAAATGGCGATTTTAGAGAAGATTTATACCATAGAATCAACGAATTCTCTATTCAGTCACCATCGTTAAAAGACAGAGACGAAGATTTAATGGTTTTTGCAGATTTCTTTCTGGAGAAAGCTAATCAGCAATTAAATAAAGATATTATTGGGTTTTCGCCAGAAGTAGTTTCCATTTTTCAAAATTACAATTGGCCTGGAAATTTACGTGAACTTCAAAATTGCGTTAAACGCGCAACACTTTTGTCAAAAGGTGACTTCATAGAAAGTGACGTTCTTCCAGCTGAATTTTTTCAGATTCAAAAACCGCAAACGAATAATGGAAGTTTTTCATTATCAGAAAACGAAAAAGAAGCAATTATCCACGCTTTGTCAAAGGCACAGAATAATAAATCTGAAGCTGCAAAACTGCTTAAAATTACCAGAAAAACACTTTATAATAAGTTGAAGCAATACAATATAGATTAAGCAATTTCTTTATTTAAAGCTTCAAAAAGTAAATCTGTTTTTGATTTTAGAGAGTTGTAAAGCGCTGTCAAATCAGAATTTTCAAGATCTTTCGTTTCTAAGAATTTTAAAATTTCACTAATTTCACGCGTCTGAATTTGTTTGAACATTGGAGCAATTCTGTGTGCGATCGAATTAATCTCGGCAACATTTTTTTCCTTAATTGCATTCTCTAGCAATATCATATTTTCGGAACTGCTTTTGGTAAACGATCTTAAAACCTCTTTTAAAGCTTCGTTGTCATTACCTAAAAAATCTTTTAAGGTTTCAAGCGAGTACAGTTTTGTCGAAGTATTTTCTTTCTCTTCGGTAATTTGAACATTTGGTAAAGCATCATTGGCTAAAATATGATGAATAGTTTCTAATAATATTTTAGGCGAATAAGGCTTTTTTATCACCGTTGTAAAACCAGCTTTCGTGTAAACTGAAAAATCTAAATCAGTTCTTCCAGTTAAGGCAATTACAGGTTGGTTTTTATACGATGAGTTTTTGTTGTTTTTTAATTTTTCAAGAAACTTAAATCCATCCATTTCCGGCATTTGAATATCGGTAATTACAAAATCATAATTCGTATTCTTAGTTGCCTCTAAAGCTTTTACAGCACTATCAAAAGATAAAACTTCATGTTTTTCTTGTCTTAAAACACCGCTTGTTAAATTAAGAAGATTAACATCGTCGTCAATAACAATAAAAGTCTGTTTTTTAGTAGTTGCAGCGATTGGTTTTTTTGCTTCAACAACTGTGTTTTGACTATGGTCAAACAACAACGGAAGCTCAATTTTAAAAGTACTTCCTTTTCCAAAAGTGCTTTCAAGAGCTAAATTCCCGCCTAAAATAGAAATTATTTTCTGGCAAATAGACAAGCCTAAACCAGTCCCGCCATACTGTTTTTCGATGTTTTCATTTGCTTGAGCAAATTCTTCGAATACTAATTTCTGATTTCCTTTTTCAATTCCAATTCCCGAATCCTGAATAGAGATAACAAAATTTTCGCTGTTCTCAGATACATATGCGCTGATTTTAATAAAACCCTCCGCCGTAAATTTGTAAGCATTTCCAATAATATTACTTAAAATTTGTTTCAATCGAAACGGATCACCAACAATGCGGGCATTTAGCTTTTCATCAACATTAATAATAAGGTCAATGTTTTTTTGTTTGTAAACAGTTTGAATGCTTTTAGCTACTTCATCAATAATTTCGGGTAATAAAAACGGAACCTTTTCTATTGTGATTTTCCCGGCTTCAATTTGAGAAAAATCCAATAAATCCTGAACCAATTGCGTTATATATTCCGAAGAGTTTTTAATATTTTTGATGAAATATGATTGTTTTGTATTCACATCAGAATTGCCCAAAAGTTCCGAATAACCTACAATAGTGCTCAAGGGTGTTTTTAAATCATGACTTACTGTCGAGATCAATTGTTCGCGACTTTTAAGCAAATTCTTGGTTTTAAAATTGGCAATTTCAAGCTGTTTCTTGTAAACTTGCGATTTAGAGTAATCACTCACAATTAAGATCGAGAAAAACAATGTCAGTATTAAACCAATAATCGCCGAAGCAGTTACAATTTCGTTGACTTTTTTAAGTGATTTTTCCTTTAAGGAATTATTTTTTATCGAATTGATAATGATTTCTCTTTCAATAATTCGAAGTACTTTCCTGAGTTGATCAGAAATTGCAATTTCATTTTTAAGTAGTTTATTTTCTTCAAAATTCAAAGATTCCTTTTTCTTTTCAGCCTTCAGTTTTACATTGCTTAGTAGTTTTTTCGAATTGGCTAAAATCGAATCAGAGGCTTGTTTGCTTAATGTATTTGTGCTGTCATCCGGAATATTCTGATTGAGATAATCGACATATTTTTGAAGTACATTTCGTTGGTAACTTCCCAGTTGATTTGGATTTTTATTAAAATCCTGAAGTTCTAATTTTCGAAGTTTAAACTCCATTTTAGTAATTTCATCAATAGCCGTATTGACCGAAACTTCGTCTTCGGCTTTATTTTTTATAGTCTTTAATTGTTGGATGTTTTTGGTCTTTTCAGACAATAAATAGGTAACACTATCAAGTAAAGTTTTTTGATATTGTGTCGAAACAATTTGCTTTAAAGTGTCAATTCTGGATTTTAGAGAATCAGTTTCAATAAGATAATTTTTAAAATCTACTTCAGAATTGTTTTGAATTGTTTTTCGGGCTAAACTTTCGGTCTTATAAACATTCGAAAACAATTTACTTACTTTAAGAATCTTAGTTTTTTCGAATGCTATTTTACTTTCTAATTTATTATAAACTACATTTTCAGAATACAAAAACCATCCTACCGTAACAACCAAAGCCAGTAATGCAACATAACTGAAAAGGACTTTAATAGGCATGTAACTTTTTTTACTCTCCATAGAATGTTATTGTTGCGATTTTTGGGTTTTGTATTGGAAACAACTGCAATTTATTTAAAATTTATGTTTTAGAAATATAAATTAATGCTAATCTTTTACATAATTAAAAGGTACAGAAAACAAAATAGCCGCAGATTGTATAAATCTACGGCTATTTTTATATCAAATTATTGTTTGATTAAAGCGTTTCTTTCAACCATTTAAAGAACTCACCTTGCCAAACCTGAGCATTTTGTGGTTTTAAAACCCAGTGATTTTCATCAGGGAAATAAACAAATCTACTTTTGATTCCTCTTAATTGAGCCGCTTGAAAAGCTTCTTGTCCTTGTCCAATTGGTACACGGTAATCTTTTCCACCTTGAAAAATTAAAATTGGCTTGTTCCAGTTTTGTACTAGAGTTGCAGGATTAAAAGTAGTGTAAGCTTTTTGAGCAACAGCATTGTCTTTTTCCCAATATGCACCACCAAAATCCCAGTTGTTAAAGAAAACCTCTTCAGTCGTTCCTAACATACTAACTGTATTGAAAACACCATCGTGAGCAATAAAAGTTTTGAAACGATTTTTGTGAATTCCAGCCAAGTAAAACACAGAGTATCCACCGTAGCTTGCACCAACGCAACCTAAACGAGATTTATCTACATAGTTTTCTTTAGAAACATCATCAATCGCCGAAAGGTAATCGTCCATAACCTGTCCGCCCCAATCCTTGCTAATTTGCTCATTCCATTCAACACCATGTCCAGGCATTCCGCGACGGTTTGGAGCAACAACAACATAACCTTTTGCAGCCATTAAAGAGAAATTCCAACGGAAAGAATACGATTGTGTCAATGCAGATTGTGGTCCACCTTGACAAAATAATAAAGTTGGATATTTTTTAGAAGCATCAAAATTTGGAGGTAAAATTACCCAAACCAACATTTTTTTACCGTCAGTTGTTGTAACGTAACGTTTCTCAGTTTTGCTAAGCGTTAATGTTTTGTATGTTTCTGTATTTACATTCGACAATTGTTTCCAAGTGTTTTTCTTTAAATTAAAAGAAAAAATCTCAGGAGCATGATTCATATCGTTTCTAGTTACGATAATATCGTCACCAGCAAAACCAACTAAATCATTAACGTCAAAATCACCATTTGTTAATTGACGAACAGTAATTGCAATTCTGGTTAAACCAGGAAAGTTTACCGTAAAAAGTTGTTTTGTACCATCAACCGGAGCAACAAAAAATACATTTTTACCATCTTTACTCCAGATAAAATTATCTACAGTTCCGTCCCAATTTGCAGTTAAATTGGTTTTAATACCTTTAAATTCAACAATAATGTCGTTTTTGTCAGCCTCATAACCGTCACGTTTCATTTGCAACCAAGTTAAATTTCCTGTTGGAGAAAATTGCGGAGCAGTATCGTAACCCAAATTAGCTTCAGTTCTATTTGTAGTTTTTTGAGTTTCTAAATTGTACTCATAAATATCTGTATTTGTAGAAATAGCATATTGAGTTCCAGCTTTTTTCTTGCAAACATATAAAATGCTTTTGCTGTCAGGAGACCAGATATAATCTTCGTCACCACCAAAAGGTTTTTGTGGAGAGTCAAAATTTTCACCTTTTAAGATGTCAATTCCAGCAGCACCATCTTTGTTTTCCTTATAAAAAACATGGTTAAATTTACCTTCGTTCCAAGTGTCCCAATGACGGTAATCTAAACCATCATAAATTTGAGCGTCAGATTTTTCAAGCTTTGGATAAAAATCTTTACCTAAAACTTTTTCAAGTTTTACCTCTTCATTGTACACTAAAAATTTCCCGTCAGGCGAAACATTTTTGTCTGCCAAAATTTCTTTCGTGTCTTTAATTTCTGTTGCATTTCCACCATTTACAGGTACAATGTAAAATTTAGAAGACGATTTGTTTTCCTCAACAGAAGGAGTCGAAACCTTAAAAACAACATTTTTTGCATCTTTCGAAAGACCAAGCGCACTCACTCTTCCTAATTTCCATAACAATTCCGGAGACATCACATTCTGTCCGATAGCGTTTAAACTCATCATTATTAAGGTTGTAAATAATACTTTTTTCATAATAAAATTCTAATATTCGTGGGGCTAAAAATACAACATTTAAACACCAATATTTAAAATCTAAATTCCAATTATTGTTAAAGTTTTCGTTTTAAATTCCAATATAAAAATTCCAAAACGGCTTGAGAAATATTCCGCTACAAATTCACCAATGTTAGTTCTCAAAGATTAGTAAAAAAATAATTCTTGAATTCGTTGCGATTAAAATCAAAATCAAAGTATTAAATTTATTTCCTAAATTGGAAATTGGAATTTATTTTAAGATAAAGATGGAATTGAGCTATTGGGAATTAAAAAACTGGTTTACAAATGTAGACTATACTATTGTAGGAAGCGGTATTGTGGGTTTGCACGCTGCATTACGCTTGCGCGAAAGATTTCCAACGGCTAAAATTCTGGTGTTAGAAAAAGGAATGTTGCCACAAGGCGCGAGTACCAAAAATGCCGGTTTTGCCTGTTTTGGAAGTCTTTCGGAAATTATGGAAGATCTCAAAACACATTCAGAAGAAGATGTAATAAAACTGATCGAAAAACGTTGGAAAGGTTTGCAATTACTCCGTAAAAGATTGGGTGATGCTGCAATTGATTTTAAGCCTTTTGGCGGATACGAATTATTTTTGAAAGAAGATGAAAATGTATTTAATCAATGTATTTCGAAATTGCCTTTTGTCAATGAAATTTTGAAACCACTTTTTAAAGCAGATGTTTTTTCTAAAGAGTTAGACCGTTTTGGATTTGAAAATATTCAGGAATATTTAATCTTCAATCCGTTTGAAGCGCAAATTGATACGGGGAATATGATGCAGGAATTGCTGAGACAAGCGGTTTCTGAAAATATTTTAATCTTAAATCAACAAACTGTTACAGCATATTCTGATTTAGGAAATCAAGTCGAAATTGTACTCAACGATTTTAGTTTTAAATCCAGAAAGATGCTTTTTGCAACTAATGGTTTTGCAAACACAATAACAAAAGGAGCAGTGCAGCCCGCAAGAGCACAAGTCTTGATTACAGAACCAATCGAGAATTTGGCGATTAAAGGAACTTTTCATTTAGATCGCGGTTATTATTATTTTAGAAATATAGGCGACAGAATTTTGTTGGGTGGGGGACGAAATCTCGATTTTGAAACCGAAACGACAACAGAATTTGGTCAAACGAAAATTGTACAAAATAAATTGGAAGATTTACTTAAAAATGTAATTTTACCAAATCAGGATTTCCAAATCGCGCATCGTTGGAGCGGTATTATGGGAATTGGAAACAGTAAAAATCCTGTTGTTGCACAACTGTCTGAAAACGTGTTTTGTGGAGTACGTTTGGGCGGAATGGGAGTAGCAATTGGGAGTTTAATAGGAACAGAATTAGCAGATTTAATATAATGGCAGTAACCAAAAAACCGGCACCAAAGCCAATCGCAAACAAACCGAAGCCTAAACCAGCACCTAAAAAAGGTAAACGCTCTCTTGGTGAAAAAGTGAAATGGTTTTTTATCAAAGCGTGTTTGTGGTTCTTTGGAGTCTCAATTGCATCGGTAGTGATTTTTAAATATATTCCGGTGCCTTTTACGCCATTGATGGTTATTCGTGCGATCGAAAATAAAATGGCGGGTAAAGAAGTTTATTTTGATCACGATTGGGAACCTATCGAAAAGATTTCTATGAATTTGCAAAAGGCCGTAATTGCCAGCGAAGACGGAACTTTTTTAAAACACAACGGTTTTGATTTTAAAGCACTTCAAAAAGCATATAAAAGTAACGAACGCGGACGCAGAATTCGTGGCGGAAGTACAATCTCGCAACAAACTGCCAAAAATGTATTTTTATGGCAAGGAAAAAGTTATTTGCGTAAAGGTTTAGAAGCTTATTTTACTGTTTTAATTGAACTTATTTGGGGTAAAGAACGCATTATGGAAGTGTATTTAAACAGTATCGAAATGGGTGATGGAGTTTATGGTGCTTATGCAGCAACAGAACATTGGTATCGTCGCGATGCTTCGAGTTTAACGCCAATGCAAGCTGCAGGAATTGCCGCGATTTTGCCAAATCCAAGAAAATTTAAAGCAACAGGATCTTCAAGTTATATCAATCGTCGTAAAGAACGAATTGTTCGCGAAATGCGTGCGGTGGGAAAAATAAACTACAATGCGAAGTAAAAAAGCCTTTTTTGCGTTTTTATTACTGACATCAGCCTGGGCTTTTGGACAGGGAAAAACAACCGAAATTGGTTTAATTACCGACAACGATTTATATACATCGTCTAAAAATGATATGTATTATACCAACGGTTTAGAGTTTTTTTATCGTTTTTTATCCAAGAATAATAACGAAAAAATAAACAAAAAAATTACCGAATTTAGAATTGGTCAATACATTTATAACCCAAGATTTATAAATGAAACGGCTGTCGATATAAACGATCGTCCGTTTACTGGTTATCTTTTTGCCGAAGCCGGACGAAGTTTTTTTTATCAAAGTGAATCTGTTTTAAAAACCGATTTGCAGTTGGGTTTCATGGGGCCAAATGCTTTTGGTAGAGAAACACAGGAAAGTTTTCATCATGTTATTGGGTATAAAAAGGTCTATGGCTGGGAAAATCAACTGCATAATGCTCTGGCTGTGCAAGTTCATGTCATGTATTCGAAGAAATTGTTTCCAACAAAACACAATGATTTTATAGATCTTCATTTTCAGTCCGAAGCTAATTTAGGGACTATTTTTACGGGAGTTTCTACAGGATTCTTAACTAGAATTGGTTTCAAGAAATTAGTCCCAATTTACGATTCTAATTTGCACGATGCTTCTGTAAGTGCAACCCCGCAATATAATATTCGCGAGTTTTATTTTTATGCAATGCCAAGCGTTAATTATCAATTTTATGATGCAACGATCGAGGGCAGTATGTTTAGCAATACAAGTCCGGTAACTTTCGATTTAGAACCGCTTCGTTTCAACGCCGAGTTTGGTTTAAAATACCGTCACAACAATTTCAATATGTCGTATTCTTTTATTTATAGAGGAAGAGAATTGAATGATCCCGTTACGAATACTAACTCTGGGTATTTTTTTGGAAGTATCCGATTTGGGTTTTTGTTGAGGTAAGTTTTTTTGCTAATAAAGTTGCAAAGTTTTCCGTCTTAAAGTAATTGTTAATTAATAGGATTTTATTTATATATTTACAAGCCTAATAAAAAAGCTTGCTAATGAAAATACTTATAGATACAAATATTTTTTTAGATTTTTATCGTTCTAACGGTGCTTCAATACATATTTTTAGTACACTGATTGAAAATATAGATAAATTTATTCTAACGGATCAAATTATACAAGAATTCGAAAGAAGTAGAGAAGGAGTAATCAAAAGTGTTCAAGAAAGGTTTCAAATAGAATCTAAATTAGATAATTTTTCAAGTTCGTATCTTCAGAACTTACCAGAATTTAAAAAATTAATTGAAATTCAAAGAGAGTATAGTGCGCAACAAAAGATTGTGAGTTCGAGTATTTCAGAGATTTTAAAGAACTCAGCAAAAGATCCCATTGCAAATTATTTTAAGGAATTTGTAAATGAGTCGTTAAAAGAGGATAAGGTTTATTTTACCACTGATGAAATCATAAGTAAAGCAGTTAAAAGAAAAAATATTGGTAATCCTCCAACTTCAAATAAGTTTTCATTGGGAGATGAAATTAACTGGGAAATAATTTTAGCAAATATTCAGGAAGATATTATTTTGGTTGGTCGTGATAATACTTATGTAAATAATTTTACTTTTTTGCAAAAGGATTTTCATAAACAAACGGGATATAATGTTGTAGATTTGACAGAAAGAATATCTGTAGCTTTAGAAAAAGCAGGTATTGAAATTACTGAAGCATTAATTAAGGAGGAGGATAAAGTAATTGAAGATTTAAAACATTATGATGAATTTTGGAAATTTAAAGCTCAGGTAGAATAATTATCTTTGAAGTCGAAATCTTAACTAAATATAAATAAGTTATATAAAAAATGGGCAAATTTGTTATTACAAAACGAACGAATGGTGAATTTCAATTTAATCTTAAAGCAGGAAATGGTCAAACAATCCTAACAAGTGAAGGTTATACTACCAAAGCTGCTTGTTTAAATGGAGTAGAATCTGTCAAGGTAAATTCGCAAGATGATAGTAGATTTGATAGAAGAGAAGCTTCAAATGGAAAACCTTATTTTAATTTGAGAGCATCAAATGGTCAAATTATTGGGTCAAGTGAAATGTACGAAAGTGTAGCTGCTAGAGATTCTGGCGTTAATTCTGTTAAAGCAAATGCTCCAGATGCGATTGTTGACGACCAAACCTTTTAAGAATTTATATCTTACATAAGTTTAATGAGAAATTTTGCTTTTGAAGATAATTTTATAGTCAAAAAAAAAGCCATTCCGTTTAGAATGGCTTTTACATTTTATATATTCTTTTAAAACTATTTCTCTTTCAATAATTTTTCCAAATACTCAACTTTTTCTTTTTCGGTTTGAACCAAACGTTCGTAAAGTTCAACCACTTTATCAAGAGGATTAAAATTGCAACTATTATTTCCGAAATTTCCGAAATTTCCTTGACTATCGTTGAAAGTATTAAAGTAAGTAATCATATTTTCTTCTGAAAAACTTTTTATGGCTTCAGCAGTAACACCAAGTGCTTTTGCTATTTCAATTAGTTTTTCTTCTTCTATAGTTTCGCTGTTTTCTATTGCAGATACAGTTTGCTGGCTCATGCCTAAAGCTTGTTCCAAAGCTTCTTGCTTCATATCGCGAAGTTCACGGATACGGCTTATTTTGCGCCCTATATGATTTGATTTTGTTGCTGTGCTCATAATTCAAAGATATTTAAAATTCTGTTACAAATTCCGTTTTAGTTATTTACAAGCAGATTTTGTAAAATACGATTTTTCATAATTCGGTATTACAGAATTTACTAAAATCAAAACAAAAATACAATTTTTCGCACAATCTGTAAATGTCTTTTTGATAAATTGCTTTTGCATTGGTTTTTTTAAAATCGATTTAAAATAACACTTAACCTTTTGATAATGTATTCGATAGTTTTAAATTATATTTTTATTTAAAAATTAAAACTATGGATATTAATTGGATAGTAATAGGAGTTGTAGCATTATTGATTATCATTTTGGTTGTTTTAACAATTAAAAAAAATCAGAAGGAGAAAAAGAAGTTAACGAATCTCCTAAATAATGACTTCAAAAAAACAGACAAAGAAAGAGTAGATTTTGAGGATAACGCAAACGAACGATAAGCAATTTGTTTAAATCAAAAAGCCGTAATACAATTGGAGTACTACAGCTTTTTGTTTTAAATCAAGCTTTATTTCTTATTATAAGTTCCTTTGTAGACTCCTTTTGACTCTATTTGGTTGTCTGAAATTTTAATAAATTTAAAAATTCTTTTAGAGTATGCTGATTCCTTAAATGATAAATTATAAGTAGAATCGGTTTGTGTCTGAACAATTTCAGGGTCTTCATTTTGCAACATATATATCGAAACTTCACCTTTGGCGGAATAAGCGTTGTTATCAGGATCAATAATGATATCGGATTTTGTAAATTTAATTATCATTCCTTTGCTGTCGCTCCAGTTTCCAAGAATCCATGCAGGTGGTTTAATGCTCGTTTTAATATTATCTTTAGGTGTATCTGTGCCATTTTGATCTTCAGATGCACATGAATACATAAAAACGAGACTTAGTACTACTATTAATCTTTTCATCTTATTTTGTTTTTGCAAAAATGAGATGATAATTCTAGCCGAATTGACTGTATTAGGTTGATTTATGATAATTTAAGACTTTTTTAATGGTTTGCGTTTTAAGTTTAATGGCTTAAACTACTTTGTTTTTTATCAATAATTTTAATTTTAGTATTTAAATCATTTCTTGTCAAGGTGATTGAACTCACTTTTCCATCATTAAAATCGAATTTTAATAAGTTTGGATAATCTATAATTTTAAAGTACCCACTTTTTAAATACACCAACTCATTATCATTTTTCCCTTTAAAGTGATCTAATAACATTGATTGAACATAAAGACGATTGTTTTTTTCTACAATTTTAGTTTCTACGCCTTGCGCATAAAGGAAATCATCATAAGTGCCTACTAATTTTTCTTTTAGAGTTGAAGGCATTTCCTGAATTTCATCATTAGATGTCTTGTTATCCCAGTCCATCAATTTTAAAAGCATTTTTTGAGTATTCCCCATTACAGGAAAACGATTTGGTTTTTCGCCATTTGTTAGAAATGTAAAGCCATTTCCATCTGTCATAGTTGCAAAAACACTGCCTCCAACTCCTGTATTAGAACCATTACATACAAACCAGTCATAGTTATTATAACCAAAAGACTTTTGCCATCCGTAACTCCATCCACCAACAGCATCTTTTAAAGCGCTTACTTCGGTTACTTTTTTTGCAACATTATGAGAAATCACTTTGTTGTTTTTATTGCGCAAAGCATTTTGCATTTCAATAGCAATTTTGGCTAGATCGGTTGGCGTAGACCACATTCCAGATGCTCCAACCTGCGGCGTAATTGGCAAACCTGTTCTAATAACCTTTTCGTTTTCGTCGTGAACCAGTGCTACATTTGTAGGGAATCCTTTTTCATCAGGTTGTATCATTGTAGTGTTTTTTAGTCCAAGAGGAGCGAAAATGTATTCTCTGGCAAGTTCTCCAATAGGCTTTTTAAAAGTATCTTCTAATGCCATTTGAACAACTACATAGCCACCGCCACTGTATGCCCAACTGGTTCCGGGCGTGAACAAGAAATCAATTTCTTTATCGTATCGTGGAATCTTTCCTAAAAGACTTTCTTTTATTGTTGGTATTGTGTCGCCTTCATAATAATCGGCAAATCCGCTTTGGGTTGTACCTGCCGTATGATTAAGAAATTGTCTCCATGTTGGGCTGTTATTCTCCGTAAACTTGCTTTTTGGTAAATGCCAGCGTTTTAAATAGCCATCTATCGGAGTATCTAGATTAATCAATCCTTTTTCTTCAAGCATAAAGCAAAGTAACGCTGTAATTGGTTTTGAAATTGAAGCTGTAGAAAAAGCGGTGTTTTGATCTATTTTCTCTTTTGAATCTATTGATTTTACACCAAATTGGTTTGAGTATATTATCTTGTAGTTTTGAAAAACAACAAGACTAAATCCTGCAAGTTTATATTTCTCTAATTGTTTGTCAATATTTAAGCTGTCTGTAGGAAAGCTATAATCTCTTTCTTTAGATGCTACTTTTTTGTTTGTTTGAGCACTTGCGACTGTTACTATAAGAAGTAATAAATAAATAGCGTTTTTCATGGTATCGTAAATTTTAAGGTTAGAAATTTAATTCGATACAAAGATGTGAGAGAAATTAAACCTACGCGACCGAGTAAAAATATTCGAACGCATTTGTTTTTAAAAATTAGTACGAATGTTTCAAAACAGAAGTACGAGTAATTACAAAGCCTTGTTTTAAAGGTTTTTGCGGTAAGTTGTTGGTGTGTTTCCGGTGTGTTTTTTAAAGGCAGTATTAAAAGAAGATTTCGAATTAAAACCTACGTCGTACAAAATTTCTAAAATAGTTACTTTGCTTTTTGTACCATCTTTTAAAATATTCATCGCATTTTCGATACGATAGGTATTAACGAAATCATAAAAATGCTGTTCTAGTTTATGATTAATTAAAAGAGATAAGTCACGAACAGGAATTTGGATAGCAGCAGAGACATCTTGGATCGTCAAGGAAGGATTTAAGAATGGTTTTTCCTCAGCCATATATTGTTTCAACTTAATTAACTCCTGGTTGTATTCCTTTTCGTTTGAGGTTTTTTGGTCGTTATTTTTTTCTTCAGAAATAATATCCTGTACCAATTTTAATTTTGAATCTATGTTTCTGAATAAATCCGGATGATTTAATGCTTTGTATAAGTACCAGCATATAATAATAAGCTGAACCGGTACAATTCCAATTTTTATCCATTCGGATATGTATGGATATTCCGAAAACTTAAAAATATTCTTAACGAGCGCAATCAAATACAAAATAGTTAATACACTCGTAAATTGAAACAACCAATTGTAAGAGTTTATACTCGCACCTGAGTTGTTTTCGAGATATAGTTTTTTGGTTCTTTTTAAGATGACAAAAACCGCAGTAATATATACAACTATTTGAATGTGAAATAGAATATGAATAAGTTGAAGCTCTATCATATTTTGACGATTTTGAAGAAAACTAATTTTGGAGGCAAGATCAACTCCGTAAAAACGTGGTGATAAAATTAGATTTACGATCAAAAAAGGAAGTAGGTGTATGAGGTATTTTAATTTAAGTTTAAAGTCAGAATAACAAACAGAGAGTACGTAAAGATAAAAAACAGGAATTTGCAAGAAAGCAAATGTAGTTCTAAGCATTCCCAGATTTGAGGGATTTTTAACCACCAAGCTTAATAGTGGATCAATACTGTCCAGAGCTGTTAGAAGCAGGAAAATTGCAAAAAGAGAATTACTTATCTTATGTTTTGTTTTGACGGTAAAGAGAAAAAAGGCAAGAAATAATGAAACGAATAGGGTAATAATGATCACAATAATTAATAAATTAATCTTATCCATTCAGTATATTCTTTTGGTATTGTTGTGGTTTGTAATTGGTTCTCCCGAAATTTAGGGATGCTAGTCGAATCAAAAATAGTAAAATATTTTTTGATTATGAAAATTGTTTAGCAAGGTTTAGAATTATTAAATACTCGTTCAAATGAGCCGATTAAATCTGTTTAAACGGATTTTAGAAGGCATAAAAAAAAGCCTATAAATTAAGTTTTATAGACTTTTTTGTTTTGTGGAGAATACCGTGCCGAAACTTCGGGAGAACCGATCACCCTCCCGATGCATCGGGATACTCTAACCTTTTGTTTCTATTAAGTTTTCAATATACTTGCGGCTCTTCATTTTTTTTATTTGTAATTCCCTTTTCATAGCATCGCTTTGAGTTTCAAAAGTTTCATGATGTTTTAGTTCCCAATCTTTTGCAATTTTAGTAAATTTACTTCTGCCATTTAAATGGTCTTGTAAACGTTTTTGAATATCTTGACATGAACCAATATAGTATTTGTTCAGTGATTTCGAATATATAATATACGTGTAAAACATTGTTATTATAAAATATAAAAAAAAATACCCAAACAGATTTGTTTGGGTATTTTTGTTATAAAAAAATTTGTGGAGAATACCGGATTCGAACCGGTCACCCCTTGCCTGCCAGGCAAGTACTCTAGCCAAATGAGCTAATCCCCCGTTTGTTGGTTTTGAAGAAAAATTCGAACTGTCACCTTCCCGATTTTTCATCGGGATACTCTAGCCAAATGAGCTAATCCCCCAAAGCGTTAGCAAATAAAGTCAATTAATTCACAAAAAACAAATTTCGAAAGCCATCAACTGAAAATAGTTGCAAAACCGTAACTTTACGTTCAAATCTATTTCTATGAGTACAACAATTCAAAACGGTTCTTTACAAACTATTTTTAGTAATGCAGTTGCAACAGTACAGTTTGGTCATCCGGCCAGTAATTCTTTTCCACGCGAATTATTAGATCGATTATCTGCCGAAATTAATACTTTGAGTCTTAATAAAGCTGTTTCTGTGGTTGTTTTGCAAAGCGAAGGTTCGAAAGTTTTTTGTTCAGGAGCTTCGTTTGATGAGCTTTTGGCTGTAAAAAATGAAGAGCAAGGTGCTGAGTTTTTCTCGGGATTTGCTCATTTGCTAAACGCAATGCGAAATTGTTCTAAACTTATAATAGGTAGAGTTCAGGGGAAGGCTGTTGGAGGTGGAGTTGGTATTATTTCGGCTTGTGATTATGTTTTGGCAACACCGGAAAGTGCTATAAAATTATCTGAATTAGCAATTGGAATTGGGCCATTCGTAATTGAGCCAGCGGTTTCGCGTAAAATTGGAAAAGCAGCGATGGCCGAAATGACTTTGGCGGCTCACGAATGGAAATCGGCAGAATGGGCTTTGAATAATAAACTTTTTTGTGAAATTCACTCAGCAGAAAATCTGGATATTGCAGTAGCGAATTTTGCACAAAAACTTAGTTCATATAATCCTGAAGCTTTGTCAGAAATGAAAAAGATTATTTGGGAAGGAACAGAACATTGGGAATCGTTGCTTCTCGAACGCGCAGCAATTACAGGAAAATTAGTTTTGTCTGATTTTAGTAAAAATGCTTTGACGCAATTTAAAAAGTAAAAAAATAAAATTTCAAATATGAAATCCCAAATTCCAATTATATTGAGTTCTCTATTGGAATTTGCTTTTTTTGATCTTATAAATTATTAATATGAAATTCATTTTATTATTGCAGCAGGTAGATGTTGCTGAGAAAATTAAAACCGCTCCTGATGGTAGTTATCAGATTGGAGTTGTTATTGGATCGTTTCTTCCGTTCGTAGTTTTGGTTGGAATTGCGTATTGGATGTATAACAGAGCCAAAAAAAGAGATAAAAACGGTTATTAATTCGTAAATTTGCAACCTAAAATTCAAATCGATGAGTAATATCAGAATTACAAAACAATTTAGTTTCGAAACCGGACACGCTTTGTACGGTTATGACGGAAAATGCAAGAACGTTCACGGACACAGTTATAAATTATCGGTAACAGTTATTGGTTCACCAATTACAGATCGATCGAATGTGAAATTCGGAATGGTAATCGATTTTTCTGATCTAAAGAAAATTGTAAAAGAAGAAATCGTCGATCAATTTGATCACGCAACAGTTTTTAACGAAACTACGCCACATATCGAATTAGCAAATGAATTAAAAAATCGTGGTCATCATGTTATTTTGGTTGATTATCAGCCAACAAGTGAAAATATGGTTGTTGATTTTGCCGATAGAATCATAGCTCGTTTGCCTGCAGATATTTCTCTTTTTTCACTTAAACTTCAAGAAACGGAATCGTCGTTTGCCGAATGGTACGCGAGTGATAATCTGTAAATAGTAAAAAGTAAATTGTGAAATATAAAACGTTTCACATCTCAAAATCACATCTCATAATACATGAAAAAAGTATATTTCGCTTCAGATCAGCATTTTGGTGCTCCAACACCTGAATTGAGTTTGCCTCGCGAACAAAAATTTGTAGCTTGGTTAGATGAGGTAAAAAAAGATGCCGAAGCAATTTTTTTACTAGGCGATTTATTCGATTTTTGGTTTGAGTATAAAACGGTTGTACCAAAAGGTTTCGTTCGAGTTTTAGGAAAATTGGCCGAAATTCGTGATAGCGGAATTCCGGTATATTTTTTCGTAGGAAATCATGATTTATGGATGAATGATTATTTTGAAACCGAATTGAATATTCCGGTTTATCATGATAATAAAGAATTTACTTTTAACGGAACAACATTCTTAATTGGCCACGGAGATGGAAAAGGTCCTGGTGATAAGGGATACAAACGAATGAAAAAGGTATTTACAAATCCGTTTTCAAAGTGGCTTTTCCGATGGTTACATCCAGATGTTGGTGTGAGTTTAGCGCAATACTTATCAGTAAAAAACAAATTGATTTCTGGAGACGAGGACGTTAAATTTTTAGGTGAAGAAAATGAATGGTTAGTTTTGTACGCCAAACGTAAACTCGAAACAAAACATTATAATTACTTTATTTTCGGACACCGTCATTTACCAATGATTATTCCGGTTGGCGAAGATTCAAAATACGTTAATCTAGGCGACTGGATTGGTTATTTTACGTATGGAGTTTTTGATGGCGAAACTTTCGAACTTAAAAAATTCGAATAATAATTACTTTTTATTGTTTGAATAAATTCCAATTTTGTGCGTGCGCAAAATGTAATTCGATAATTGTTTACTATCAGAAATTTGGAATTTAATCGCACCGGACGATTTTTTAGGCATATGACATTCTACGCAATTATTAGCCAATAAACTTCCTGACATTGTTTTTAACGTAGTTTCATTGTGTTTTAATCCTTGATGACAACTCATACAAATTTTAGAATAAGAAGCTAAATTTTTAGAAGCATTTTCGTGTGGATTATGGCATGTAATGCAATCCATCTTCTCGCTTTTAATAAAACATTTGCTTTGCGACATCAAACGAAATTGATTTCCGTGTACATCAAATTGTGCTGTATCAGTTACGCTTCTTGTATTTCTGTAGAAATCAGATAAATTATCTCCTGGTTTAAAATCAAAACGAGATTTCATTTTCATCCCATCATTTCCAGCATGACAAAGAGCGCAAGCATCTAATTTTTGTTGCCTGTTTAAGGTTTTAAAGCTCGTAATACTATTCGCTGTTTTAACCTCAGGATTCTTTAAATGAAAGTCAACATGTTTCTTGGCTGGCCCATGGCAACGTTCGCAATCAATGCCATAAACAATTGTTTTTTTATCAATAATATCTTCGACCTCTATCGAGAGAAAGTTTCTGTCCTGAGAATTTTGGTTTATATTTCGACTGCTAATATTAGAGCTGTGACAAGAATAACAGTCTTTAACCACCATTCTGTCAAAATAAGGTTTATCAGCTGGAAATCCAGGACTTGTTGCCCAGTTGTTTATCGAATTGTAGTAAGAAATTGGTAACTCGTAAGTATTATGATCGCGCCAATAAACAGAGGTTTGTGCGTGTTTTGTTCCAAAAACGATTTCAAATCGATGCGCTTCAACTTCCTTTCCGTTTTTATACAAAACCTGATAAAGACTGTCATTGCGTTTTTCCATGACTAATTTGGTGTTTTTGTCATAGATAAAAGTGTGGTTTCCTTTGTCAAAATCTCCTAAAACATTTCCTGAAATAGCTGGAGCAGTGGCTTTAAAGTGCGAACTTTTAGATGCCATTTCATATTGTGTCTGATGACATTGAATGCAGCTTTCAGAACCTGCGTAATCAGTTCCTCGTGGGTCAATGTATTCGTCAGATTCGTTCTTGCAGCTTGTTAGAAAAGCTACTAAAACAACAATAGCAAAAAGAATGCAGTTTTTTTTCATTGTTGTAAATATAATTGTTTTTAAAGAAAATCAAAATATATTTAGATAATGAAAATATTTTTGTTAAATAAATAGAAATATGTATTAGTTTAAACCAACTCCATAAACATATTCGTCTAATTCAATTCGGAATAATGATCCTTCGACCAAATCTTTAATTGATTTTAGTTCTTTTACAGAAACGGCTAAGTCTATAGACGCACAAGGAGTTTTTAATAAAAATTTGTTGCAGGAATTTTTTAGTTCACAAGCTTCGCAACAAGCATTTTCAATCATACTATCTTCGATTAAATCACAAAAAAGATTTAATTCCTGAACTGTAAAGTAAAAGCCAGTTTCCTTAAAAACCAATTGTATTTTATCAGTTATAGTTTCGTTTTCCTTTTTCCAGTAAAAAGCGATTCCAAAATTATTGTGGTATAATTGTTCTATTTCTCTCATTACAAATCCATTTATTTCAACAAATATAAATATTATTTATATTTATTCTAAATAAAAAATTCATAAAATTTGAAAAATATATTTAACAGATAATTGATATCAGTTCGTTTAAAAAGAGGAAGGCTTAAATTGTTTTATATCACTTATGTGGTTTGAAATCTTTATTTAAACCATTTTTCGATATGAGATAGAAACTCTTTTTGCTGATCGACAAACAGATAATGAGAACAATTGTTTAGTGAAATAAAATGATTATTGCCCGCCAATTTTTTAATCGAGTTGATTTGTTTAGTCGAAAAGATACCGTCTTCTTTACCGTAAATAGCATAAATTGAAATACCTTCGGCTTTTATCTTCTCTAAAGAAGATCTCGTATCTATATTATTTTTCTTTTCATTTTGATAGAAAAGTAGCGGAGCATTTTTGTTTCTGATATTGGTTTTAAAAAAGTCACTTGCTTCATAATCGCTATAAAGCTTTTTAGAATCTGTTGTTTGATTTGGCATTTTAAAATAGTTATTTTCACTAGCTAATTCAAAACAAGCTTTTCGATATTGCGCAGAATTTTTATCGAGTTTTTCTACCGAGCTTATTTTATTTAATTGCTCAGTTTCATTGCTGTATCTTTTCTTTAAAGAATTTAAAATGTGATCGTAGGTTTCCTGTTGCGAGAATAAAGCTCCAGCTAATATCAGTGAATTGACTTTTTGAGGATATTTCTCTGTAAAAAGAGTTGCAACCAAACCTCCAAAACTATGTGCAAGAAGTATAGCTTTCTTTAAATCGTATTTTTTGTAAATGCTATTTAAATCCTGAAAAGCTTCGTCATAAGTAAATTTTGCATCAAGATCTGTAGATCTTCCTTCGCCTCTTCGGTCGTAGATAATTACATAAAATCCAAGATCAGCCAATTTTTGAGCTGTTGTACTTTCGAATAAAGTCGAATTACCACTTGGACCTCCATGAATAAAAATGATACTTTCGTTTTTTTTGTTTCCGTACGTTTTGTTGTAGAGATTTTGTCCGTTTACAAAAAATGATATTGTCAGAATGAAAGTGAAAAGCAATGATTTCATCTCTTTATGAATTAGTGTTTTAAAACGGCATAAACGATAGTGTCTTTTGCGATGTGACGATCTTTTTCATCATCATAATCTTTTATTGTAAGATGCATTTGCAAAATATTATCTTGAATTTTAATACTGTTTTTTCTAAGATAAAGATTTTCGTCAAATTGAAATTCACCCATCTTTCTTTCAAACAATATGTACTTTTTCTCAATTACTTCGTATTTACAACATGCACCTAAAAAGCCTTGGAATTTTGTATTGATTTGAATTTGATCATTTTCAAATCTAGTGTCATTTGGAACAAAGAAAAAAAGAAAAACGGATCCTAAAATTGCACCAAAAACTCCATCGATTATCCAGCTTATAAAAATTAAAAGTGGTGAAAAGATGTAAATTGAAAAGTATAAAGCTATTTTTTTAAAAGGCTTAACATAATAAAAAAATAAGATACAAGCTGAAACATAAAATAAGATTTTAAGAACTAAACGTAAATTGGCAATTAAGCTAATTTCGAAAATAATATTAACTAAGAAATTAATTAAAAGTATAATTAATGTCGTTATATGAATCCTTAAAAGTATCTTTTTAAATTTACTCATCTACTCCATATTATGGTGATCATCCATATCTTTCTTAAGATCTAAATTTCTAAATGTCGGTGATTTTAGTGCGGTTACAACAACAGTTAAAAGTGTAATGCTTCCTCCAAAAACGACAGAAGTTACAGTCCCCATTAATTTTGCTGTTGCACCACTTTCAAAAGCACCTAATTCATTAGAAGATCCAACAAAAATTGAATTTACGGCACCAACTCTTCCGCGCATATGATCGGGAGTTTTAAGCTGTAAAATCGTTTGACGAATTACTACAGAAATTCCGTCAGCAAGTCCACTTAAAAATAAAGCGAAAACAGAAAGCCAGAATGACGTAGAAAGACCAAATAAAATGATCGATAATCCGAAAATAAATATGGCAACTAAAAGTTTTTTTCCTGCATTTTTATATAAAGGCACATAAGCCGAAACGAGCATCGTAATGAAAGCTCCTACTGCTGGAGCAGCTCTTAAGATACCAAAGCCTTCAGCACCAACTTTTAAGATATCCTGAGCAAAAATAGGTAATAATGCTACAGCGCCTCCAAAAAGTACTGCAATCATATCAAGCGATAAAGCGCCTAAAACAATTTGATTTTTAAATACAAAATTTAAACCTTCTGCAAGGCTATCTTTTATTGATTCACCAATCTTAGGATTTGTGATTGGTTTTTTACTGATTTGCGACAAGGCAATTAACGATAGAATCGAGAATCCAAAAACCAGACACATTGACCAATGAACGCCAATCCAATTTATTGAAAATCCTGCCAGTGCCGGTCCCATTACGGCTCCGATTTGCCAAACTGAACTGCTCCATGTAGCGGCATTTGGATATGCTTTTTTAGGAATAATTAACGATAGAAGTGAGAAAATAGTTGGCCCAAGAAAAGCTCTAACTAATCCGCCTAAAAAAACTAATGTGTAAATTGAATATAAAATAATCGTTGGAGATAAATCGCCAACAACTCTGGGCCACGTCAATAAAAACAATCCAAAGCTAATTACAGAAAATCCCAGAATACATTTTACTAATAATCCCTTTTTTTCCTTTTGATCCACAATATGTCCGGCAAACAATGCCATTCCTACTGCGGGAATAACTTCCATTAAACCAATAATTCCTAACGAAAGCGGGTTTTTAGTCAAACTATAAACTTGCCATTCGATCACGATAAACTGCATCGCCCAAGCAAAAACCATGGCGAAACGTAATAATAAAAAAACATTAAATTCTCTGTAACGTAAAGCCTGATAAGGATCTTGTTTGGTTGTTTTAGTTGTCATTTGGTCTAATATCTTTAAGCATTAGTTGGGTAGAAACCGTTCCGTTCCATTCATTTTCAGACAGTGAATAGGCGAGTTGAAATGGTTTTAGATTTTTTACAATGTCTATTTTTTTTCCAAGTCCAAAGCCAATGGCGGCAATTCCATCAGAATTATTCTGTTTTACAAAAAGTCTTAAATGCTCGTCTTCAGAACCTAAAGTTTTTGCATAACCCGTATCTTTTGCGTCTTTAGTCATAAAAACGGGTGTCATGTTTAAAGGCCCAAAAGGTTCAAACTGTTTTAAAATCCGAACTAGTTTTGGTGTAATATCTGAAAAGTTAATTTCGGCATCGACCTCAATTTCCGGAGTTCGCATTTCTGGTAAAATGGTTTCCTCAACTTGTTTTTCAAAAGCGTCTTTGAATGTTTTATAGTTTTCGGCTTTCAAAGTCATTCCGGCAGCGTACATATGTCCTCCAAATTGCTCTAAATGTTGAGAACAGGCATCGAGAGCATTATAAACATCAAAACCTTTTACAGATCTTGCAGAAGCAGCATATTTGTCACCACTTTTGGTAAAAACTAAAGTAGGACGATAATAGGTTTCGATTAATCTCGAAGCTACAATCCCGATAACACCTTTGTGCCAATCTTCTTGAAAAACAACGGTAGAAAATCGTTCGATTTCATCATTATCATGAATTTGCTGAAAAGCTTCTTTAGTGATTTTTTTATCCAGATCCTTTCGGTCTGCATTATATTGTTCTATTTCTGAGGCAAATTGTTGTGCTTGGTCAAAATCAAATTCAGTTAACAATTCGACCGCATGATTACCGTGTTTAATTCTTCCGGCCGCATTTATTCTGGGAGAAACAATAAAAACAACATCAGTAATATCCAAAGTTTTCTTTTTTACCTGATGCACCAACGCTTTAATTCCAGGTCTTGGATCTGAATTGATTACTTGCAATCCGAAATAAGCCAAAACACGATTTTCGCCAGTAATAGGAACAATATCGGCAGCAATTGCGGTAGCTACCAAATCCAGATACGGAACAAGATCGTTTATCGTTTCATTTCGATTTTGACCTAAAGCCTGAATCAATTTAAAACCAACTCCACAGCCGCACAATTCATCATACGGATAAGAGCAATCTTCTCTTTTTGGATCCAAAATTGCAACAGCGTCCGGCAGAAATTCTCCCGGTCTATGGTGATCGCAAATAATAAAATCGATATTTTTTTCTTTAGCATAAGCGATATGATCAATAGATTTAATTCCGCAATCGAGTGCAATAATTAGTGAAAATCCGTTATCATCGGCAAAGTCAATTCCTTTAAAAGAAATTCCGTAACCTTCTGCATAACGATCCGGAATGTAAGTGGCAATATTTGGATAGTGTGATTTTAAATAAGAAGAAACCAAAGAAACGGCTGTTGTTCCATCGACATCATAATCGCCAAAAACCAGAATGTTTTCTTGATTTTCGATTGCTAATTCGATTCGGGAAACGGCTTTATCCATATCTTTCATCAAATACGGATCGTGAAGATGTTCTAATGAAGGACGAAAGAAATTCTTGGCATCTTCAAAAGTTTCAATGCCACGCTGAATCAAAAGTGTTGCTACAAAATCTTCTACATTCAAGGCTTGTGCCAAATGTTTGATTTTATCTTGAGAAGGTTTTGGTTTTATTGTCCAACGCATGGTTGATTGTAGATTTTTGATTAACGATTTTTGATTTGCACTAGATGATCTTAAATTATTTGATTTTTCAGATCTGAAATCAAAAATCGTTAATCAAAAATCTTAAATTAATTATTTTAATTCTAAAGCATTTCCTTCAAACTTAACTCCGTCCCAACCTAAATTGATGAAGTTTCTAATGTTTTGATGATTTGTTCCGTTTGGATCTCCTAAAACTTCTTCAAAATAAAAAGCGCCAAAACATGCTAAAGTTTCGTCTTTACTTAAGTTTTGAAGTTTCGCGAAAGAAAATAATTTGCATGAACCGGAGTTTTCTCCGGCTGCATTATGTTGTGTCCCGTTTTGGAAAGCAGTTGGTGTAAAATTGTAATTTTCCTCAATTACTGCTATAGTTTCTGGGAATGTTATTTCGGTTGGAGTTTGTTTTAGTTTTTCTAAAAAGGCTTGTATGCTCATGATTATGGTTTGTTTTTTTGCCACAGATTGAAAAGATTTAAAAGGATTTTTTTTCGCCTCGAATTCACGAATTAAAGTAAATTAATGGAAATTCGTGAATTCGTGGGTAACATTTCTTAATCTGTAATAATCATTTTAATCTGTGGTATAAATAATTTAATTTTCTTCGTCATCTTTAGAATACTTGCTTTTCTTAGCTTCTTTTTCTATTGTTTTCCCCGCAACGACTACGACAATTTCGCCGCGTGGTGCTGTTTTTTCAAAATGCGTTAGCACTTCTCTTGCCGTTCCGCGTACATTTTCTTCGTGTAATTTTGATAATTCTCTGGAAACGCAAACTTGTCTGTCTTCGCCAAAATACTGCATAAACTCCGCTAAAGTTTTTACCAATTTATGTGGAGAAACATACAAAATCATGGTTCGGGTTTCTTCGGCTAAAGCCAAAAAACGAGTTTGGCGTCCTTTTTTATCAGGCAGGAAACCTTCAAAAATAAATTTATCATTTGGTAATCCGCTATTAACTAAAGCAGGAACAAAAGCAGTTGCGCCAGGCAAACATTCCACTTCAATTTTATTTTCGACACAAGCACGCGTCAATAAAAATCCAGGATCTGAAATGGCAGGAGTTCCAGCGTCAGAAATCAAAGCGATGGTTTCGCCGGCTTTCAAACGTGCAATTAAATTCTCTGTGGTTTTGTGTTCGTTGTGCATATGATGGCTGTGCATGTGCGTGCCAATTTCAAAGTGCTTCAAGAGTTTTCCGCTTGTTCTGGTGTCTTCAGCCAAAATCAAATCGACTTCTTTTAGAACCCGAATGGCTCTGAAAGTCATGTCTTCAAGATTGCCAATTGGCGTAGGAACGATATATAACTTTGACATAATTTATTATTGTGAAATGTAAAATGTGAGATGTGAAATGGTTTAAGAGAATTTTTTCTCTACAATCCCTAAGAAACGCTCTGCGTAATCGTCTTTTCCTTCCCAATTGTTATAATCTGGTTTTACCATATTCTCTATAAATTCCTGTGCTTCACCATAAGTATCAAAAGTTAGTAATTGGTTTAGAACACGGCTATAATCTTCAGAGCTGTTTCCGAAAAGATTTTTAGTAAAAGCAATTCTGTCATTCAAATCTACATGGAAACCTTTTGCAAGTTTTTCGTTCAAAGTCACTGTTTTTGTTTCAACAGGAGTTTCTAAAACTGCAGTTTCAATAATTTTTTGTTCTTTAAATTCGCTAATTGTAGGAGTTGGAGTAGCAGTAACGTTTTCAAAACTATCTACTTTTACAAACTGCGCATCAGCATAATTGATTCCAAAATCCTCAAACGAAATTGTAATAGGAGTTGGTTTTGATGGTGCTTCTGCTTTTGGTTCTTCTTTTATTGGTTCTTTTTCTTCTTCTACTGCCTCTAATTCAAAAGCAGGTTTAAAATCTGCAATCTGGTTTAAATCATTTACAGTTGTAAAAGATAATTGTTCAGCTTTTTCGACAACTGGCTCTTCAATAATTGCAGCAACAGGTTCGGGAATTGTTTCTATTATAGGTTCTGGAATAACTTCTTCTGGAATTTCTGCAACGATTTCTTCCTCAGCTTTGATTTCTTCTTGAGTTTCTGCGATGATTTCTTCCTCGATTTCTTCTTGAGTTTCCTCAGCTTTGAGTTCTTCTTGAGTTTCTTCGGCTTTAACTTCTTCTGTAATTTCCGGCTCAGCGATTGTTTCAGTAGGAGTTTCTTCAGCAGCAATTGGAGTTTCAATTTCTGCGAGAGTTATTTCTTCTTTATCAAAAATAGATTCAATCTCAGAATTAATTTCACTATGACCAATTGTTGGTTTTAAGGTCTCGAAATTCTCTTCTACAAACTTTAAAATCGCTAGTTTTTCATATAATTTCTGTGTCTCAAGATACAATTGATTGATATCGGATTTGTTTTTAAGCTTTAAAATTCGATGTGCAATGCTGATTAAATCGGCTTCCAATTTTTTTTTCATAACTGTTGAAATTATAGTG
>Ga0302173_10000173_pt1 | contig 34255 bp, 35 predicted proteins | sample I_Fen_N3_1_FD_198785 | JGI IMG/M metagenome (GOLD analysis project Ga0302173, IMG submission 198785) | Peat permafrost microbial communities from Stordalen Mire near Abisko, Sweden - I_Fen_N3_1 | ecosystem: Environmental > Terrestrial > Soil > Wetlands > Permafrost | place: Sweden: Abisko... | reverse complement strand
TGATTGATTTTATATTCTTTAAAAATAATACAGTTCAAACTTATGCTTATTTTAGAAATTTGTGCTATTCTACAGCTAATCTCAAAAAGAAAGTTACTTTGAAGAAAATTTTAAATGATATAAATTTAAATAAAAATGAATATACACAAATAATCCGAGGTTAAATTTTGAGCTGCACCCTTTCAAGTGGGTGTAGTTCTTTTTTTAATTTATACTACTGAAAATATAAATATTTTCAAATTATTTATGTAATAATTCAAAACCACACATATATCCTCTATGAAAACAAAATGAAAGGAGATGAAACACATGGCTGTAAGTAAAATTGTAAATGGAACTACTCTTAATATTGAAGTTAAAAAAGGAGTAGATAAAAGTGGAGATCCTATTTATGCAAAGAAAACTTTTGCCAACATCAGAAATGATGTATCAGATCAAAATGCTTATGATGTCGCAGAAGCTATCAAAGCTATTTTAGAAGCAAGTACTAGAAATACTTCTTTAACTGTAGCTTCTGATCTAATCAAGGCGTAGTCAGTTCTCAATTCACAATATGCAATGATTAATTATCAATTGTCAATGATTGGTCAAGCTCGCGCTTGAATATTAGCTATCATAAAAGAAAGGGGGAATTTAATATGGAATATACTTTATCTATGACTTTTTTAACTGCAATGGGGGTTAAGTCAACTTTAAGTGTAAGTGGTGTTAAGGCTACTATTACTGAAGACGAAGCAAATGCTTTAATGGACTTAATCATTGCTAAGAATATTTTCGTAACAACTACTGGTGCTTTTGCTAAAAAAGAAAGCTCTCAATTGACTGAGAAAAAGATCACTAAGTATTCTGTAGCTTAGTATTTAGCTTTAAAGATAGAAGCCTGTCCCATAGGGACAGGCTTCTATTTATTTTCTTAAATTGCTTCTATTAGTTATGAACAATCAAAAAATAGATTAATGTTTTTTTCTTTTTGTACTAGACTTACTCTGAAGTTCAGATGATCTATCTAAATAATTAGTGTGAAGCAAAGTATTTGCTTTTTCTCCATCGGGTTCTCCCATATAATTCTTATACATATTCTGAAGATTTTCATTTTCATCTGAAATTCTTATTGTTGAGTCTTTATCAATATTTTTTAAAACATCTGTTCTTAATTTTATATAACTTTCTTCTAAAGGTTTATCTGTAGCTTTATCATAATATTGCATTTTTATTGCCATAGCTCTACAAATATTACTGCACAGCATACATCCAACACATTTTTCCTTTTGAACTTCTGCGCGTCCTTGTGCATTATATTCTATAGCTCCAACAGGACAATTTTCTATGCACGTACCACATGCTATACATAAATTTTCATTAATTTGAGATTTCTTTTCTATTCTTGGAGTTCCTCCACCATTTATACATCCACCTGGACATGCCATAACTTCAATAAATAAATACTCTTTCCATTTTCCACTACTTAAGAATTTTTCAATTTCTTTTAAGGCATTTACAATTGCAACTTTATACTGTTGTCCTCCCAAAGTTACAGTCGCTTCCTTTATATCTTCATATCCATCTATTTTATTGAATTGAATATTTTTAACTTCTGATACATCACCTTTTAAGTAATTTGTTACTGTTCTAAGAGTTGCCTGCATAACTCCTCCACTTGCCCCAAAAATAACTGCTGCTCCAGTGTATTCTCCCATAAATGAATCTGGACTTTCATCTGGTATTGCAGTTATATCTATTCCTTTTTCTTTTAAAAGCTGTGAATATTCCCTTATGGTCAAAACTATATCAATATCTTTATACCCATTTCTGCCCATTTCGTCCCTTTGTGCTTCATATTTTTTAGCAGTACATGGTTTTACAGATACTGTAACTATATTAGTAGGCAAAACATTATAAGTATCTGCAAAGTATGTTTTTATACTTGCCCCCATCATTTGCTGAGGAGACTTTGAAGTTGAAATGTTTTTTAATATTTCTGGGTGAAAAAGTTCAGCATAGCGTATCCAAGCAGGGCAACAAGAAGTAAACATAGGTAAATTTTCTTTACTCACAATTCTTTTTATTAGTTCAGTCCCCTCTTCTACAACTGTCATATCAGCTCCAAAATCAGTATCAAATACATTTTGAAAGCCTATTTTTTTAGCCGATGGTGCTATCTTTCCACCTACATTTGTTCCTATTGGAAGATTAAATTCTTCTCCAAGTGTTGCTTTTACTGCTGGAGCTGCTGTTAATATTACATATTTACCACTATTTATTGCCTCTTTTACCAAAGCCACATCATTTCGGACATTAATCGCTGTTGTTGGACAAGCCGTTGTGCATTGTCCACAATATATGCACCCGCTAGCTCCAAAGGTGACTTGTTTGGGATCTACTGTCCTCCGTCCATTATCAACTGCTTTTAATACAGATATCTTAGTTTCCTTTGCACATGTAAATGCACAAGCTGTACATCCAATACATTTTTTCTTATTTATTTGTATAATATTATCTTCTTGAACTCTACTTTTTTTTAATTTACTCATCGGCATCTCCATATTTTAAATATATTATATGTTTAAGTCTATGATTTTAAAATGATAGTTTATTCTAAATAAATATAAATATTAATAATATAATATCATCACAACAAAAAAGAGAACCTACATTATCAATTGAGCATTGAGTATTGATATTTGAGTATTGAAAATTATCACTTAAGTCTATAATTATTACTAATATTATTCTCAATTTCCACCACATAATCTTTAGACATTTCATATATTCGTGATCCTACCCCTTCATCAAAAGATAATAATCTATCAATAGAAAATTCACTGCTGACTATTATAGGCAAAAATTTTAAATACCTATAATTAATGATTTCAAACATAATATTTATATCACTTTCATTGATTCTTCCCTTGAAGAGATCATCAATAAGCAATACTTCACATGATTGATACTTTGAAATTATTTTACTATAATATTCTTGATCAATCATATTTTGCTTTATCTTTGTAATAACATCTCTATACGGCATGTACACAACTTTAATTTTTTGCTTTAAGAAATTTAATGCAAGGGCAATGCTACAGTGGGTTTTACCACTTCCAACCTGTCCACAAAATAAAATACTATTTTTCCTGCTGCTCCTAATTTGATGAAAATACTGATAATAAGCTATAGCTGTGTCCTTTGTTCTTTGCGCCGCATCATTCCAAACTTCAAAACTCGCGAAAGTGAGTTTACTCTGTTCAACATTAATTCCAGAATACTTCCACTCATTTTTTAACTTTTCTACCTTCCTGCATTCACAGCTTACTGCAAGGGGCTGTCTATTTTCCTGTTTTATAAGTATCCAGCCAGTATCTGAGCATTTATCACACTTATATGAGATTTGTCTCTGCACTCTTTCGTTCAGTTTCTGTAAGTTTTCGTGATTCCTTTGGCTTGAATCCTGCAAATTCATTTTTATCTGTTGGGTTATTCTTTCCAGTGTATCTTCTACCCCCATTTACCTTTACCTCCATATCATCTTTGGGATACCCTTCTCTTTTCCAATTTTTCAATATACCACTTATATATCCCATTTCAGAATGATTTGCTTCAAATGCTTTATCTACAGCCATCTTAACTGCTTTTGCACCATGCATATCAATCGCAAACCTAAGTGTGACATAATTAAGTCCACCAACTACTCCTGTTATTTTTTCATGATAAGTCATAAGCTCTATAGCCTTAGCATTTATATCCTTATCAGCTAACGCTATTGAATCATTCTTAAGCTTTTCACTTTTAGAGAGACTTGACTCTTTTACCTTTTCATTATGAGTTAAGTCATTATTATTTATATCACCAGTTATGTTATTATCCTCACTCTCTCTATCTCTCTTATTCTTATTCTTTATCTTATTCTTATTCTGTTGCGTTACTATAACGTTACTTTCATTATCTGTAACGTTATTTAAATCTTTTGGACAGTTAACCTCTTGTTTCTCATTTCCTTTAGCATTTTCCTCTATTTGTCTTTTCTTTTCTCTATGATTTTCAGCTCTTTTTCTATTTTGAACTCTTACTTTTTCCATCCCCTCAATGTTTTGATGTTTATCCCAATTTACAATTTTAATTATGTTGTTTGGAGCAATTTCAATCATTTGAAAACTAGAAAGAATCTTAAGTGCATTTTTTATAGAATCTAATGGTCTGCAGAATAATGTGGCTAACATTTCATCAGTATATGGCAGACCTTCACTTAAATAAATGTGTCCATTATCATTTGTTTTCCCAGCTTGTATAAGTAATCTTAACCATAGATAATGAGTTGTATCTGGATTTGGCATTGCATCAATTAATCTTATTTTTTCATCCTCATGTATATTAGTAGCTATTTTAATCCATTTAATATCTGCCATCACTTTTACGCTCCCACAAAAGTAGCTACGCCACTTTTAATTAATAGTTAATGATGAATAATTAATGATTGAGGAAAAAATTCCTTAGGAAATTTTAAATCAAATATACTTCACACCTGATAATTTAAAATTTCACAAAGTAAAATCTTCTTAATTATTCATAATTCACTTTTCATCATTTAATATACTCCTAAACATTGATATCACTAAATTTTAAAAATAATTTTCTTTATATGCCTAAAATTATCACTTATTTTATTAAAATCCCTTTGTGCTCCTCTATCTTTTTACCTTTATCCCAGTCATAATAAGTACATTGCTCAACTTGTTTAATGGGAAAACATTCTCCCAGCATCTCATTGCACACTTTTGCATCTCTTGGTACATTTCTTAATATTTCAATTAAATCATTAGCTGTTAACCCCTCAAATTTTCTAATCATCAAAATCCCTTCTTTCTGTAAATTTATTAAATATGTTCTTTTAAAAGTATAAACTCTCTATTTTCCTGCAACATTAAAATAATGAAAATCTGAATTAGGTTTATTTATTAATTCACTTATTTTTTCCTTGTTTGAATTTATAAATTCTTCACATTCTATTACTACAGGTTTCTTTTTATTTAAAGCAAAATTTTTGAAACTATCATGAAGTTTATTAAATATTATTTCTTCTTCGTTCACTTCTTGCCACCTCACATGCTAACTTAATTTTTATACTTTTTCCGTAAGTTTTTCTTTGTATTTCCATAATTAGTGTATATAGTTTATATTAACCCTTTTCTTAATTGTAAATATATTCCACGTAATTGTAAAGTATTTTTTATTTTTTATTCTAATTTAGAAATTTACTTTATATTTTTGAAAAGTAAATTTTATTTAATGCTAATATAATTATCATTATTTCTCTAAAATGCTACTATTCCTATCATTATTTCCTTTAAATGTAATATTTCATAAAATTATATTTTAGTTGCGATTAATTTTCCAATCTTTTGTAATTTTTATTTTACAATTTTGCAAAGTTGATTTATAATAATTAATATATGTTGCGCTTATCAATTAATATTGAAGCTCAAATTTAATTGTTTGTGAATTTTAAATAAATTTTCTAAAACCACCACCTTAAATTGAGTTTTGTACTAGCAACTGCTTTCTAGATTATGAATAGATAAAGGAGAGAAATATATGTTTAATGAGCGTTTAGAAAAATATAGAAATGAACTTCATCTAAAAAAGAGAGAAATGGCAAATAAGTTAGAAGTAAGTGAAAGTTACTATAGTTTAATTGAAAGCGGAAAAAGACATCCATCAAAAAATCTTATAGAAAAATTAGTAGTAATTAGTGAATTACCTGAGGAATATTGGGTATACGGAATAAACACAGAAGACTATATAAATACTAGAGATGATTTCAAAAGTCTAAAAAAAGCTTTAGATACTATTTTTGAACTTGGCTCCTTTAAAAATGTTGATGAAATTTTTGATCAAGATAATCTTCCAAAAGATTCTCTTGGAAAATTATTAATATCTGCATTAAAAGCAGATATGCAATATATACTAGAAAAAAGACAAAAATAATACCGACACATATATAGCTTAAATACTACCCCTGTGTCGGTTTATTTATCTTTTTAATTTAATATATTTCTAACTACGTTCTCCTTAAGAATAATTTGCCTTTTCTAATTCCGTCTTCAAACAGCATTTCTCCAAGCTTTGTCATACTTATCTTCTCCCTTACTTTTTCTAAATCCCTTCCGTCCAAAAATTTATCTGCAAATGCATATAACATTGATTCAATATCATATCTATATTCATTATCTATTTTCTTTACAATTCTTATTGATTAAACTTATTTACTTCACCTATCATTTCATTAGTCATATTACTAAGTATTTGTGCAGAAGATGCTATTTCTTCTGTTGAAGCATTCACTTCCTCTGATGATGCTGAAATTTCTTCTGCTGATGCCGAAACTTCTATTGAAATTGAAGACAATCCACTTATTCTATTCAAAATGCCATTCTTATCATTTTCTATATTGTCAGCAGAACTTTTAACTGTTTCAATTTTAGGAATTACTTCATCTACTGCTTGTATTATTTTATTGAAAGATATTATTGAATTATCTATAATTTCACCTTGATTTCTCATTTCATCATCCATAGTAGCCGATTCTTTTACTATAACATCAGCATTATTAGATATTACACTTACTAATTTACTAATATTTTCAGATGATTCTTTTGATTTTTCAGCAAGCTTTCTTATTTCATCCGCAACTACTGAAAATCCTCTTCCTGATTCTCCTGCCCTAGCTGCTTCAATAGCAGCATTTAATGACAATAAATTTGTTTGCTCTGCAATACTATTTATAAGGCTTGTAATTTCATTTATTTCATTTATATCTTTTCCAAGTGATATGACTTTACTATAAAACTCTTTAAATGAATTACTCACATTTATTACTGATGCATTTTCTCCATAAACCCTTTGATTTATTATTGTTCCCATGCAAAAACTTTCCATTTCGTAAAATCCACTCATTAAAATCTCCTTTCCTAAGTTCATATTATAACAATTTAACGATATTTCTTTTCAATTGAAAATCTATATCAATTGGACTTTTTTCATTATATATTATTTTGTTATAAATCACAATGGTTTATTTAGACATTTTTTTGTAAGAAAGTATGGTTTTATTAAAAAAGCAGCTTCACAAGGTTTTGTGAAGCTGCTTTTTTTACAATACGGTCTGTGTTCCGCCGCTTACTTTTATTATTATTGAAATAATATATTCAAAGGCAAATAAACCTTATCATTGATTACAAAATGATAAGGTTCATTTGATATACAGTATTTTTTAACCAGAAATGCTCACCAATTCATTTCGTCTGAAATATTTATCCCTTCAATAATTAGGCATTTAAAACAGCTAAAACATAAATAAAATTGAAAAAAAATAGTGATGACCATCACAATTATAGTTGTCATCACAATTTATATAAATTTCTCAGGCTTCGTGCACAAATTCAATCTATGTACTTCAAAACCCAATATTTTATAATTATTCAGTTATCATAGTTCATTTTTCTAAAATGCTTTCAGCATCAGATCTGCATGTTCCAGCAACGCTTCATATGCACCGGGAGAATCTCCTTCGCATATGGCATTCAATATTTTTCGATGACACTCATATACCTCTTTTCTTGATAGTTTATTATCTGTAAACTGTATTTCAGGATGATTATAAAATCCCATAGAGGAATGTTGCAGATTACTAAAATAAGGATCTCTCAGTGACTCAAGTAACTCCTTATGGAACTGCTGGTCTAAAGCAAAATATTCATCAAAATCCTGCTGTTCATCAAGCCTTTTCTCCATTTGCTCCATCAATTTTTTTAGTTTCTTCACTGATGGATTCTTCTTATCTTTTTGATAGGTCTTAGCCAGCGTTGCCACACAATAACCCTCAGTTGCACAACTAAAATTGTAATGTTGCATTAACTCTTCTTTTGTTATTTGATGTAGCCGAATACCACGACTTGGTAAAATATCAATTCGTTTTTCATCCTCTAGTTTTTGAATGGCATCTCTGACCGGCGTTTTGGACATATCCATAGTGGCAGTCAATACATTTAGAGAATATATCTCACCATTTATAAGTTCCTTATCATTTATCATTTGAATAATTTTATCATAAGCTTCATCCTTTAATAAAAAAGACATCCCTGATTCCTCCATGTATCTTCTCTTAAGATATTTCAATCATTTATGCCTGCTCATTATACTATACGAAAATTAAAGATGCAAGAAGGCAGCCATTCCTCCGACTGCCTTCTACCTTTTTCTGTATAATTTACCTATTCCGTGTTTAAACGTCTAATTTATAGCCTTCTTCATCCAGAACTTCCTTCAATTTTCCAATACAGCTATCATCCCATTTACCATATACCGTAACTTTAGCAAGTGCTTCATCAAATCTCTTCATATCATCTGCGGTAAGAATAATCTTCGGAATTTCCATGTTCGAACGAATAATTTCTTCACTCATCATCCCAGGAATCGGAACAATAAAATCTTCCTTATGAAGTAACCATGAAATAGCTGCCTGTGCATAAGAACATCCTTTTTCCTTTGACATCTGATCAAGAATTTCTAGTATTGGCTGATTTTTTATGATATTTTCATCACTAAATCTAGCTGCGAAACGTTTAGCATCATCATTCTTATAGACCATACCCGGCTTATATATTCCTGTCAAAAATCCAGCCGCAAGTGGCATATATGGCACAAATCCAATACCACGTTCTTTGCATGCTGCTAAAACCCCCTCCTCTGGGTCTCGTTCCATAAGAGAATATTCATTCTGGATAGCAGATACTGGTGTTACTGCATGTGCAATTCTAATATGATCTACTGTTGCTCTAGACATACCCCATGCACGAATCTTTCCTTTTTGAATAAATTTTCCCATATAACCTGCCACTTCATCTAGTGGAACATCATCAGTAACACGATGCATATAGTAAAGATCGATGTAATCCGTATCCAAACGTTTTAAAGATGCATCAAGACGAGCTTCAATTTGTTCCTCAACAGTTCCTTTAGATGGATCTGTTACGGGATGTAGCTCTGGATTGTACTTTGTTGTAAGACATACTTCATGACGAATTGGTTTCAATGCCTCACCAACTAAAATTTCATTATGACCATCTGCATATGCATCTGCTGTATCATAAATTGTACATCCAAGTTCATGCGCCAAACGCATCAATCGAATGCTTTCTGCACGTGGCGGTGGAGTTCCATGTCCATGTGAAAAATCCATACATCCCATACCCATTTCAGAAACTTCAATTGAACCTAACTTTCTTTTTTTCATGATGTGTTCCCCCTTGTTTTTTAAGTTTTTATTCGATATACCGATATACCGATATATCGGTTTATCGTTTACATTTAAAATATATCTCTTGTTTCTATATTTGTCAATAGAAAATTGGAAAAATCTATTACTTTCAGAACAAATTTTAAATAAAGGAATAAAATGTTGAAAATAATGACTACCACGAATTTGCAGTAGTCATCACCTTCCCATTTTCATTAGCTATTAATTCATCAACAGCACCTAAGCCATTTTCAACAATAGTTAATAGATAATTGGTAAATTATTTTATTACTTTTATTAACTCCTCTTTTTCTCGTACATCTTTATCTATTAACGATAACACATCATTATAATCACTAACATTTGTAACAAGAACTGAAGTTATTACGTCATATCCTTCTTTTTTAATTGCTTCTATATCAAATTCAACTAGTAAATCTCCAGCTTTTACTTTATCTCCACTCTTAACATGAGCTGTAAAGTGTTTTCCACCAAGTTTTACTGTATCTAACCCTATGTGTATTAAAATTTCTATACCATCATCAGATGTAATCCCTATAGCATGTTTTGTTTCGAACAATGCTGAAATAACACCATTAACTGGTGACACTGCTTTTCCTACACTTGGTATTATAGCTGCACCTTTTCCCATTATTTCTTGTGAAAATGTCGCATCATCTACTTGACTTAATGATACAGATTTACCTTGAATTGGGGCTAAAATTATTGCTTCACCTTTAAATTCCACTTTATCTAAAGCTGTTTCTTTAATTCCTACTCCGCTTTCATTTGAATTTTCACCATCTTCTTCATCTGATTCATTAGCTGGATCATCGAAACCAATTATCCATGTCAATGCAAATGAACCAACTATTGCAATCGCTGCAACTATCAATGCATTAGTAAAGTTTGAACCACCTTTTGGACTGATAAATTGAACTATTGATATAAGAGATGGTGTAGCAAAAACGTATGCTTTCAAAGATATAATTCCTGCATAAAGACCTGCTATAGCACTTGCTATCATACATGCTATTAAAGGTTTTTTATACTTTAAAGTAACACCATACAATGCTGGTTCTGTTACACCTGCAAGTAAACCTGAAATACCTGCTGCGCCTGCAACTTGCTTTAAATCTTTATTTTTAGATTTTAATGATACTGCAAGTGCTGAAGCTCCTTGAGCTAAATTAGAAGCAAACATGGCAGGTATCATTAATGTTTCATATCCTGGATTTGCTAAGCTAGTTATTACAACAGGTACAAGTGCCCAATGCATACCTGTCATAATTATAAGTGGCATAAAAGCAGCCATTAGAGGTAATGCAACCCACCCTGCTTTATCTTGAATAGCATAAATAACTGTTGACAATCCTTGACCTGCCCAAGATCCAATTGGTCCAACAACTACTATTGCAATTGGTAAGGCAATAAGTAATATTAACATTGGTTTTAAGAAATTCTTAGTAAGAGATGGAGTAATTTTATCTACAAATGCTTCTATATATTTCGTAATCCATGCCATTATAATAACAGGAATAACAGAATATGCGTAATTTGCTGAAGTAACTGGCAAACCTAAAAAAGATATATTTTCACCTGAAGAAAGTAAGGTTACGAAGCCAGGGTATACCATAACACTTATAACTGCTGCAAAAGTATATGCATTAATATCAAATTTTTTAGAAGTTGACATTACAAGCAGCATTGGTAAGAAATAAAATGTTGCATCTCCTAGTGCTGATAGTATAGTATGAATTTGACTCCCTTGAACCAAAATCCCAAGCGTTGTTAACATAACAACTAAAACTTTTACCATACCTGCTCCAACTATTGCTGGGATAGCTGCTGCCATACTTCCTGAAATTACGTCTAATATTTTTGTAATTATATTTTGCTTTTCATTTGAATTTCCAGTTTCATTAGAACTGTCACTAAATTTACCAAGCTTCAATACTTCTTTATAGCATTTAGAAACATCATTTCCTATAATTACTTGATATTGGCCACCTTTTTTCATTATGCCCATAACACCTTTTATTTTTTTAACTTCTTCATCATTTACAATACTTTCATCTTTTAATGTGAATCTAAGTCTTGTCATACAGTGCATAACACTAATCACATTGCTTTCTCCGCCTATTTTATCTAATAATTTTTTTGCTACTATTGAATAGTCCATAATACATTTCCTCCATTTAAAATAAATTTTTAGGATTAATTTTAATGAAGTAAAGCCCATAATGCAGTTTTCTGCTTACGGTAACAACCTTGCATTTTAATTAGTTATATTTGTTTCATTAATATTATTTATTTTTCTCACATAATTAATCAGCGTATTTTTTATAAAAAAATACCCAAGAATGTAAAAGAGCGCTCATTTTACATTTCTTAGGTATAGCCTGCATTACCAGTAACAATCCTGCTTATTATTCAGTTTGTTTTGTAACTCTGTTTATATGTACTGCTAAGTACATCATTTCTTCATCAGTAAGATTAGAATCAAATTCACTTTTAATATATTTCTTAATTTTTTCTGCACATTTATATGCTTCTTTAAATTTCTCTTTCATTATTTCAGAAAGACTTGTATCATCATCTTCAATTTCCTTTCCTCTAAAGATTCTTTGAGAAAAGAATTTCAGATGAGTAATAAATCTTTCATAATGAAGTGAATATTCATCTAATTCAATCTTATAATGAAACTTCACTATGTTTAGAATATTTTGAATCATGTTAGTCATATTCATAGTGTCATCCATATTGCTAGAGTTTAATTGAGCATTAACAATATGTAATGCAATGTTTGCTGCTTCATCTTCTGATAAATCAACATTTAACTTTTTTTTAATTATTTGAAGAGCCTCTTTACCAATTAAAAACTCATGATTATAAAATCTTTTTATCTCCCATAATAATGCATTTTTATATTGCAACCCTTTTTCAGCTCTTTCCATTGCAAAGTTTATGTGGTCTGTTAATAGAATATAAATATTATCGTTAAGCTTTTTACCAAGTGAATACCTAGCATAAGCTACTATCTCATTAGTTGTTTGTATCACTTCTAATGGTATATCAGATAATAATTCTATTAATTTATTAGAGTAGTTTTTATCGTCAAGGGAATAAATTTTTTCTACTATATCTTTATCAATAATATCTCCAATTTTTTTCTTAAATCCAAGCCCACATCCCATGACAAGAACTTCTTTATTGTTATTATCAAAAGATTGAACTAAATTATTGTTAATTATTTTCTCAATTTTCATAAATGATCCCCTTTTTTAGTATAGATTAATTAATTTAATAGACACTCTAACTAAAAATAAACTACAATTCAAGTGATTTTAATTATAAAAATTTTCTTGTAAAATTAATATAATAATATCTTATATTTATCATCATGGCACAAAAAAAGACTGTACCACAACAAATAATACTAATAAAATATCATTTATAAAGCGGTAAAGCCTGCATAACCAGTAACAATCCTTATTTACTATATGTAAATGATATCATATACTTTTAAATATGTCAATAATTTTTCATTAATTTCAGCACTTAGAATATCTTTTTCATCTGGTAGTAATATTGCCTGTACAACTTAATATCCATTCTCTTCAACAATTTTTCTAATAGCTAAACCACTTCTATCTTCTCGTTCCCCTTTATATCCACTATCACTTGAAGTGATTATTGCTACTTTGAACATATTAACTCATCTCCCACTTTGATTTTTCCACCATGGATAACCTTTGCAAAAACACCTTCTCTAGGCATAATACAATCGCCAACTCTCTTATATATTTCACAATGAGCATGACACTCTTTGCCCACTTGAGTAAGCTCTAAAATAACATCATTACATTTAAATAATGTACCAATAGGTAATGTTTTAAAGTCAATGCCTTCAACTAATATATTTTCTCCAAAGGCTCCATCTTCTACTGCTCCACCTTTGTCATTAAATTCAAGTACTTTATCATAAGATAATAAGCTAACCTGCCTATGCCAATTCCCACCATGAGCATCATTTTCTAATCCAAAGCCTTCAATAACATTACATTCTCCTATATTTTTCTTTTCAGTTCCTCTTTTCTCACTTATACATATGGCAATAATTTTTCCCATCTTTGAGTTCCTCCTTATGTCTTTATAATCAACCACCGATTTGTGACATTATATTTTGTTCAAAATTCTCATAATCCTCAGCTTCTAAAAATCTATTTTCTCTTGGCTTATTGTAAATAGTGTTCTTAATAACTTTCATAATTTCTTCATCATTTTTTCTACTTCTTATTAATGTTTTAAGATTCTGACCTTCACTATATTGTAAACAAGTTTTCAAAAATCCATTGGAGGTAAGTCTAGCCCTATTACACTTTTCACAGAACTTATGACTAACTGCACTTATAAAGCCTATTTTCCCTTGAAAATTATCTAAACTATAATAATTACTTGGTCCATTACCTATAGATTTATTGAAGACTATCAGCTTACCAAAATTTTCTTCAATAATCATTTTTATTCTATCTTCGCTTATCCCTTTAATTTTATTACCAAGTCCAATAGGCATTAGTTCAATAAATCTAATACTCATATTTTTATTTTGTGCCATTTTAGTTATATCTAAAATTTGTTCATCATTTACACCTGCTATTGGAACACAATTTACTTTAACAACAATATGCTTATATTCTAATGTTTTATTAATACCTCTCATTACCTTGTTTACATCACCAATGCGTGTAATACTTTTATATGTAATTTCATCTAATGAATCTATGCTTACATTAACTGCATCTAATCCTGATTTAACTAAGGAGTCAATTTGCTCTTCTAACAAAATCCCATTAGTAGTTAAAGTAACATTGTTAATACCCTGTATACTTTTTATTTTCTTAATAAGATATGCTAAATTATCTCTTACTAAAGGTTCTCCCCCTGTAATTTTAATTTTACTAATCCCTATTTTTGCAAAGTTTTCACACAAATAGATAATTTCTTCATAAGATAATATATCCTTATGGTCTACACTCTGTATTCCTTTTTCTGGCATACAATAAATGCATCTTAGATTACATCTATCAGTAACTGAAATTCTTATGTAATCAATTTTTCTATTATAAATATCAAACATTTCTTATGCCTCCTCTATGTACTTATATTTCAGTTAACAATTTACAATTAACAGTTAAAAAGATACCATTTTAATTAGAATTTATATATTTTAATAATACTTCTATAATTTCATCAACATCATTTATATTGATAGTTTTAATCCCCTCAAACTTGCAGAACAAATCAGTTGCTATGGCAATTAATGTTTCTTTTTTACAAACATAATCTCTTGAAATCTCTTTTCTTATAACTTCAACCTTGGGATAATTGGAGTATTTAAAACCCTCTAGCAAAATAATATCTGCTTCTTTGAAATAACTAACTAATTCTTTTTCAGAAACTTCATCCTGTTCTTTAACCATCATAAATTTTGTTTTGGAAAATACAGCTGTTCCATATGCCCCAGCTTCTTTATGCCTATAAGAATCCGTTCCTTCTACGTCACCTTCAAAATCATGTCCATCATGTTTAATTGTAGCAACCTTATAACCTAAGTTTACTAATCTTGGTATTAGTTTTGTTATAAGGGTTGTCTTTCCAGAATTTTTAATCCCACTTATTGCAATTAAAAGAGGCTTCTCTCTATTTTTCATTTATGAATTCTCCACTTTTTCCACCTGTTTTTTTTGCTAAATGTACTTCAGAAATTTCCATGGTTTTGTCTATTGCCTTGCACATATCATAAATAGTAAGAAGTGTTACATTAACTCCTGTTAATGCTTCCATTTCTACTCCTGTTTTCCCCTCCACCTTAACTGTACAAATAGCTTCTATGTAATTTTTTTCCTTATTTATTTCAAAATCTACTGCACATTTACTAATCATAAGTGGATGACACATTGGAATTAAATCTGATGTTCTCTTCACTCCCATTATTCCTGCTACCCTCGCAACTCCAAGTACATCTCCCTTTTTAACAGTTTGATTTAAAACTGCCTCCATTACTTCACTATTAACATATATTTTCCCTTTTGCAATTGCTATTCTTTCTGTTATATTTTTTTCAGAAACATCAACCATAACTGCATTTCCTTTTGAATCAAAATGACTAAACTTTTTTTCCATTTAATACACTTCCCTTTAACATTTTTATTACACATGAAAAATCAATAGGATAAAAGTCGAAATAGACAAGCATACTCAACTATTATTTAATTGTCTCTAAAGTAAAACAACATTCACATTATCGCCTTTGCCTAACTTTTGAGTTCCTTTCTTAACATCTATCAAACAGTTACAGCCAATCATAGATGCAAGCATTCCTGAAGAATGTTTATTTTCGTGAAAACTAACTTTTCCATTATTAAAAAAAGCCCGCATAAACCTTCTTTTCATACTTGGCTTATTAAATTCATCTTCCATAATTCCATTAACTTGTTTAAGCTGCAAATTATCATTTCCACTCAGTTTAGCTAAAACTGGTCTTCCTAAAAGTTCAAAGGTTGTAAGAGCTGCAAATGGATTTCCTGATAAAGATAATATGGGTTTATTTTTATATAAAGAATACATTGCTGGAGTTCCTGGCTTTAAATTAACCTTCCAAAAAACTCTATTTGCATCTATTAATTGAAGCACATTATGTAAAATATCTTTTTCACCTACAGATACTCCACCTGTAGTAATTATTAAATCTACATCATTAATGATTTCACCTATTCTTTTCCCAACTTTTTCTGCACTATCTCCAATAATTTCTGCAATAATTGGTTTTAATCCGAATTCATTTAACCTAGAATATAATAAATGCAGATTACTATCATAAATTTTTCCATTTCTTAATTGCTGTCCTGGAATTCCAACTTCATCACCAGTGACAATTAACCCAATTCTAGGCTTTGCTTTAACTTTGACCTTTGAAATTCCCATACTTGATAGTATTCCTTGGTGGACATAGGTAAGTAATGCACCTTCCCTTATTAGTAAATCTTCTTTCTTTATATCTTCACCAGCAAAACAATAATTATCATATTCACAAAGCTCTTCATATATTTCAACTTCATCTTGACCGTAGTTAGTATTTTCTTGTCTTATAACACAGTCTGCACCTTTGGGAATTTTGGCACCTGTCATAATCCTAACTGTTTCACCTCTTTGAAGTACTCTTTCACTATATTCACCCGCAAATATACATTCCACAACTGTCAGCTTCTTTATATTTTCTCTGCTTGCACCTTTAGTATCTTCTGAAATAAGTGCATATCCATCAAGAGGTGACCTATCAAAAGGAGGATTACTCATAGGTGCATAAATATCTTCAGCAATTATCCTTCCGCCGGCTTCAATTAATTTTATTTCTTCAGTTTCTTTAATTTCTTCTATGCTTTTTACCATTAGTTTTATAGCTTTTTCTAGTTCTATATTAATCATGAACTATACTCCCTTTCCAAATCCGCAGTTTGGATATATGCAAACTTTACAGCTAAGACATAATCCCCCGTTTCCCATTCTTGCAATATCCTTTTTCGTTATCTTAACACCTGCTGCTACTCTTGGTAGTATTAAATCAAAAATTGTTGCTTTAGCATACATTACGCAGCCTGGCAAACCCATAACAGGTGTTCCATCTTCAAAATACCCAAGTAAAAACATAGCTCCTGGAAGCACCGGTGCACCATATGATACAATTTTTGCTCCACTGTCTCTAATAGCACTTGGTGTTAAATCATCGGGATCAACACTCATACCGCCTGTACACACAATAAGGTCTGCTCCATTTTCCCTTAATTCATTAATAGCATCTACTATCATATTACTTTCATCATTTACTATTTTGTGTTTGCAAACACTAATGTTATATTTACTAAGTTTTTCTATAACAACAGGTGTAAATGTATCTTTAATTCTTCCATAATAAACTTCACTTCCTGTTGTTACTATGCCTGCTTTCATATTCTTATAGGGTAATAATTCCATAAGAGGATTATCTCCTGCAATTTCTTGTGCATTCTTTAACTTTTCTTCTTCAACAATAAGAGGTATAACTCTTGTCCCTGCTAATTTTTCACCTTTTTTCACTGGATAATTTGTATGTCTTGTAGCAATCATTATTTCATCTAGCTCATTAATTTTGTCTAGTCTTTCTACATCGACTCTAAATAAACCATCTATGTCTGCAATTAATTCAATCTTACCCTCTTTAACTTCTGAAGGTTTAATATTTTCATTTTTGCAAATATCATATAGAATTTCTGCTGCTTCATTTTCATGAAGCATTCCTTCTGTTTTTTCCCAAACATAAAGATTCTCTTTCCCTATAGATAATAGGACAGGAATATCTTCTTCTCTAACTATATGCCCTTTTTTAAAAGCTATATCCTTTACTACGTCTTTTATTATTCTAGTGATATCATGGCATATTACATGCCCTACCGCATCAACTGTAGCTATTTTTTTCATAAACAACACCCCCTCTTTCATTTATAAGTTAATGCCCTTTAAGGCACCCTGTGGGGAATTAAGAGTTGTAATTGAAATCCTCTGGATCTCTTTATATATTATTTTAGAAGTTTCTTTTAATCTCTTGTATTCTCACTTCTTAATTTTCAATTAAGAAAAATTTATGTGCATTAGTAAAAACATAAAAAAGCTGTATTATTTCATCCATATAAAAAGGTATGAAAAATACAGCTTTATACCTAAGTATTTTGCTCTAAATATCATTCATTATTTACCAAAAGATAGAATATCCCCTTGTGTAAATAATGCTCCTTCTCAAATACAGAAGGCTAAATGGTTTCCCACGTAACCCTGAAAGTAATTAAAAGGCATATAAAAAATTTAATATGCTTAATTTCACTTTGGCGCAATATCATAGACTATAGCCCTTAGATATTTTTGCATGGAGATTATTAAATTACTTATATAGCTATCCAAATTAAGAACTAAATTTATAGTTGAAATTACTAAGAGGATTAACTAAACATAAGTGACTTGCTACAGTAGAAATAGGTAACATGTTGTGTGGAGTGTTTCATTAGGAATTTAGAAACCGGAACACAACATGTTACTTATTTCGGTGAGGCACCACATACGTCTAGAATTCATGTTAGATATCTATATCTAAATTTCTAAGTTTATCATAATCCTTTAAGTCATTTACATTATCCAAAATATTTTTATTAAAATTGGTCTCAGATAAAGGTATAATTTTTGAGTTTGCTCTTCTTATTAAGTTTAAAAGCTTATAATCCTTTTCCTCTATCATGTTTTCAATTTTACCAATTAAGTCTTTAGAATATATTCCACCTAAAGGACAGATCCTGCCTTTTTCATCTTCAGTTACAATGCACTCTATATTTTCTGTAATAGAATCACAAAGAAAATCTATAAACTCTTTTTTTATCTTAGGCATATCACAGGCGATTACAACGATATACTTTTCCTCAATCATTTTTAATGCTGAATATATACCGCCCATTGGTCCAATATCCTTGTACATATCCTCTACTAACGTGAAGTTCAAATTTCGATATTTCTCTTTGCTGTCTACTGATATATAAATATTATTAAAACCTGTTAATTGATCAATTATACTTTCAATAAAACTCTTATTCTCAAATTTAAGAAAGGCTTTATTGTTTCCATTCATTCTTCTACTTTTTCCACCTGCAAGAACTAATGCTCCAATTTCCATATGAACCATCCTTCTAATTTATACTGACACTATGCTTTTTGCGACTTCCACTAGATTTGTATGTTGGGGATTACCCTTCGCCAGCGGTGTTGGCGTAGTATGTGTAAGTACATTAATGCACCCACGTAAATCTGTTCCCTCTTTATCTGGTCTATACCATGCACCTTCACTAAGTGCAACTATACCTTTTGTAATCCTAGTAGTTACTTTCGCAGGAATTCGCACTCGTCCTCTGTCATTAAACACATCAATTATCATACCATTAGTAATACCGCGTAACTTTGCGTCTTCTGGATGAATCCACAACCCGTGAGGATCCACTTCTTCCATCCATTCATTATTATCATGGATAGAATGACATCTTCTCTTGGAATGATAACCTATAAGCTGTAGCGGATATTTATTTTTCAATGGATCCGCCGGACCTTCCACACATGGCGTATAAGATGGAATCCCTGGAATTAGCTCATGCTGATTCATGTCATATAAATTTTTACTAAAAATCTCAATTTTTCCCGAAGGTGTTTTAAACGGAATTTTATCTTTAATCTGTTCTTCAAAAGCTATACGTATCTTATTGTTCTTATACTGATACCCGCCGCGTTTCTTAAATTTCTCATAAGAAGGCAATTCCCCTTCAAACTTTCTAGTTTCCTCATAACTATCACTTAACCAGTCTTCTACCGTTTCATGTCCGCATGTGAATTCTTCATACAATTCCAGTTTACGGGCAACTTCCTTCAACCAATCATATTCAAATCTGCACTCAAAAAGAGGCTCCATCATTTTGGCATTATATAAGAAATAGTTACCACCACCCGCCCACGGCATTGTAATATTATTTCCTTCAAATACAGAAGTAGCAGGAAGCACTAAATCGGAATATCTAGCACTTGACGTCATAAAAATATCTGAGGTAACAATAAACTCACATTTGCTCGTATCCTTTAATATCCGTATTGTATCGTTAATGTTACTGTGCTGGTTAATCAAGGTATTACCGGCCAAATTGACAACCATCTTAATATTGCTTTCCAGACGCTCTACCCCTTTTAAACCATCTTCGACAGGTTTAAGCTCTGTACCATGTTCGATGGCTTTTGTCCAAAGAAAGTTAGGAATAGTACCAGGATATGGATTTGCAAGTTTAGGTATCGACGGCATCTTATGCATAGAAGGACATGCACAGTCTCCTGCGGATCCACCTGATATTCCTATGTTGCCTGTCAGGCAACATAACATGGCTATACCTCTATAAGTCTGTTCTCCATTACCAGTACGTTGTATTCCAAGACCTGGCAGAATGCATGCTGGTTTTGTTAAAGCATATTCCTTAGCCAGACGCTCTATGGTATCAGCTGGGACACCACATATGAGTTCAGCCCATTCTGGCGTCTTTTCCACACCATCTTTTTTACCAAACAAATAATCGCTATAATTTTCTTCTTCTGAAACCCCTTCTGGCATATGTTTTTTATCAAAACCTATACAATACGTATCCATAAACTCTTGATCTTGTAATCCCTCTTTTAAAATCACATATGCCATGGCATCTATAAGGGCACCATCAGTCGATGGACGTATACCAACCCATTCATCACCATAAGCAATTACAGAATCACTTTTTCTTGGATCAATCACAACAATACGAACGCCTTTTTTATGCAATTGCGAAATGTAATAATTTGTATGTGGTCCATATATTGTTTCTGAAGGATTATGTCCCCATAAGATTAATAACTTAGTATTTAAGACATCTTCCATGGAATTGGAATTAAAGTTATCCCCATATATAGTTGGCATAACATAACCAGCACAAGCGTTGCTATAGCTATTGTGGAATCCTAGATACCCTCCATCTAGTGCAAATAGGTCTCGTATCATATTTTGTGGACGCATAAGGGCTGTTATTCCAGTTGCATTCATCACAAAACGTGAAGCTGGACCATACTTTTCCTTTATTCGTTTCGTCTCACTTGCTATAATATCAATAGCTTCTTCCCAACTGATCCTTTCAAATTTTCCACTTCCGCGTTCCCCCGTACGCTTCATTGGATACCTCAAACGATCTGTGCTCAAAAAGGTTTTCTTATAACCCTTTCCTCGGACACATGAACGAATCTGTGGATTTTCATCCGCAGCATTATCCGTATCCAGGTTTATGATGCATCCTTCCTGTACAGACGCATTAATTCTACATCTGCCACCACAGTCATTAATACCTGCGCTGCATATGTATTCTTCTCCTTTAATTATAATCTCAGGTTGTTTTTCCCATGAATAACTATCAAATTGCATTATGTCTTTCGAAGTTAACGGAAGTTCTAATTCACCAGACTGCAAAATAGTTTTCATATCTTCTAAAATGCCAGTAAAACTAGGGTTACAATCGTACTTCCCAGCAGCCATAATCATAGACTGGACAGTATCTATCGTAAAGGCTTGGATAAATTGATTTATCACTTCGGTATAATCATCAACGTTTCTCAGTGTCAAACTGCTTAAATACTCTAAGAAGCGAAATTGTTCCCCAATATAGTCGGCTGGATTTCCATCCATACCAATTGCTTCATATCCATACTTTTTATAAAACTTAATTACTTCCAGCGTGACTTCATTTTGCAAGATTTTCCCGCTGTTTTTGCATGCTGATGCCCAAAGCGGTATAAATATATTTGCATCGGTGCCTTTTAAACAGTCCTCATACTCTGTTTTTGTTAGGGTACATTCTCGACCAAACTTGCTGCATTCTGCTTTCCAACAATCATATGAGTTAAAAAACGAAACTACCATATGGCAACTCGCATAAAAAGATTCTAATAAATTAAGCATCGTGTACCTCCTTTTCATTGAATATCTGCTTGCGTAGAGCATCAATTCCAACCAAACTACCTACTCTGATAGCTCCTTTAAGTTCCCCGTTACAATACCATCGCTTTTCCTTACTTTTTGTAAAGTGCGGATTGATTGCAAATATAGGAGCATCATTATTTTCTACCGTTTCCACTTCATATTGCAAATCCGGATTCTTTCCAGCATCGCCCACAGCAAATATGGCAAATTCAGGGCTATTTAGCAGCAATGAGCTGTCAATCATTCCATAGCGCAATCTTTTGCCGCATGCATTGGCTCCAGCGACTTGCCCCTGGACTTTTGCCTGGGACCAAAGCGAATAATTTATGCCATTGTGCTGTGCACAATCTCCACAGGCATACACTCCACTTACAGACGTTTCCATGTGTTCATTTACTACAACGGCCCTATCACATTCAATACCAGCCTCTTTAGCTATTGATGTATTGGCACGTACTCCACAAGACATAATTACAAAATCAGCAGGAATTATTGTTCCATCTGCTAAGCTCACATCGGCTGCTTTTTCCCCAGGGGCGATACCTGACACATTAGCACCAGTAATGACCTTAATAGGGTTTAACAATTTTTCTAAACTCTTGGCAGTTTCTTCATCTAGTAATCTTGGCATTAGATAAGGTAGAGTTTCTACCACTGTAACTGTAATGCCAAGGTGCGAAAGTTCCAAGGCCATCTCAAGACCTATCACTCCTCCACCTATTAGTACTGCAGAAGTTGCTCCCAGTATAAGCTTCTTAATCCCTTCAATATCCTTATATGTCCTGACACTTACTACCTGCTTCATATCAGATCCAGGAATAGGTGGTATAAAGTTGCTCGCACCTAATGCGTAAATGCATTTATCATACAGATAAATTCCCTTGCTGGTAATTACTTTTTTATTTTCCACATCCAGTTTTTCTATTTTCGCATCAAGTACTACTTCTATACTATTCTCTTGATACCAACTTTCTGGATAAAGAAAATTCTTTTTCAAATCATAGGATAACAGGGGCGTTTTGCTTAGCATCGGCCTTGAATAGGATAATACATCTTCATCAGATATCATAACAATGCGGCACTTACTGTCATAAATTCGGATATTTTCCGCTGCACTTATGCCAGCCATTCCATTTCCTAAAATTACGTAATTTTTCCTTCTATCTTCCATACTGTTCTCCTTCCTGATGCTTTAAAATTTCATCGTTTAAATCCTTTGGAACACTTATTTTAATTGAAGGCTTGGTTTGCTCCGATGATGGAAGAAATGGCAATGTCTGCACTGATGATTCTTCTCCCAACTCATCTAATTTTCCAAATTTTAGCGAATGTGTAATGCAGGCCGCAACACATGCTGGCGCCAGCCCTTTATCACGCCTTTCATAGCATGATTCACATTTTTGTGAGACACCCTTTGTTTTGCTAAAGGATACTGCACCATACGGGCAATTCCAAACACAGGCCCCGCAGCCAATGCATTTACCATCATCATGCCTAACCGTCCCATCTTCTGCAACATACATGGAACCAACAGGGCAGACTTTTACACACGCTGGTTCCGCACAGTGATTGCAGGCACCAGAATAATGATAATGTTCTTCATTATCTCTAACATCCATTGATATAGTTTCTACCCTACGATAAAACTCACCAGACCTAAGCTTATTTACATCCTTGCATGCCACCTGACAGGCACTGCAACCTATACAAGTTGTCATATCATAATAAAATCCAAGATGTTCCATATTCGACCTCCTTATATTTTTCATATATAAAAATAGCTTCTTCTATCATATTTTATTGACTTTTAGTAGCTCGTCTATTTTAAATCTTCTTATTTTAATTTCTCTATTTGAACCTCTAAGTATTTGTTATATTTACTTAGAAACTCAGTTATAATGTGCGAATTATTATCATCAAATTCTTCAAAAAACTTTTTATCTCTTTTTCTCCCAGAAGAATGTATTTTTAAATGTTCATCAAATAATTCTTGACCTTTTGGTGTTAATTTGTAATAAATCTCTTTTTTATTACATTCTACTTGGTAACTTTCAATATCTCCATTATCTAATAGTTTTTTTGCTATTCTACTAATAGCACTTTTAGTCATTGCTAATTCTAATGATATTTTTGTAACATTTGGCTGTTCCAATTTACCTATTAGGTGAATGCAGTGAATTTCCGAATGTCCATAGTTATGTAAAATTTCTCTAGAGTTTAATTTATCTAATGCATCGTGTTTTTCAAAAAGTTCTGTAAATTGAGCCAGTAATAATTCTGAATACGACATATATTTTTTGTTCACTTCCTTTCAACAAAATCAATATTATTCTTTCTAAAATATGCAAGTGCATATTCTGGATATTCTCCTCTTACTTGAACATCAGAGCAGAAATCATTGAACATTGTATCTCTTTTCCATCTTCATCATATGCACCCTCACATTGATTAGAGGCAAGTGCACCACACCATAAAAAATTCTTCGGAAAACTCATCTTTCTTCCTCCTATTTTTCTTTATAATTAATTTTTATCATATTATTAATGACTTGATAATATCTTTATGATTTTTTGTCTCACTGCTTTATTTTTTCATATTATTTATAAAGCATTATTAAAGCATCGTTTCATATTTTTTTAAGTAAAGATGCAACACTTATTAAACTAGAATTTTCTCTATACATCACAATAACTTAATAGATACTAATTAAAATAAAAATCCCTATAAGAAACATTTTATTCCTTGTAGGGATCATTAATACTCAATTTTTCAGACTGCTCATCTGATAGTCTACTCTGCGACCGGTTCTTTGCCTCTCTTTTTTTGAATTTACACAGGTTTGATCTATTATTTTAGTGCCAATCCATCACGGTACGCATTGCCAACTTTTTCCCCCACTTTCAGGTAATCCTTACTCATCCAATCGTAAATAATCGGGTCAAACTTCGTCAAGGAGACCTTACCATTTTCACCTAGAATGCGCTCATCTATGCTGACGTTAACGATCTCTCCTACCATTCTCCAGGTCTCTTCGTCGTAGCTTTTCATTCTGCACTCCAGGGCCATTGGCAGTTCCTCAATCAAAGGTGCATCTACAAATTCCGACTTCACAGCATGGAAATCCGCTTTTTCGAATTTGTCAGATACTTTATTACCGGATTCAATTCCTACATAGTCACAGGCTACAACGTGCGCCGCATCCGCCATACTAACGGTGAACGCCCCACGGGCAAGGATATTCTTCACAGTCTTACGTTGTGCACTGAGGCATATGGATATCTCGGTTTCATTACTGATCCCACCCCATACGGCAAGCATTGCATTTGGCGTACCGTCTTCGCCATAGGTGGAAATGATAAAAACCGGCTGCGGTAATGTGTACGGTTTTGCTCCAAAATTCTTTCTCATCGTTTTAATTCTCCTTTACTACATTTGATTTAACTCTTTCATCAGTGTTTTATGTTTTGCCTCATCATTATTTAAAACATTTTTATTGGATTCTTTAGTAACCTTTATACTTAAAAATTTATTACTCCTACTTAGTTTCTATATTTGAATTTCTAAGTATTTGTTATATTCACTTAGGAATTTACTTACAATTTGCGAATCATTATCATCAAGTTCTTCAAAAAAATAGTAACAATTCTGAATACGACATGTATTTTTGTTCCCTTCCTTTTAACAAGTATAATCAGAATATTTTTGTTGCACATGCAACAATATAAACATAACACATTATTGTTGCGCATGCAACAATATTTTTTTACTTATTACAAATACACTAATGTGAAAAATGCAAGCTGTAGTTAAGTTTAAAATTTAAAAAGAAAGATTTTAGAAATAATATACTAAAAATCATAAAGACCTACTAAGCCGGTCTTTATGATTTAATATCAGTACTCTGTGCTATTAATTATTTCTACTATTCTTTCCTTAGGACTATCTGTAAATATTCCACCATGATAACATATTACTGTTTTTATATCATAATACAATAATTTCTTGAGTGATTCTATCGCTTGCCTCATATCTAATGTAAACATCGGATTAGGACCAACTAACTTGCCATCCATAACATTCATTGCATCTCCAGCCACTAGAGTTTTATACCTTCTCAAGTAAAAACAGGCATGCCCAGGAGTATGACCTGGTGTATGTATTACATCTATTCCTCCGCAATAATCAAGTATCTCACCATCTTCAATTGTTTTAGTAACATTGGCTTTAGCCTTGTTAAACATATCTATCTTTGAATTACGTTCCTCTTTTGACATAGCATTGAGTTTTTCTGGAGTTATTTTTATTGGTGATTTATCTCCTTGGATATAAGGCTTCTCATCAATATGAGCTAATACTTCCATATAATTTTTAGTATTTTTAATAATACTAGCTAAATTCCCAATATGATCTAAATCTTGATGTGTTAATATTATCTTATTAATATCTTTAATTGATACTCCAGCTTTACTTACTTCTTCAGCTATTTTTCCTAACTGCTCCGGCAGCCCAGTATCTATCAGAATTAAATTTTCTTCATCTAAAATCAATATAGGATTCATATTAATTACATCATTGCCTAATTCAATTATATTTAATCCTTTAGAAACGACCATTATATTTGCCTCCTTTCATTACTTATATTCAAAATTTATCCAAATAAAAAATATACCTACTTTTATATATACCTTAAAATTACTTATACTTAATTTTACAAATTAGAATAATGGCTGCTAAAATAGAAGTAACTCCATTTGCTGCTGTAATTGCCATAATTTACATCTTCCTAAATAATTTCTGCATTTGATTCAATACATTTTTTATACCAATAAAACGAGTCTTTTTTGCTTCTTGAAAAGTCCCCTGTTCCATCATCATGTCTATCTACATAAATAAATCCATAACGTTTATAAAGTTGTCCTGTTCCTGCAGAAACAATATCAATTGGTCCCCAAGATGTATATCCAATCAAATTCACGCCATCATCACAAGCTTCTTTCATAGCTTGAATATGTGACCTAAAATAATCAATACGATAATCATCATGAATTGATCCATCTTCTTCTACTTTATCAACTGCTCCAAAACCATTTTCTACAACCATTATAGGAAGCTTTGGATAGCGGCTAGAAAGTTTATTTAATGTAAATCTAAGTCCATCTGGATCAATTTGCCATCCCCATTCACTTGCTTTTAAATATAGATTCTTAGCACCTCCAACAAGATTACCACCAATCCTTTCAACCTTTGGATCCACACTGACACAATTTGAAATATAATACGAAAAAGTATACATATCAATGGTTCCTTCTTTTAAAATCTTCTTATCTTCTTCAGTGATGAATGAATAATCAATATTATTCTTTCTAAAATAAGCAAGTGCATATTCTGGATATTCTCCTCTTACTTGAACATCAGAGCAGAAATCATTGAACATTGTATCTTTTTCTTGGCAAGCTAAGATATCTTTTGGATTACAAGTATGAGGATACCAAGTTAGGTGACTACTCATATTTCCTATCATGAAATCAGGATTAATTTCATGCCCTTTGATAACTGCTACTGCACTAGCAACAAACTCATTATGTAATGCAGTGTAACGATGCTCTGGGTTATCTTGTAATTCATCAAAGGTACAAGGTTCAGTTCTTTGTAAATCTTCTTGAGACATATAACCTAAACCATATAATGAAGCAAGTGGTTCTCCCATTGTTCCTGCATTAATTTCATTAAATGTTAACCAGTACTTTACTTTATCTTTATATCTTTCAAAACATGTTGTAACATACTTAACATAAAAATCAATTGTTTGTCTTGAGTAGAAGCCTTGATATTTCTTAACTAAATTCCATGGTATTTCATAATGACATAGAGTTACAATTGGTTCAATATTATATTTTAAGCATTCATCAAAAACTTTATCATAAAATTCTAATCCTTTTTCATTTGGCTTATCATCATCACCACTCGGAAAAATTCTTCCCCAGTTAATAGATAAACGTAATACTTTAAATCCCATTTGAGCAAATAACTGAATATCTTCCTTATAACGATGATAAAAATCAACTGCTTGATGACTTGGATAGAATTTATCTTCTAAAATGTATGGACAAATAGTTCTTGGTGTATTAACATCTCCACCTAATACTAAATCTGGAACTGATAAACCTTTTCCATCTTCATCATATGCACCCTCACATTGATTAGAGGCAAGTGCACCACCCCATAAAAAATTCTTTGGAAAACTCATCTTTCTTCCTCCTATTTTTTCTTTATAATTAATTTTTATCATATTATTGATGAATTGATAATATATTTATGATTTTTTGTATCACTGTTTTTTTTTTTTATATTATTTATAAAGCATTATTAAAGCATTGTTTCATATTTTCTTTATTTTTACTATTTTCTATTTTTCATATACCCGATAGGAATCTATCAATACTCTTTGAACACTGTCTTCCATTGTAAATAGCACGCACTACAAACGTTACAGGCAACTAACTCTGGACCTAAAGAACATGACTCTGTAGTTGTAATACCTTATGTTTCATTGTCACTGAATTTTTGTCCGGCCTATATAAACATCACTGCAAAAATATATAGCCTGCCAAATTGGCAGGCTATATACATTCTTTAAACATCCTAACTATTTCAACTAAAAAAATTTACAGAGAAAATTTATTAATACTTTCATGTAGTTTATTTGCCAGCTCTGACAAATAAACTGCTGAATCAGCTATCTGATGAATAACTGAAGTTTGTTCCTCAGTGGAAGCTGCTACTTCTTCAGTATTTATAGCAGTATCTTTAGATATTTTTGCTATGCTGCTAATTTCATCTTCGGCCTGTTTTGCTTGATTATTCATCGTTTCTGACCTTTCTACAACCATCTTGATGCTTTCATCTATCTCAGCAACAACTTCAGAAATATTACCAAATGCTTTAGCTGTATCAGAAATTGCACCTTCCATATCTTTAACAACACTTTCTACCCTGACCATTTCAGAAACAGCATTTCCTACTCCCAACTGGACTTCTTTAATTATTTCATCAATCTTTTTAACTGACCCGTTTGATTGTTCTGCCAATTTCCTGATCTCATCTGCCACAACTGCAAAACCTCGTCCTTGTTCTCCTGCACGGGCTGCCTCTATTGCTGCATTAAGTGCCAGAAGATTTGTCTGATCTGCTATGCTACTTATTGCTTCAAGTATATTCCCAATTTCTTCCGATTTTTGTGACAAAGAACCAACTGCATTTGCAACATTTCCGCAGGCATCATGGTTTTCATTTGCTTTGAGATTTTGCATTTTAACTGATTTATGTCCGTCAGTAACAGCAGTTTTAGCCTTTTGTGCCAGTTTTTGGGATTGTTCCATTTGAGTATTAATATCCTGTAAACCTTTAACTACATCTTTTATTTTATCATTTCCTTTTTCTGTAGAAACTGCTGTTTCCATAGCTGCGCTAGCTAAATTAGAAACTGCTACCACTACATTTTGAGAAACGTTGCTTACATCCTCTGAAGAAGCTGTTATTTCTTCAGAGTAAGCAGCTACATTTTGTCCCATTTCTCTCATTTGTGATATCACAGTTCGCAGACTTTTAACCATCACATTAACTGAATTTGCAAGTACTCCAAATTCATCATGACTCTTGAAGCTGATCTCCTCAACATCCAACTCTCCATTGCTGATTTTTTCAGATGCTTCAGTAATATTCTTTAGAATTCTTAAGGTAGATCTTGAAAGATAAGAGAAAATAATCATAATAATAGCACTAAAAATTAGTACACCAACTGCCATATATAATTTCAATTGCGGAAGTGAACCATAAAATTCATCAGAAAATGCGGCTACTCCGAATGTCCATCCCCATGGCTTAAAGTAGGTTGTATAAAGAACTTGCTCTCTAGCATTTTTATCAGTTGGAAGCTTCCACATAAAGTTGAATACTCTATCTTTAAGATTATCGCCATCATTTTCTTTTTTAGCTATCTTTACAAAATCATCTGTAGTATATTTTCCATCATAAGTCTTCAATCCCAAAAAATTTTTGCCCTCTTCCCCAAAAGGATGCATAGCCATGTTCGCCTCTTCCGTTATTGCCCACACATAACCTTCTTTTTTATACCTAAAAGGTGTATGACTCAAGTCCCTTAATTTAGTCTTATCATCAAGTGGTCCATCAATAAGTTTTTTAGCTTTATCCTGTGCTTCATCAATAGTTAATTTTCCTTGCTTTACCTCTTCGTCAAGCGTTTCACAAACTCGCTTTGCACCCTCTCCGGTTTTTTGTAAATCTAAAATAGAAGCATTGTATATCTCATTTTTAGCTGTTTCATAAATTACAACACCTACCAAAGAAGATGACAGAACAACAAATACAAGAACCAGTAAATTTAATTTCCATTTAATACTTTTTCGATTAATAATACCCATATTAAATCCCCCCCTTTTTTTCTGATAGTGTCTGTTTCAAAATATAAGCCAATAGCATGAACATGCAAGACACTGTATGTTTATTCACAACTCTATTATAGCACATTAGGCTATGATGAGAAATTAATAAATTATTTATCTTTCATAGATGATAGTTTCATTTATGATTTATTCACTGAATATGATATTAGCAAAAAGGAAGAACTCCAAATGATCCAGTCATTTTATTTCATATGCATTTTCTTTACTTTACGTGTCCAGAATTCATATCATTTAGGCAGATGTGTAAAGAACTTAACAAACCCAAACATCAAGATTATAGAAATTTTCTGAGAATTAAAACCATCAAGGTTCCTAGCCATACGGCTTTAAGCCGATTCAGAAAGAACACAGTTATTTGTTCGAGTTGTCAAGGTCCTATGCCACTTGCTTCAGTAGTAGTTGATACAAAGACATCTGACAGCAAAATGTTAATTCCATGCTTGGAGCAATTGGATAAACTTGAAGTACATTTACCAAACATTATTGCTGATATGGGATACATTGATGGTTATGATAAAATAACAGCTATGAAAGATTATGGAACAGTAGTCTGCACTGAAGTGAAAAAGAACATGATAATACCCGAAGTATGTGATGAAAAAGGTCGTCACTTTTTCAAGAGTTAAATTTTAACAATCAAACACAACTTATTTTCAGAACAATCTTTTTTATAAAATAGTATAAAAATACAATATTGAATTGAATAAAAATGCATTGTTTCGAAAAAAGAGTCTATTTTTAAACAGCCTCTTCTAATTGATTTTTATCATATTATTAATGAGTTGATAATATCTTTATGATTTTTCTTATCACTGCTTTATTTTTTTAACATTATTTATAAAGCATTATTTCATATTTTCTTTATTTTTACTATTTTTGTTTTAAATATATAGAATTTTAGTAAAACAAAGGGGCTGTTGCATAATGCATAAAAGCCCTCATTAATACAAAAACCATGCATAAATTTAGATATTATTTCTAAATTTTGCATGGTTATATTCATATCAAATTAACAAATATTCGATTTATAACAGTCCTTTACCAAGGAATTGAAATCATATCACGAGTAATTTTATCTAGACTATGTGCTCCGCACATTGCCATGGTTTCTATTAATTCATTTCCAATTTTATCAATATATGTTTGAACCCCTTCATCTTCTCCACCATATAGCGCTGTTACAAATGGCCTAGCAATTAAAACACCATCAGCTCCCATAGCAAGTGCTTTAAAGACATCTACACCACTACGAATACCACCATCAACAAAGATTTTCATATCATGACCTACAGTGTCAACAATATCTTTTAACACTTCAGCCGTTGATAAACATTGATCTAAAACTCTTCCTCCATGATTAGATACAACAATGGCACTTGCACCAGCTTGTCTAGCTTTTAATGCTCCTTGAACAGTCATGATTCCCTTAACAATAAATGGCTTATCACAAGCTTCTATGATTTGTTTTAATTCTTTTACAGATTTACTTCCCGCAGGAGGTGTCATATTTTTCAAAAAAGGTAACCCTGCTGCATCAATATCCATAGCTATAGCAATGGCATTTGATTCTTTGGCATATTTCATTTTTTCTAAAATAGTTTCATAGTTCCAAGGTTTAATGGTTGGGATACCCAAACCATTTTCTTTCTTAATTGCTTCTGTTGCTGCTTTCATCACTTCTGGATTCGTCCCATCACCAGTAAATGCAAGAATACCATGCTTTGCACAAGAGGAAACAAGAATATCATTATATGACATATCATCATATTTACCACCATAATGAAGATTAACTGCTCCAACTGGTCCAGCAAAAATTGGGTATTTAAATTTTTGATTAAATTTTTGAATACTTGTATCAACTGATTTATTTTCTACTAAAGTATCCATATTAATTCTTATTTCTTTCCATTTATCATAGTTTCTTATGGCTACATCACCCATTCCTTTAGCTCCAGGTCCTGGAATTTTGTTTTTACAAGCTCTTCCATTACATTCATGACAAGCTTTACAGTAATCTCCTATACATGTTCTTGCTTTTTCTAATATTTCATTGTACATCATTGCGATTCTCCTTTACTCCATAATAATTTCATTTGATGAAAAATGTGTACTTTCTACTTTTTTTGAATGTTTAATTTTATAATCTAAATTATTTTGATAATTTAATCTAAAATAACAAGAATAGAGAATATCTAGTATTAAAGTAACTGAATATTCTGCTGTATAATTTGCAATTTTTGAAAATAGCTTTTCACGTGTTGACATATAGAGTAAGCACATTGCATATGAGCTCAAACTATTTTCTCCTATACTTGTTATAACAATGATAGGAATATTATTTTCTTTAAGTAAAGATGCAACACTTATTAAACTAGAATTTTCTCCTGAATAAGAAATAATAATCGCACAATCATCTTGATTTAACATATCAGCTTGATATTTCTCTTCGCCTACAAAACTTTGAACAACAACATGTTTTTTAATACGCGACATTTTCATTTGAAATGATGTAGCAAGAGGTACATATGCACCAAATCCAAATACATAAATATGATTTGACTTATGTAATATTTTTATAGCCTGTTGTAATGAATCATGATGAATAAGTGATAATGTGTCATTTGCTGATTCAATCATAACTTCTTTAATTGCACCAGCAACGCTCATCATATTATTATCTTGGCTAAACGGAATATTGGCATCTATATTTTGAAAATGAGAATTTAAATAGGATTGTTCTTCAAGATATTGCTTTTTTAAATCATTATACCCTTCAAAACCTAGTTTATGTGCTAAGCGAATAACAGCAGATGATGATGTATATGTCGCTTTTGCGATAGCACGTGTTGATAATTTTTCTAACTCTTCTTGATGCTCAATAATATATTGAGCAATATCTTCTTCAATTCTTGTTAGATTTGCATTTTCCATCTTATTTATTAATAACATATAAACCTCTCCTTTAAAACAATTATAGAACATTTTGTATCAGTGTTCTATTTTTTTGTGATTATTTAAAGCATATTTAAAGCATTGATTCAAATATTATAAAAATGTTTTATTTTTTAAATCATTGATTCATCACCAATATAACCCTCAAGATTCTATCATCTGTATTATAGATAAGAATAAAGAAATTATTTCCTCTATAAATTCCTATTTACCTTAAGCTTAAAATTTTGATTATCATTTATTTGAACTCTTTTAATTGTAATATTTTTAGGAAAACCTCACTGCTAAACTTATTCTATTTTATTACTTATATAGGTTGCTGTTTTTATTCCTTTATCGCCAAATCCTTTTTGAAAGAAGATAATAAAATCGTCATTGTTTTTTTTGTTTTATATATTCTACCAATTCTATAATATACTCTATAATATTTTTCAACCTTCTCAATAGCCATACCTTTAATACTTACAAACATTCTTTCATAGCTAATATTAATAAATCCTTTTATATTGATAAAATGCTTGTCCAAAGTATTTTCCAATATTCTATTTTTGCCAGTTCAAGTGAATAGCTAATATTATATTTATCAATTTTCATAAATCAAAATAGGAGTGAGATAATAATCGCACTCCTTATTTCCAAGCCCTTATTTTACTGCATCAATCATATAATGAGCCATTACAACAGGTTCATCAGATGTATTTTCAAGCATCATTTTGGATTTCAATTGAACAATGTGTTCTGTACTCTTCACTGTAATTTTCCTTTCATCGCTGATTGCATTGATCTCGCCTTTAATCACTGAATAATAGTTCACAATGCTTTCATCTGTTGTAAGTATGCAGTGCGGAAGAAGTTCAACCATTCGGAAAGTAATACCATTTACTGGTGGTTTTGCTTCAATTGGTCCTGTAATAGTATCGAATT
>Ga0302173_10000170_pt1 | contig 34380 bp, 28 predicted proteins | sample I_Fen_N3_1_FD_198785 | JGI IMG/M metagenome (GOLD analysis project Ga0302173, IMG submission 198785) | Peat permafrost microbial communities from Stordalen Mire near Abisko, Sweden - I_Fen_N3_1 | ecosystem: Environmental > Terrestrial > Soil > Wetlands > Permafrost | place: Sweden: Abisko... | reverse complement strand
ACATGAGCAATCTGGTTATTTATATATAAACAAGTAAAAATGATAAGCGACTTGGTTTAGGCCAAGTCGTTTCTTAAAAGCCTTTTTAAATGAAAAAGATAATTTTAATATTCATGTTTTTTTCTATTGTGTGCTCGGCGCAGCAAGATGCACAATACACACAATACATGTATAATACCATTGCTATAAATCCTGCTTATGCCGGTTCTCGTGGTGCATTAAGTGTTTTTGGGTTATATCGTACACAATGGGTAGGACTTGATGGCGCACCTAAAACAAGTACTTTTTCGGTAAACACACCATTAAATAATAGCAATCTAGGATTAGGAGTTTCTTTGGTAAACGATAAAATTGGACCAACAAACGAAAATACTTTATCTGCAGATTTATCATATACCATTCCAACTTCAAATACATACAAGCTTTCTTTTGGAATAAAAGCAACAGCAAATATGTTTAATTTGGATATAAATAAACTAAATCCGGAAGATCAGGGAGATCCGCAATTTCAGGATTTAAATAATAAAATAACACCAAATATTGGTGCAGGAGTTTACTGGCATTCTGACAAAGGATACTTAGGATTGTCGATTCCAAATTTTATCGAAACAAATAGATTCAATGATAATGAAACTGCTATTTTTAAAGATAAAATAAATTACTACTTCATGGCTGGTTATGTTTTTAACTTAGACCATTTAGAGTACATAAAATTCAAGCCAGCTCTATTAACAAAAATGGTAGAAGGAGCACCTTTACAGGTTGATGTTTCAGGAAACTTCATGTTCAACGATAAGTTTGTGGTAGGTTTAGCATATCGTTGGAGCGCTTCATTAAGTGCAATGGCAGGATTTCAAGTTTCAGATGGTTTATATATAGGTTATGGTTATGATCATGAAACAACCAATTTAAGAAAGTACAATTCTGGTTCGCATGAGATTTTCTTGCGTTTTGAGTTTTTTAATAATTATAACAGAATTACTTCGCCAAGATTCTTCTAAAAGCCGCCCCATGACAATCAAAAAAATAAATTATACAGCCTTATTTCTATTATTCTTTTTAAACACAATTGCACAAACTTCAAGTATAAATTATGCAAATGATAAATACGAGAAATATGCTTATATAGACGCTATAAAAGTTTATGAAAGCGTTGCAAACAAAGGATACAAAGACGAAAAAATGTTTCAGCGTCTGGGTAATTCCTATTATTTTAATGGAGAATTAGTTAAAGCCCTAAAATGGTACGATGAATTGTTCGCTATGAGCGAACAGCAAGAACCAGAATATTTGTACAGATATGCACAATGTCTAAAATCTGCTGGAAATTATGCCAAAGCAGATGCTATTCTCGAAAAATTCAATCAAAAAGTAATCACAGACAAAAGAGGCGTTTTATTCGAAAGTAATAAAAATTACTTAGAAGAAATAAAGGCTAATTCAGGACGATTTGAAATTGCCGATGCTGGTATTAATTCTAATTATTCTGATTACGGAAGCGCCATTTTTAATGATAAATTAGTTTTTACATCAGCGCGAGACACTGGCGGAATTGCCAAGAAAAATTTTAAATGGACAAATAAATCTTTTACCAATTTATATACTGCCGAATTAAAATCGGATGGGAGTATTGGAGTTCCACAACGTTTTCAGAAAAAAGTAAATACAAAATTTAATGAGTCAACACCCGTTTTTACAAAAGACGGAAGAACAATGTATTTTACCCGAAATAATTTTCTAAACGGAAAAAGAGGTCGAGATGAAAATAAAATTACTTTACTAAAACTGTACAAAGCTGATTTAGTAGATGGTGAGTGGAAAAATATTCAAGAATTACCATTTAATAGTGATCAATATAGTGTTGCGCATCCAACATTAAGTGTTGACGAAAAAACATTGTACTTCGCATCAGATATGCCGGGAACTTTAGGACAATCAGATTTGTTTAAAGTAAGTATAAAGGATAATGGAACCTTTGGAAGTCCGCAAAACTTAGGTGCAAAAATTAATACAGAAGGACGAGAAACTTTTCCTTTTATATCAAGCGATAACGAACTTTATTTAGCAACAGATGGTAGACCTGGATTAGGTGGACTTGATGTTTTTGTTGCAAAAATTAATGATAATGGTACATTCGAAGATATACAAAACGTTGGAGAACCAATAAATAGTAAACAAGACGATTTTGCTTTTATAATCAACAGTAAAAATAGAAATGGTTTTTTCTCTTCAAACAGAGACAACGGACATGGATTTGATGATATTTATCGATTTACAGAAAAGCGAAAACTTACTTGCGAGCAGGAATTGGCCGGAACAATTACAGATTTAGACACAAAAGCAATTATTGCAAATGCCACAGTTGCTTTGTTTGACGAAACTTTTCAACCAGTTGCACAAGTGGTTTCGGATGAAAAAGGGAATTATATTTTTGCAAACGTAAAATGCAGTAAAAATTATTTTGTTCGAGTAGCAAAAGTAGATTACGAAAGTAAAGAAGTTCCTGTAACAATAAAAAAAATATCAGGAAAAACAGCGCTATCAGTTCAGTTAGAAAAGAGAGTTAAACCAATAACGATAGGAACAGATCTGGCAAAAACACTCGATATTCCAATTATTTATTTTGATTTAGATAAAGCTACAATCAAAAAAGAATCGGCTTATCAGTTAGAAAAAATCATCGAAATATTAAAACAATATCCAACCTTAACACTAGATATCCGTTCGCATACCGATAGTCGACAAACGGCCAAATACAATCAGGTATTATCAGATAAAAGAGCTAAATCGACAATGAATTGGTTGGTTCAAAAAGGAATTGATCCAAGCCGACTAACAGCAAAAGGATATGGAGAATCACAATTAGTAAATCAATGTTCAGATGGTGTAAACTGTACCGAAGAAGAACATCAACTTAATAGAAGAAGTGAATTTGTAATAACACACTTGTAAAAAATAGTCAGAAGCTAAAGCCCTTTTCTAATCTAGAAAAGGGCTTTTTGCTTTTATAAAGAAATTAAAAAGGGAAGTGATTTGTATAATATTCAAATTAGTTATTCCCTGATAATTTGGGAGTCTGCAACAAGCATTTCGCTAATATCACTTAAAAATTCGAGTTCATCCATAGGAATCAACTGAACTACAGTTTCTAAAATTAGACCCACATTAATAGATTGATTTTTAATTGTTCCTGAAACTTTTGGAGCTTCGTGATCCAGAGCCAAAATGCACAATTTTAGCATGTCAGTAATAATGCAACCCAACTCAAAATAATTTACAACCTTAAATTCAGCTGTATAACTTTCTGTTTTATTAATAGAAGGTTTTAGCGTATGAAAATGTAGGGCAGTTAGTTTTTTTAAATATTCTAAATTTTTGATTTCATTTGTTTCCATGATAGGATATTTTTTGATTTTTATTTTCTTACATTTATTTTGAGTCAAATCTATTAAACAGTAAGGAATAATAGCCTGACATATAAGTCGTGTTAACAAAATTATTATGGTAAAGGCAATCGTCCCTAAACCCGACAGGTTTTTAAAACCTGTCGGGTTTGCCATTCTGTAGAGTTTTGTAGTAATTTTTTTAATGTGAGATTATATTTTGTAACGGGACATATATGTCTACTCTTTTTTTCTGATAGTTTGATAGATTTGATTTGTGGAAAATAATAGATATAAGTTAGAGATTATAAAATTAGGTTTACTGATAAAGGAACTTAGAATAAAAGAAAAAATCACACAATTGCACTTATCAACTTTATGTGGTGTTGATATAAGAACTATTCAAAGAATTGAAAAAGGTGAACAAAACGTTTCTGTTAGTTTGCTATTTTCAATAGCTAATGCATTGAAAATAGAATCAAGTATTTTAATAAATAAAATATTTTCTGAAAATTTATAAATCGTCCCAAAACCCGACAGGTTTTTAAAACCTATCGGGTTTGCTGTTTTTATTCAATATTTTATCGAAATGACAAACTACACGAAAATATTGTTATGTAAATAATTTCCATAGCCCCGATAGCCTCGAAATGTCGGGAGAAAATCCTTTTGTGGCGGTCCCGAGGCTTCGGGAGCCACAAAAGATTGAAACGAATTGCTTCGCCAGTTAGCACTTTCAGGCTCGGGTGCGGGATTAGCTCCTTATTAAAATTAATTTATAATAAATCTACTGCAATCAAAAACCCTGCGCTTTTCGCAAAAAAGTCTTAGAATTAGTTCGCCTTTTTAAACTAATATTTTTAAAATTTAGAATATTGGTTATTTTGTTCAAAATGAATATGTTAGTTTTTAAAAAATCGATTTCGTTGTTGAGTGTATTCATTTTTTTTTAACTTTATGGTATTAAAATTTTTCAGATATGACTGTAGATCAAATATTAAACGCAAAAGGGAAAAATGTTTATTCGGTTCTTTCAACAACAACGGTTTATGAAGCCTTAAAAGTGATGGGAGAAAAAAACATTGGTGCTATCCTTGTTATTGACAACAATGATTTAAAAGGAATATTGTCTGAAAGGGATTATGCTCGAAAAATTGTTTTAAAAGATAAATCTTCAAAAGAAACTTTTGTTCATGAAATCATGGAAAACAATGTTTTTTCGGTAAAACTTTCAAACAATATCGAAGATTGTATGGAATTAATGAGTACTAAAAGAATCAGACATTTACCAGTTCTGGAAGATGATACTGTAGTGGGAATAATTTCTATAAGTGATGTGGTTAAAGCTATTATTGAAATTCAAAAAGACACGATACATCATCTTAACTCTTATATTTCTCAGTAAAATAAGCTTAAATAATATAGTTTTTTAAATAGTCTAAATTGCATTAGACTATTTTTTTTGGCTGTTTAGATTTTAAATTTAAGAAAAGAAAACCATAAAATGACTTCATTTTAAAACAAGACTTATATCTTTGTAAGCTAGAATAAAAGCTAAAATAAATGAACAAAGAGAGTAAAAGAAGAGAAGCGTTACTGTACCATTCAGAACCAACTCCAGGAAAAATTCAGGTAGTTCCAACAAAAAAATATGCAACCCAAAGAGACTTATCTTTGGCTTATTCGCCAGGTGTTGCAGAGCCATGTTTAGAAATTGCAGCAAACGTAGATGACGTTTATAAATATACAGCAAAAGGAAATTTAGTTGCTGTAATCTCAAACGGTACAGCCGTTTTAGGATTAGGAAATATTGGTCCGGAAGCTTCTAAACCAGTAATGGAAGGAAAAGGATTGTTGTTTAAAATATTCTCTGATATTGACGTTTTTGATATTGAAGTTAATACAGAAAATATTGAAGAATTTATTCAGACAGTAAAAAATATTGCTCCAACTTTTGGAGGAATCAATCTTGAAGATATTAAAGCTCCGGAATCTTTTGAAATCGAAAGAAGATTGGTAGAAGAATTAGATATTCCTGTAATGCACGACGATCAGCACGGTACAGCAATTATCTCTTCGGCAGCTTTAATAAATGCACTTGAATTAGCAGGAAAAAAAGCAGAAGATGTAAAAGTAGTAGTTTCTGGAGCAGGATCTGCAGCAATCGCTTGTACAGATTTATATGTTTTGTTAGGCGTACAAGTCAAAAATATTTTAATGTTTAATAGTAAAGGACTTTTAACAAAAGACAATCCTTCATTATCAGAATTACAATTAAAATATGCAGTTGATGGTGCCAAAATTGAGTTGGCAGAAGCTGTAAACGGAGCCGATGTTTTCATCGGATTATCTTCAGGAGATATTCTTTCGCCAGAAATGTTACTAACAATGAAAGATAACCCGATTGTTTTTGCAATGGCAAATCCAAATCCGGAAATTGATTATAATTTAGCTACTGAGACTCGTAAAGATGTTATTATGGCTACAGGACGTTCAGACTTTCCTAACCAGGTAAATAATGTTTTAGGTTTTCCATATATTTTTAGAGGAGCACTAGATGTAAGAGCTACAAAAATTAACGAAGCAATGAAAATGGCTGCTGTAAAAGCTTTAGCTATTTTGGCAAAGGAGCCAGTTCCAGAGCAAGTTAACGTAGCTTATGGTGCAACAAAATTAGGTTTTGGTCAGGAATATATTATTCCTAAACCATTTGATCCTAGATTGATTACCGTTGTAGCACCAGCAGTTGCAAAAGCAGCAATGGAATCTGGAGTTGCAAAAAATCCTATTACAGATTGGGCAGCTTATGAAGATGTGCTTCGCGAACGTATGGGTAACGATAATAAAATGGTACGTTTGATTACTAATCGTGCTAAGGTAGATCCTAAAAGAATTGTTTTTGCCGAAGCAGATCAATTAAATGTATTAAAAGCAGCGCAAATTGTTTATGAGGACGGAATTGGTTTTCCAATCTTGCTAGGAAATAAAGAAGTGATTTTAGAATTAAAAGCCGAATTAGGTTTTGATGCTGAACTGGAAATTATTGATCCTAAGACTGATGAAGAAGCACCAAGACGAAATAAATTTGCAAATTCGTACTGGGAAACAAGAGAAAGAAGAGGGGTTACATTGTTGGATTCTCAAAAATTCATGCGCGAGAGAAATTATTTTGCGGCAATGATGGTGAATGAAGGCGAAGCAGATGCTTTAGTAACAGGACATACAAGAAGTTATCCAACAGTTGTAAAACCAATGTTACAATTGATAGAAAAAGCACCGGGAGCATCTTTAATTGCAACAGCAAATATGATGTTAACTTCACGTGGGCCAATGTTCTTGTCAGATACAGCAATTAATATAAATCCATCTGCAGAAGATTTAGTAAACATTGCTATAATGACTGCAAAAACAGCAAAAATGTTTGGTGTTGAGCCAGTTATTGCAATGGTTTCATTCTCAAACTTTGGATCGTCAACAAGTGCAAGTGCTTCAAAAGTAAGAGAAGCAGTAGCTTATTTGCATAAAAATCATCCTGAAATGATTGTTGATGGAGAAATTCAAGCAGATTTTGCACTGAATTCTGAGCTTCTTAAAGAGAAATTCCCTTTCTCTAAATTAGCAGGTAAAAAGGTAAATACCTTAATTTTTCCTAACTTAGAATCGGCCAATATTACTTATAAATTGTTAAAAGAATTGTATAAGGTCAACTCTATTGGTCCAATTATGATGGGAATGGGTAAACCAGTTCACATTTTTCAATTAGGAGCAAGTGTTGAAGAAATGGTTAATATGGCTGCAATTGCAGTTATTGACGCTCAGGAAAAAGCAAACAAAAAAAATAAATTAGCTCAATAGTATATTCAATAAGGATCGAATAATAATGTCGTATTTTTATTGCATTTTTATTATATTTGGCCCTAATAAATTATACTATGATAGCACATTTGCAAGGGAAATTAGTCGAGAAGAACCCAACTGAAGTAATAATTGATTGTGGAGGTGTTGGTTATCAGGTAAATATATCTTTGCATACCTTCTCGTTAATTCCAAATGTTGAAAATATAAAATTGTATACGCATCTTCAAATCAAAGAAGATGCGCATACTTTATTTGGTTTTGTAGAAAAATCAGAACGCGAAATATTCAGAATGTTGTTGTCTGTTTCAGGAATTGGAGCAAATATTGCAAGGACAATGTTATCTTCGATAGAACCTAGACAAATTATCAACGCGATTGCATCAGGAGATGTAGGTGTTATACAGTCAATTAAAGGGATAGGTAACAAAACAGCACAAAGAGTTATACTTGATTTAAAAGAAAAAGTGTTAAAATTGTACGATTTGGATGAAGTTTCAGTAGTTCAAAACAATACAAACAGAGATGAAGCGTTATCTGCTTTGGAAGTTTTAGGTTTTGTGCGTAAAACTTCTGAAAAAGTAGTCGAAAAGATCGTAAAAGAAGATCCGGAAGCTACCGTAGAAACTATTATCAAGAAAGCCTTAAAGAGCTTATAAACTCAATTTATATAAACGAATTGTATGCGTAAAATTTGTATTTTTTTGCTGTTCTTACTTTGCAGTAATGTTTTGCGTGCGCAAGTAAATCCAGCGGTTAAAGATACAACTAAGACTCAATTTTCTGTTGGTAAAGTAGAAATACAAAATCCGCCAAGTATAGTTTCAGCTTATAAATATGATCCTATATCAGATCGATATATCTACACCAATTCAGTAGACGGCTTTAATATCAATTACCCTATTATATTAACTCCTAAAGAGTACGAAGACTTAGTTTTGAAAGAATCGAGAAGAGATTATTTCAGAAAAAAATCTGATGCTATTGATGGTAAAAAAGCGGGTAGTGAAGCGGCAAAAAAAAATCTGTTACCTCGATATTATATCAATTCAGGATTTTTTGAAAGTATCTTTGGTAGTAATACAATCGATGTAAAGCCCACAGGATCAGTTGAGATGGATTTGGGTGTTCGATATACCAAACAAGATAATCCCTCTTTTTCGCCAAGAAACAGATCAAGTCTTACTTTTGATTTTGATCAGCGAATTAGCATGAGTTTAATGGGTAAAGTAGGAACACGATTAGATGTAAACGCTAATTATGATACACAATCTACATTTGCTTTTCAAAACCTGTTTAAGTTAGCTTACAGTCCTTCTGAAGATGATATTGTTCAAAAAGTAGAAGTTGGTAACGTGAGTATGCCATTAAATAGTACCCTTATTCGTGGTGCTCAAAGTTTGTTTGGAGTTAAAACAGTTTTGCAATTTGGTAAGACAACCGTAACCGGAGTTTTCTCTGAACAGAAGTCACAAACCAAGAGTGTAGTCGCAGAAGGTGGTGGAACCGTTCAAAATTTTGATTTGTATGCTTTGGATTATGATAATGACCGACACTTTTTCTTATCACAATACTTTAGAAACAAATATGACGCTTCGTTAAAAAAATACCCACTTATTGATAGCCGTGTTCAGGTAACTAGAATTGAGGTTTGGGTTACAAATAAGCAAAACAGGGTTGCGACAAACAATAATAATCTTCGAAATATTATTGCGCTTCAGGATTTAGGAGAAGGACAAGTTACTGGTGTTCCTGACAATCAGGTGGTAGTTATTAGTAACTCTGCTGGTTTTTTTAATAATCCTATAGATTCGCCAACAAATAATAATAACAATAAATACGATCCGGCTACTATTGGTCAGGCGGGGGCTTATTTAAATTCGAATATTAGAGAAATCGTAACTGCAAAATCTGGATTCAATAATGCAAATACAAGTGAAGGAACAGATTATTCTGTTCTTGAGAATGCCAGAAAATTAACAACTGCCGAGTATACTTTTAATTCACAATTAGGATATATCTCTTTACAACAACGTTTGGCTAATGACGAAATCTTGGCTGTAGCATTCGAGTATACAGTTGGAGGTAAAGTGTATCAGGTTGGAGAATTTGGAAGTGACGGAGTGGATGGAACTGTAGTTACTGGAAATAACAATGCTAATCAGGCAATTATTACACAAAGTTTAGTCTTAAAAATGCTGAAAAGTAATTTGACCAATGTTCAAAATCCAGTTTGGAATTTGATGATGAAAAACGTGTATCAAATACCTCAGGCGTATCAAATTAAACAAGACGATTTTAGGTTAAATATACTTTACACAGATCCTTCGCCAATAAATTATATTTCACCAGTTGCAGGGACAACTTTTCCTACGAACCCTAGTCCGGATAATAAAGTAGATAAAACCCCTTTATTAAATGTCTTTAATTTAGATCGATTAAATTACAACAATGATCCCCAAACAGGAGGAGATGGTTTCTTTGATTACATTCCTGGAGTAACTGTTGATGTTCAAAATGGTCGAATTATCTTTACTACTAAAGAGCCTTTTGGAGAACTTTTGTTTAATAAATTACAGAATTCAGGATCGGGAGAAAGTTATGATGATCCAAGTACTTATAATGCAAATCAGCAGAAATATGTGTTTAGAAACATGTATCGTAACACACAATCTGGAGCATTGCAAGATAGTGATAAAAACAAATTTTTATTAAGAGGAAAGTACAAATCATCTGGAAGTAATGGAATTCCAATTGGAGCATTTAATGTTCCGCAAGGTTCTGTAGTTGTTATGGCTGCTGGACGAAGATTAGTTGAAGGTATAGATTATAGTGTCGATTATCAATTGGGTCGAGTTCAGATTTTAGATCCTTCGCTTCAAGCTTCAAATACACCAATCGAAGTTTCCTTAGAGAATAATTCAATTTTTGGACAACAAACCCGAAGATTTATAGGTTTTAATGTCGAGCATAAAATTTCAGATAATTTTGTTGTAGGTGGAACTTATTTAAGAATGACTGAAAAGCCGTTTACTCAAAAATCGAGTTATGGTCAGGAATCTGTAAATAACGCCATTTTTGGATTTAATGGAAACTACTCAACTGAAGTTCCTTTCTTTACCAGATTAGTAAACAAATTACCAAATATCGATACAGATGTTCCGTCAAATCTTTCGATCCGTGGAGAAGTAGCTTTCTTAAAACCAGATGCGCCAAAAGCAAGTGATTTTGAAGGAGAAGCAACCATATATATTGATGATTTCGAAGGTTCGCAATCCACAATCGATATGCGTTCTGCTTATGCTTGGAGTTTGGCTTCAACGCCATTTGTTAATTCTATTAATGATAATACTTTTAATGCCAATTCAAACACATTAGAGTATGGTTATAAACGCGCAAAATTATCTTGGTATACCATTGATCCTATTTTTTATGCATCAAAACCATCGGGGATTTCAAATGATGATTTATCTTTAAATACAACCAGACGTATTTACAGTCGCGAATTATATCCAAATACAGATATTGCTCAGGGACAAATACAGGTAGTTAATACATTAGATTTAAGTTATTATCCGTCTGATAGAGGACCATACAATAATAATCCAAACTTTGGTACAAATCCTGCAAACTCTAATTTTGGAGGTATTATGCGAGCTCTAAATTCAACAAATTTTGAGCAAGGAAATGTTGAGTATATTCAATTTTGGGTTTTGGATCCTTATGTTGGAACGGGTGAAGCACCAACAAATAATACAGGAAAAATATATTTTAACTTAGGAGAAATTTCCGAGGATGTTTTAAAAGACGGAAGAAAACAATATGAAAACGGATTAGGGTCAGATCAAATCATGGTAAATCCGCAGCCACTTTGGGGAGATGTTCCTGCATCGCAATCGTTAATCTATGCCTTTGACACAAATGCTAATAATCGTAAAAATCAAGATGTTGGTTTAGACGGTTTGCCAAGTTCTAAAGAGGGATCAGTTTATACCAATTATGCAGGAGAAAAAGATCCAGCAGCAGATGATTATACGTATTATTTAAATACAGACGGAGGAGTTTTGGATCGTTATAAAAACTACAATGGTACAGAAGGAAACTCGGCTGTAAGCATCGACGATCCTAATCGTGGTTCAACAACATTACCGGATGTCGAAGATATTAACCGTGATAATACGATGAGTACAATCAATGCGTATTATGAATATAGTATTGATGTGAAACCAGGAATGCAGGTTGGGCAAAACTACATTACAGATATTCGTGAAGTAAGTAATGTTGAATTACCAAACGGATCGACAACAACTGCAAGATGGATTCAGTTTAAGATTCCGGTTTCTCAGCCACAAAATACAATTGGAAACATTACAGATTTTAGATCTATTAGATTCATGCGTATGTTTATGACTGGATTTAATAGCCAAATGACAGTTCGTTTTGGAGCCTTAGATTTAGTAAGAGGAGAATGGAGAAGATATACAGGTTCACTTGATGCAAATGATCCAACTCCAAGTGATGACGGAACTGAATTTGATGTTTCGGCTGTAAATATTCAAGAAAACAGTACAAAATGTCCTGTGAATTATGTAGTGCCACCAGGTGTACAAAGAGAACAATTGTACAATAATAATACTATTATCAATCAAAATGAGCAAGCATTAGCCTTAAGAATTGGTGGAGCGGGATTGCAATACAATGATTCAAGGGGAGTTTTTAAAAGTGTAAGTGTCGATATGCGTCAATACAAAAGATTGAAAATGTTTCTACACGCAGAATCTTTGCCAAATGAAAATACTTTATTAGATGACGAAATGGTTGGTTTTATTCGTTTTGGAAATGATTATACACAAAACTTTTATCAAATCGAAGTTCCATTAAAGGTAACCAGAACAGGAGGGTCTTGTGCAATCAGTCCCGATCAGGTGTGGCTTGAAGAAAACAACATTGATTTGGCGTTGGAATTATTGACCAAAATGAAAATTAAGGCAATGAGTATCGATATCAATTCTGATAAGCGAGATATTAATGGTATATATTATCCGGATGACGATTTAAGTATAAATGGCGGAGATGGTGATAGTAAATTAAGATTAGGTATAAAAGGAAATCCTAACTTTGGTTTAGTTCGAAATTTAATGGTCGGTGTTAAGAGTAAAGCAGATCATAAAGATATAAAAGGAGAGGTTTGGTTTAACGAACTTCGTATGGCAGATTTGGAGAATAAGGGCGGAATGGCAGCAATATTAAATGTTGATACCAATATGGCTGATTTTGCAACCGTCTCAGCAACCGGTAAGAAAAGTACAATAGGTTTCGGATCTTTAGAACAAGGTGCGAATGAAAGAAGTCGTGAAGATCTTCAGCAATATAACATCGTTACAAATCTTAATTTAGGTAAATTGTTGCCACATAAATGGGGAATTAATTTGCCATTTAATTATGCGATTGGTGAAGAAGTGATAACTCCGGAATATGATCCTTTTAATCAGGATATAAAACTGGATCAGTTAATTAGAGAAACTACAGATCCGGCGGAAAAAGATAATATTAGAACGCGCGCAGTTGATTATACAAAGCGTAGAAGTATCAACTTTATAGGAGTAAGAAAAGACAGAGCGCCAGAACAAAAACCACATGTTTACGATGTAGAAAACTTTACGTTTTCACAATCTTACAATCAAGTAGAGCGACATGATTACGAGGTAGAGTCTTATGTGGATGAACAGTCAAATTCGGCAGTAAATTATGCATATACTTTTCAGCCAAAAGAAGTAGTTCCGTTCAAGCAGACCAAATTCATGAAAAAAAGTGATTATTGGAAAATGTTAAGCGATTTTAATTTTAATTATCTACCTTCTAATATTTCTTTTAATACAAATATTTTAAGACAAAGTAACCGTCAGCAATATCGACAAGTTGAAGTTCAGGGAATTGGACTTGATCCGTTATACAGAAGAAACTTTGCATTTAATTATCAATATGGATTTGGTTTTAATTTAACAAAATCGTTAAAATTAAATTATACAGCGGCATCAAATAATATCGTTAGAAATTTTTTAAACGATGATAATACACCCAAACAAGATTTTAACATTTGGGATGACTATTTTGATATTGGAACTCCAAATCAACATCTGCAGCAATTGGTATTAAATTACGATATTCCAATCAATAAAATTCCGATTTTTGGTTTTGTAAAAGCCACATATTCGTATACGGCAGATTATAGTTGGCAACGTTCTTCAACGGCATTTTCGGAGTATGAAAAAGAAAATCCGGATGGAACAACAACTTTGTACGATTTAGGAAATACAATTCAGAATGCTAATTCAAATACACTTGCAACAACTCTTAATATGAATATGTTGTATAAATATTTGGGATTAACGCCGGGAGGGAAAAAAACAACAGCAAAACCTAAACCATCTGCACCGCCAAAACCTGGGGAGAAGATCGTAAATACAGCTAAGCCATTGACAAGCAGCAGTCCATTTTATGATGGTATGATAGGGATTTTGACAAGTGTAAAAAACATTCAGGTGAACTATACAAAAAATAGCGGAACAGTTTTACCTGGATATACACCTGGTGTAGGTTTCTTTGGTACATCAAAACCAACTTTAGGATTTGTTTTTGGAAGTCAGGATGATATACGTTACGAGGCAGCAAAAAATGGTTGGTTAACATCTTACCAGGATTTCAATCAGAATTTTACTCAAGTAACAAACAAGCTTTTGAAAGTTACAGCTAATATAGATTTGCTACCTGATTTAAAGATTGATTTGGCAATGGATCGTGCTTATTCTGAAAACAGATCTGAACAATATGCTGTAATTGATTCACTTCAAGGTAAGTATTATAAGGCTTTGTCGCCTTATACTTATGGGATGTTCTCAATCTCGACTGTATTAATCAAAACAGCATTCTCAACAAGTAACGAAACTCAATCAGCAGCATTTGATGATTTTAGAAATAATCGTTTGATTATTGCCGATCGTTTAGCCGCAGATCATTACGGTGCAGGAGCTGTGATTCCAAGATATGGAGATGCAAATAATCCAATTCCTGCAGAAACAGATCCTAATTATAAAGTTTATGTTGCGAATCAAGGATATCCTATAGGTTTTACAAAAAGTAATCAGGCTGTTTTATTGCCGGCGTTTTTGGCAGCATATTCCGGAGGCAACGCATCAAATAGTTCGACAGACATTTTTAGAAGTTTTCCTATTCCAAACTGGAGTATTAAGTATAATGGTTTAATGCGCTACAAGTTTTTCAAGGATAAATTCAAGCGTTTCTCATTACAAAATAACTATAGAGCGTCGTATACTATAAATCAATTTAGATCAAATTTTGATTTTACTGAGAAACCTGGTGGACAAGATATAAATACTAATTTCTTTAATAAGACTATCATGTCAAATATCAATTTAGTAGAGCAGTTTAGTCCGCTTATTAGAATGGATTTTGAATTGAAAAGTTCTTTACGCGTACTTACAGAAATTAAAAAAGACAGAGCTTTGTCGATGAGTTTTGATAATAATTTGTTGACCGAAGTAAAAGGAATGGAGTATGTTGTTGGTTTAGGATATCGTTTTAAGGACGTTATTTTCTCATCAAGACTTGCCGATAGTCCTACCGGAATCATTAAAAGTGATATCAATTTAAAGGCTGATTTCTCTTATCGAAACAATCAGACATTGGTACGCTATTTAGATTACGATAACAATCAATTGGCAGCAGGGCAAAATATTTGGTCATTAAAATTAACAGCAGATTATGCTTTTAGTAAAAACCTGACCGCTATATTTTATTACGATCATTCGTTCTCGAAAGCTGTGATTTCGACATCATTTCCTTTAATAAATATTAGATCAGGATTCACGCTGCGATATAATTTCGGAAATTAATTTTTAGTTTCTAAACTAGATTTCATTAGAAGATTATTACATTTGTGGCTTAAAAATTAAATTATCAATTTTCAAACATAGTATTATGAGCATACCAGCAAATTTAAAGTACACAAAAGATCACGAATGGGTTAGCATCGAAGGCGATGTTGCAACTGTAGGAATTACTCATTTTGCACAAAAAGAGTTAGGGGATATCGTGTATGTTGAAGTAGAAACTTTAGATCAAACACTTGATAAAGATGAAGTTTTTGGAACAGTTGAAGCTGTGAAAACAGTATCTGACTTGTTTTTGCCTTTAACAGGAGAAATTATTGCCTTTAATGAAAGTTTGGAAAGTGCGCCAGAAACAGTTAATTCTGATCCTTATGGAGCAGGTTGGATGATTAAAATAAAAATTTCAGATGCATCAGAAATAGATTCATTATTATCTGACGAAGCTTATAAACAATTAATCGGTGCCTAAACAATTGCTCTTACTCTGGGCAATAGTTTGTTCAGGAATTATAACTTATTTTTGTTTGACAGATTCTAGTAATATTCCTACTGTGAATATTCCGAGCATGGACAAAATTGTTCATTTTTGTTTTCACTTCGGATTCACGATTTCCTGGATTTTGTTTTTCAAAAAAGAGCTTAAAGGAAAAGCACCAGATGATTATAAAGCCTATTTTATTTCATTTATATTTTCGGTTTTTTTTGGAATTACAATCGAAATTTTACAAAGCGTTTTAACTACGACGCGACAAGCAGATGTAGCCGACATTTTGGCAAATGCAATTGGAGCTCTGGTTGGAGTTTTTACAGCGATAGCTTTAAAAAAACAGATAGATAAAATATAAGAATTTAATTACCCACTTCGGTGGGTTTTTTATTGCCTAAAAATCAAGGGTTAAAAGAATATTTTTTTCTCAATTTAAAATGTATTTTTGTCCTAATTCTAGCACTTTTAGAAATCATGAATGTTAAGCAATATTTAGATTCGACCTACTTAAAAACTGCCTCTCAAGCTGGACTTACGGAAGCAGAAAATACTCTTGTAGTAAAAAAAGCTATTAAAGAGGCAATTCATGAAGGTTTTAAATTGATTATGATTCGGCCGGAATATGTTGTTTTAGCTAAAGAAATGATTCTCAAATCCAATTCAACTTTACTTGTTGGTACTGTTATCGATTTTCCGGAAGGCAAATCAGATTTGGAAATAAAAATCAAGGAAGCAAATAAAGGAATTGAAGACGGAGCGGATGATTTAGATTTTGTTTGCAATTATGAAGCTTTTAAAAATGGCGATCTTGCTCTTGTAAAACAAGAAATATTAATAGGAACACAAATTGGTTTGGCGAATAACAAAACAGTAAAGTGGATTATTGAAGTTGCAGCTCTAAACGAAAAGCAAATAATTCAGCTTTCGGCCTTGATCAAAAATGTTGTAATTTCTAATTTTAAAGAAGAACAGTATTCTTCTGTTTTTGTAAAATCATCAACAGGATTTTTTAAAACCGAAAACGATTTGCCAAACGGAGCAACTATTCGAACTATAATAATGATGTTAGAAAATGCATCGCCGCTTTCTGTAAAAGCTGCGGGAGGAGTTCGATCTTATGAAGATGCTATAGAAATGATTCGTTTAGGCGTTAAGCGCATCGGTACCTCTGCTGCAAAAGCAATAGCAAGCGGAGGTAATACCTCAAATCAATATTAAATAAAAACCAAAATTTACGTGAATAAGATTTTTCTATCTTTTACTTTGACATTATCTGTATTATTTGCTTTTTCTCAAGAAAATAATAATTCATCTATTAAAGCTGGTTTTACGTCAGAGCAATTTCCTGTTTTTCCAAATTGTGAAAATTTACAATCTAAGAAGTTAGAAAATTGTTTTTATAAAGAAGTGCAGGATTTTGTATTTCAAAATTATGTAGTTCCAGAGAATTTAAAGCAAGCGAATTATAAAGGAGAGGTTAGAGTACTTTTTGAAGTTGATGCAAATGGAGAGTTTAAAGTAATTTATGTAAATGCGGTAGATGAAGCTTTGTCTGAAGAAGCTAAACGTGTTTTTGGGAAATTTCATAGAATAAAGCCCTCTACTTATAACGGAAAACCAACGTATTCAAAATATACGATTTCAATTGATATTCCTTTAAAGAATTCAGATCAAATTGCTGCAGAAGCATTGGCGGCAACTCAGATTTTAAAGCCTATTGAAAAGCCAATGACTGAATTGGATAGTATTGTGTATAAAAAATACAATAATCCGGAGTTTGAGAGTCATCTAAATATTCCGTTTTCTCATAGTAATTATGCCCAATTTGATGGGGCAATGAATCAAGTAGGAAGTAATAATCATACTGCTTCTAAACCTTATACCTATGCCGAGGTTTCTAAATACTATAATTTAAAAGCGGTAAATGAATCGCTTCAAAAAAATGTGTCAACTTGGTTGGGGAGAAAATTCTGGAATGAGAATTTAGTTCAGATTCAAGGAGAAGATTATTGGTTATCTTTAAATCCTATTCTTGATTTGCAAATGGGTAAAGCTTCAGATCTGGATGCCTCTTATTCATATGTAAATACACGTGCTTTAAATTTTAGAGGAGGTTTAGGAAAGCAAATTAACTTTACAACAACAATTTTTGAAAGTCAAGGCCGTTTTGCAGGATATTACAATGATTATGCTGAAACTTTAAAGCCATCTGGAGGAAATCCGGCTATTATTCCTGGGGTGGGAATTGCTAAGCAGTTTAAAACAGACGCTTATGATTTTCCGTTAGCAGAAGCTAATATTACATATGCGCCAAGTAAATTTTTTGATTTGCAATTGGGTTATGGAAGAAATTTTATAGGTGATGGATATCGTTCGTTACTTGAAAGTGATGGAGCGAGTCCGTATCCGTATTTTAAGATCAATACGACATTTTGGAAAATTAAATATACAAATACGTATATGTGGTTGAAAGATGTGCGCCCGGAAGTTACCTTAGAAAAAACCTACGCAACAAAGTTTATGGCGAACCATTACTTGAGTTGGAATGTTTCGAATAAACTGAATTTAGGTTTTTTTGAATCAGTAGTTTGGACTGATACTAATAATAGAGGATTTGATATTAATTTTATTAATCCGATTATTTTTTATCGTTCTGTAGAATTTTCTTCGTCATCCAGAAGTGGAAATGCACTTTTAGGGATTACGTCTAAATACAAATGGAATAACAATATTAATTTGTATGCTCAGTTTTTACTTGATGAATTTTCGATGGGAGATATGAAAAGCGGCGATAATAGCTGGAAGAACAAGTTTGGATACCAATTAGGAGCTAAGTATTATAATGCTTTTGAGGTTAAAGACTTGTTAGTACAATTAGAATACAATCATGTTCGTCCTTACGTTTATTCTCATAGTGCTGTAATTACCAATTATGGACATAATAATCAAAGTATAGGGCATCAATGGGGAGGTAACTTTGAAGAGCTTGTTGCAATAGGTCGCTATCATAAAGGTCGCTATTTTGCTGATGCTAAGTTTACAATTGGAACAAGAGGTTTAGACTTTGATACTGCAGAGGATAGTTTTAATTATGGAGGCAATATTTATAAAAGTTACGACGAAAAACGTCCTTACGATAAAGGGGTAAAAGTGGGACAAGGAAATAAGACGAATATTTTTATTGCCGATGTGCAAGGTGGGTATTTAATAAATCCAATGACAAATTTGAAATTTTTTGGTAGTTTTATTTATCGAAATTTTGATCCAACTAAAGAAACAGCTACAACTTTTAAGCAAAGTACAACTTGGTTTACCATCGGATTGCGTTCTGATATCTTCAACTGGTATTTTGATTACTAGGATTTTTAATAAGATTTTTCGAAATAATTGTGTTAAAGATTTACAAGTCCTTATTTTGTACAGGTTTTATTGAAAAAAATCTAATTTTATAGGTCAGTATTCTACAATCTAATTTGTACATTTGCACCACTCAAAAAAAACATACAAATAATCACCGTATTGAACGCTACTAAAAATACATTTTCATTAAAATCAATATTTACCGATTTCAAAGAGATTACAAAGGCTGGTTTAGCGATCAGTGTGTTGTTTTCTTCAGTTGCGGGATATTTATTAGGAGTTAATGATGCGAATCCTTTTAAGTGGAGTACATTGGCAGTTTTGGCAATTGGTGGATATTGTATGGTTGGAGCATCAAATGCTTTTAATCAGGTTATCGAAAAAGATATCGATTCTTTAATGGATCGAACAAAAAATCGTCCTGTTCCTTCTGGACGTATGTCTTCAAAGATGGCTTTGTTTGTTGCAAGTTTGCTAACCATTGTTGGTATTACACTTTTGTATACAATAAATGCAAAGTCGGCAATGTTTGCAGCAATATCAATATTTTTATACACAAGTATTTATACACCTTTAAAAACAGTAACTTCGTTATCAGTTTTTGTTGGGGCTTTTCCAGGTGCAATTCCGTTTATGTTAGGATGGGTTGCTGCAACTGGAGAGTTTGGTATTGAAGCGGGTACATTATTTTTGATTCAATTTTTCTGGCAATTTCCTCATTTCTGGGCAATTGGGTGGTTTTTGTATGAAGATTATGAAAAAGCCGGAATATTTATGTTGCCAACCGGAAAAAAAGACAGAAAGACTGCATTGCAGATTATTTTATATACAGTTTGGCTTATAATAGCGTCATTATTACCTTCATTAGGATTTACAGGACAATTGTTTATTACGCCAATAGCAGCGATTTTAGTATTTTTATTGGGATTGTGGATGTTGTTTTATGCAGTGCGTTTGTATCAATTGAGAACCGCAAAAGCAGCAAGAACATTGATGTTAGTAAGTGTTTCGTATATATCGTTACTGCAAATAGTATTTATAGTAGATAAATTTTTAAGATAGTTATGGAAATGACAATGACAATGACAACAGACGAGGATCAATTAAGAAAAGCAAAATCTGCAAAACTGATTTTGTTGTTCGCAATGGTAAGTATGACCATGATGTTTGCTGGACTTACGAGCGCATTTGTGGTAAGTAAATCAAGAGCCGACTGGTTGAAGAATTTCGAATTACCAACTGCATTTTTTTTCAGTACAGCTGTAATTATAGGATGCAGCGTTACTTTTTATTTAGCTAAAAAAGCAATTCAAAAAGACAATAGAGGAGCAACTACAGCTTTTCTTTTGGCAACATTAATATTAGGTGTTTTGTTTGTTGTTTTACAGTTTGTAGGCTTCGGACAAATCATGGAAAGTGGTTATTATATGACGGGTCAGGGGAGTTCAATTACTGCGACTTTTCTTTATATAATTGCTTTTGTACACTTATTACACTTGGCTGGCGGGTTAATTTCGCTTTTAATTGTAATTTATAATCATTTTAAACAAAAATACAATTCGACTCAAACTCTTGGTATAGAACTAGGTGCAATGTATTGGCACTTTCTAGACTTATTGTGGGTTTTATTATTTTTATTTTTATATTTCTTTAAATAAGAAAAAAACGTAAATTTGGGAACTTTTTAACGAATATCTTTTATGGAAGCGACAGTTACTACTGCAAACAACGAAAAAACTTGGGGAGGCGGGCATGAGATCCAGCCATTAGGAGCAAGTTATGGTAAAATGATGATGTGGTTTTTTATCGTATCGGATGCCTTGACATTCTCTGGATTCCTTGCTGCTTATGGTTTTTCTAGATTTAAATTTATTGAAACCTGGCCTTTGGCTGATGAAGTGTTTACTCACTTCCCATTTATGCATGGCGTTTCGGCTCCAATGTATTATGTAGCCTTAATGACTTTTATTTTGATCTTTTCATCTGTAACAATGGTTTTGGCTGTTGATGCAGGTCACCAATTGAAAAAAACAAAAGTTGCAATCTACATGTTTTTAACAATCATTGGAGGTATTATTTTCGTTGGTTCTCAAGCTTGGGAATGGAAAAACTTCATTAAAGGTGAATATGGTGCTGTTGAGACAGTAGGTGGAAGCTTACTACAGTTTGTTGATAAAGATGGTAAAAGAGTAGCTCTTGAAGAGTTTGCGGTAAAATTACCAAATCAGCCGCAAGAACTTACCAGATCAAAAGGTAAATGGTTTATGGAAAGTGCTGAGACAGTACCAACATATTCGGTTGCTGAAATTCAGGCAGGTTTTAAAGCACATCCTGAATTGTTGGTAAGAACAGAGCATCTTACAGCAGAAAAGAAAAAAACAGTTTTGACAAGAGAAGAGTCTGAAGCTCGTTTAAGTCAAGCGAAATATGTAGTAGAAGGAGCAAACTTAACAAGAAACGAATACGGAAGTAAATTGTTTGCTGATTTCTTTTTCTTTATTACAGGTTTCCACGGATTCCACGTATTTTCTGGAATCATCATTAACATTATTATTTTCTTTAATGTTTTAGTTGGTACTTACGAAAAAAGAAGAAGCTACGAAATGGTAGAGAAAGTTGGTTTATACTGGCACTTTGTCGATTTAGTATGGGTTTTTGTATTTACAGTTTTCTACTTAGTTTAATTTTAGATTTTAATTATTATGTCACACGAACACGTATCAAACGCAAAAAGAATCTGGTTTGTTTTTGGATTACTATCTTTGATAACAACAGTAGAAGTTATTTTGGGTATTATTAAGCCTGGAGTTTTAGAATTTAATCACTTTGTAGGTTTGAATTTATTGAACTGGATATTTTATATCCTTACAATTGTCAAAGCATATTATATAGTATGGGCATTTATGCACATGGAAGGTGAAAAAAGCAGCCTTAGATGGTCTGTTGTTTCACCAGTTATTTTCCTAGTTTTATATTTATTGTTTATTCTACTTACAGAAGGACATTATATTTATGGGGTTTTTAAAGATTCTACTATTAAATGGAATTTTTAACATGATATTAATTCGAAAAGAGGCTCCGTTTAACGGAGCTTTTTTTATTTTTGTACCTCAATAATTTCCATTCATACAATGAAAAAAAATATAGTTCTTTTTGTACTTTTTGTTTTGCCAATTGTAGCGTATTTGTTTTTTGCTTCAGGCGTAAACAGTTTTACTAAACTTCCAACAATAACTCCTAAAATTGCCGACTTAGGCAATTGGAAATCCCTTAAAGGAGAAAAGGTAACTTTAAATGATAAAATTACAATCCTTGGTTTTTCTGGTTCTGAAATTTTAAAAAACAGAGGAAACTTTTTTAATCTAAACGAAAAAATTTATCAGCGTTATAATGGTTTTAAAGATTTACAATTTGTCGTTATTTGTCCTTTAGGAACAGAGAATGATGCGCAAAAAATTGTTGAGTCCTTAGGTGCTTTTACAGATGTTTCAGGTTGGCATTTTGTTTTTGCTGCGCCGGAAGAAATTAAAACATTTTACGATCAGTTGCATTTAAAAGGTAAGTTAGATGAGCACCTTGGAACCTCTAATGTTTATATTGTAGATAAAGAAAGAAATCTAAGAGGGCGAAAAGATAAAGAAGAGTATAAAGAAGGATATAATACTTTTCATCCTTCAGAATTGAGTAATGAAATGTTAGATGATTTTAAGATCATTTTATATGAATATCGTGCAGCTCTAAAAAAGAATCACAACGCAACAAAAGAACTTTAATCTTTATATTATGTTTAAAAATAAATCATATATCGGAATTTCGTTTATTATTCTAATCTTCGGAATTTATGCTATACCTAAAATTGTAGATAGAATAAAAAACGGTGAAGTGGTAAAAGGAAACCGTTTAGATAATGTTGGATTGAAAACTTCAAAGTCTGATGGAAAATTAATTACAATTGGAGCAGCTCCTAAATTTGAATTGACAAATCAGGATGGTAAAAAAGTTTCAAACGAAACTTATAAAGGAAAAGTCTATGTATTAGAGTTTTTTTTTACAACTTGTCCTTCGATATGTCCAAAAATGAATTTAAGCATGTTAGAGATCGAAAAAACTTTTTTTGGTAATCCTAACTTCGGAATTGTGTCTATTACAATTGACCCTGCTCATGATACGCCTCAGGTTTTAAAAGATCATGCTAAATTGTTAGGAGTAAAATCATCTACTTGGAATTTCTTAACAGGAGATAAAGCTACGATCATGGATTTATCAAACAAAGGATTCAATTTATATGCTGGCGAAAACTCTAAAGTAAGTGGTGGTTTCGAGCATTCTGGTTTGTTTGCATTAATAGATAAAGATGGAAATATTCGTTGTAGAAAAGATGAATTTGGAAATCCAAATATTTATTATGACGGATTGGATAAAAAAGGCGTTAGAGAGATTCAAGAAGATATTAAAATATTATTAGAAGAATAAAAATGGAAGATCATACTTTAGAAAAAAAATACAATAAGTATATTGTTGCAGTTTCAATCGTAATACCCGTCTTGGTTGGGATATTATTTGCAATCAAATTAAAGGATTTTGGAATTAATGTTGAGCCACTTTCATTTTTGCCTCCAATTTATGCCACCACAAATGGTATTACTGCAATTGTTTTAGTTTTGGCTGTAATTGCCATTAAAAATGGAAAACGTAAATTACACGAACGTTTAATGACTGTTGCAATAGCGCTTTCTCTTGCTTTCTTGGCGATGTATGTTGCGTATCATATGACCGCTGATTCAACTAAGTTTGGAGACTTAAATCACGATGGAATTCTTGATTTGGCTGAAACTGCAAAAATAGGTGCATTACGTTATGCTTATTTCATTATTTTAATAACTCATATTTTATTGTCTATCGCAATTATTCCGTTGGTTTTAATTACTTACGTTAGGGCTTTGGCACAACGATTTGATAGACATAAAAAAATAGCTAAAATTACCTTTCCGCTTTGGTTATACGTTGCGGTAACAGGTGTTGTAGTTTACTTAATGATTGCTCCGTATTATGCACACTAAAAATAAAACCCAAAATTCAAATTCCAAATTCCAAACTATAATTTTTGGAATTTTATTTTTCTTTATTGGAATTTCAATGAATGCTCAATGCGCGATGTGTCGCGCCGCACTTTCGGGTGAATCAAATATAAAGAAAGCTGAAGCGGTAAATAATGGAATCGTTTTTTTAATGGTTGTTCCGTATTTACTTGTTGCTATAATTGGATATCTTATTTATAGGATGTATCAATCTAAAAAGAAAAAGGCAGAATAATTATTCTGCCTTTTTTTTATTTTAACCCATCAACTGAAACATTCACCGTTCCGTTTATTTTGATAAAGGCAATTATCGCTTGATTTGTGAGTTGAATTTTGTCAAACTGAATGTCTTCCATTTTTCCATTAACAAAAACACCTGGCATAGGCGAGTAATTTTTAAGATACGCTGCCATGCTTTTTTTACCTTCTTCTAAATTGGGTTGAATTGAGTAACGACAGCTTTGCTCCATTTTTCTTAAAATATAACCTTGTCCCAACCAGCTGGCGGTTCTCATAAGTTTACTTTTAGTATCTAAAATGTAATCAAGTTTGTCAAAATAAATTTCTTTTGTTTGAGGATTGTATTGAGGGAATCCATCTAAGTAAATTGTTCCGTTTATAGAGCCTAAAACATCTAATGCAATTACCATTTTGCCATCTTTGTGCCAAATAGATACATTTTTTACCGTAACTTTTTTGCTTCCTGAGCCAAATTCTTGTCCTGCAAAATTCTTCGTCATAATTTTTGATGCATCAATATAAGTCGAAATTGCAGCAATGTTTGCCGATATTTGATTTGGAATTTTTGCTACAGGTTTCAAAACGATTTTATTGGCATTAAATTTTGATTCTGGTTGTTTGCCAACAATAGTCTCCATATTGCATTTCATTCCCATGTCTAATAAAAACAAGTCATTTTTAAGTTTTGCATTTGTGGTGTAAATCTCAACAGGTACAATTCGAAGCCAGCTTTCGTATGTATCACTCATCTGAAATGGAGTGCAGATTTTTTCTAAAGCAGATAAAACGTTAGGTTTGAAATCCATTGATTTTTCGATTGCTTCATCAATTTTCTTTTCAATCTTAGATTTAAAAATTGAAATCGCAGGATTTACCAAGTAAGTAATTGGCATGCTTTTTCCAAAAACCTGCATGGTTGGCGTTTCATTCCAGTCTAAAGATTTGAATTCGGTTTTAGTGTTTAATTTCCAGTTAGTCAAAGCAACTTCGCTCGATAAAGTTATTACACCGTTTAAGTTAAACTCGCGTGTGTCATAAAGCTCAACGCCTAATTTTTTAGTGCCAATTCTGTATTTTATAGTTGCCTTTAAGGGCAGAATTGTTTTTATCTTTTTATTTGGATTTGCTGGATCATTTTGAATTTTTATAGGAGCGAGTTTCCATATTTTCATTTCGATATCGTCATCTTCTATAGTATTGTCTTCATAGATTAATCCGTTAAGAAGAGTGTTTGTTTGATTTTCTATATCAGTAAGTTTTACTGTAATGGGTAAGTTGATAAATGAAGGATTTGCGTCATAAACTAATGGACTAGCATCATCTGGTTCTGGTTTTAACGTTTCTAGTTTTTGAGTTGTAGAACAACTAGTTAGTGTCGCAAGTACTATAAACAAAGAGATAGAGCAAAAAAATTTCATCATTAAGATTTTTTAAGTGAGACAAAATTAAGAAAACAATTATATTATCTTAAAAAAGTGTAACATTTGGTAAGGAATTGAGTCTTATTCAAAGAACAAAACGTAATTATTAACGTTTTCTTATCATAATTTACTTAATAAAAATGTTATTATTGTTTTAAAATTTAACAATACCATGATCGAAATCAAAGATTTACACAAGTCCTATAAAATGGGAAGTTCACAGTTACATGTGTTAAAAGGAATTAATTTTAATATCGAAGAAGGTGAATTAGTTGCGATTATGGGATCGTCTGGTTCTGGAAAATCAACACTTTTAAATATTTTAGGAATTCTTGATGAAGCAGATTCTGGTAGTTATATTTTAGATAAAACTCCAATAAAAAACTTAAACGAAACTATAGCTTCAAAATATAGAAATAAGTTTCTAGGATTCGTATTTCAATCTTTTAACCTTATTAATTATAAGTCGGCTCTAGATAATGTTGCAATGCCTTTATACTATCAAGGAGTTAAGCGAAAAGAACGTTACGAAATTGCCATGCGATATTTAGAGAAAGTAGGTTTAGGTTCGCATTCTCACCATTTACCAAGTGAACTTTCGGGAGGTCAAAAACAACGTGTTGCAATTGCTCGCGCATTAGCTTCAAATCCAAAAGTTTTATTGGCAGATGAGCCTACAGGAGCATTGGATACCAAAACTTCATATGAAGTAATGGAACTTATTCAAGGAATTAACGACGAAGGAAAAACTATTTTGATCGTTACACACGAACCTGATATTGCCGCTATGTGCAAAAGAAATGTGGTCCTGAAAGACGGATTAATTATTGACGATAAAAAAGTAGAACAAGTTAGAGCTTCATCTTATGTTTAATATTGAACGTTGGCAGGAAATTTTTGAGGCAATCTCTAAAAACCGACTAAGAACATTTCTTACGGGAGTTTCTGTAGCGTCTGGGATTTTTATTTTGGTGATTTTGTTGGGGGCAGGTAAAGGACTTCAGAACGGAATTGAAAAACAATTTGAACGAGATGCTGCGGGAATTATTGAGGTTTGGTCCGGAACAACTGCAAAAGAGTATAAAGGATTAAATCCAGGAAGACAGATTCAGTTTAGAAATAGCGATTATTCGCAATCGGTTCAGAAATTTGAAGATAAATTAGATCTGCGATCCGCATCATATAATTTTTGGGGTGGTACAATTACTTATGGTAAAGAATCTGGAAGTTATCAATTTAGAGGAATAGATCCTGATTATGGTGCAGTAGAAAATGTTACAATTATTCAAGGCCGATTTATCAACAGTAAGGATTTGGCTAACAATGAAAAAGTGGCTGCGATTGGAGTGAAAATTAAAACAGATTTGTTTAAAGATAAAGATGCTTTAGGTAAGGAGATTTCAATCAATAATATTAATTTTAAAGTAGTTGGTGTTTTTACAGATCCAGGAGGAGAAAGAGAAGAAGCCCGAGCATATTTACCTAGAACGACAGTGCAAAGAGCTTTTGGTGGTGGAGATAAAATTAGTTATATGTCTTTTACCGTAAAGAAAACGAAGGATTATGATGAAGCTTTGGCGCTATCTGAAAAATTTACAACTGATTTAAAGGCTTTACTTAGAAGTAAAAATGTTGTTGCTCCTGATGATGACAGTGGTATAAATGCCTATAATTCTGTTAAGGATGCAAAACAATTTTATGATTTAAATCTGTACATCAGATTGTTTTTTTGGTGGGTTGGAATCTGTACTATTATAGCCGGAGTTGTTGGGGTGAGTAATATCATGCTTATTATTGTAAAAGAAAGAACAAAAGAAATAGGAATTAGAAAAGCGCTTGGTGCATCGCCATTTTCGATTATTTCGATGATACTTCACGAATCTATTTTTATTACTACTATTGCAGGTTTTGTAGGGTTATTGGCTAGTTTATTATTGCTGGAATTCGTTGGGCCAATGGTGCAAAGTGAATATTTTAGAAATCCGCAGGTTGATTTTAGTGTGGCTTTAACTACACTTGTTTTACTTGTTTTTGCTGGAGCTTTGGCAGGTTTTTTTCCAGCATACAGAGCCGCCAAAATTAGACCTATTGTAGCACTTAGAGACGAATAATTATGTTTAAGAAAGATAATTGGGATGAAATTTTACAGGCTTTAACAGCCAACGTTTTTAGAACCGTGCTAACTGCATTTGGAGTATTCTGGGGTATATTTATTCTTGTAATATTACTAGCAGCAGGAAAAGGGTTGGAGAACGGAGTGAAAAAGGGTTTTGACGGAATTGCTACAAATACGATGTTCATGTGGAGTCAAACAACCTCAAAAGCTTACAAAGGATTGCCAAAAACGCGTCGATACGATTTTAGAAATAGTGATGTTGCCGCTTTAAAAGCTGCGTTACCAGATTTATTATATGTGTCGCCAAGGAATCAATTGGGAGATTTTAACGGATCAAATAATGTGGTTCGTGGTACAAAAACAGCTGCATTTACTATTTATGGAGATTATCCGGAGTTGATTAAACAGCAACCAATGGATATTATTAAAGGACGTTTTGTAAATCAACAAGATATTCTCGAGAGACGAAAAGTTGCTGTGATTGGAAAAGGGGTTATTAGTGGCTTGTATGGAAAAGAAGAGGAGGCAGTTGGGACGTATATAAAAATTAATGGCATCAACTTTATGGTAGTGGGTGTTTATAAATCGAAACAGCAAGGAGGAAATGCAGAACAGGAACAAAAAAATATTTTTGTACCCTTTACTACTTTTCAGCAAGCATTTAACTATGGAGATAAAGTAGGTTGGATGGCGCTTACAGCCAGAGACGAAGTTTCGATTACAGATTTAAAACCCAAAATTTTAGAATTAATTAAAACGCTTCATTCCGTGAATCCTGCGGATGACAGAGCAGTTGGGAATTTTGATTTGTATGAACAATTCAATAAAGTACAAAGTTTGTTTAATATCTTACAAGTTATTGCTTATTTTGTGGGAAGTTTAGTTTTAATTTCGGGGGTAATTGGTATTTCAAATATCATGCTTATTGTAGTGAAGGAACGTACCAAAGAAATTGGAATTCGTAGAGCACTAGGAGCAACTCCTGCAGCAATTCGCGGACAAATATTATCTGAGTCAATATTTTTGACCATTATTTCAGGAATGCTTGGTATCGCAGTAGCCACAGGAATTATCGCCATTTTAAATATGGTACTGGCTTCGATGCCGGCAGATGGTGATACTATGTTTGCAAATCCAAGTGTAGATTTAGGAGTTGTATTTGTCGCATTATTAATATTAGTAGGATCAGGTTTATTGGCAGGATTTATTCCCGCTCAAACCGCAATTAATGTAAAGCCCGTAGATGCTTTACGAAGTGAATAAATTATCAATCAAAATATAATCGATTAAACCAAAAACACAATGAAAAAAGGAGTAACCGTAACCATTTTAATCTTTATCGCTATAGTTTTCTTTGGCGCACTTTACTATTTGTACGCTAAGAATCAAGAATCTCCAATAATATTCAAAACGGAAAAAGCAGAGATTAAAACGATCGTAAAAAACACAATTGCAACCGGTAACATTCAGCCTGATGAAGAGGTTCTAATCAAACCAAATATTTCGGGTATTATTGAAGAAGTGTATATCAAAGCAGGACAAAAAATTAAAGCCGGAGATATGATTGCTAAAATTAGAGTTGTAGCAAATGTATCAAATGTGAGTAGTACTCAAAATCAAGTGCAAACCGCTAAAATTGCTTTAGACAATCAGGAAAAAATTTATCAAAGACAAAAAACATTATTTGATAAAGATGTAATTTCAGCTAATGATTTTGATGCAGCACAATTGGCTTACAAACAAGCGAAACAAAATTATGTAGCTGCTAAGCAAAGTTTAGATATTGTAAAAACCGGTACAACAACATCATTAGGTAGTTATGCTAACACCTTAATTCGTTCTACAGTAAACGGAATGGTTTTGGCAGTTCCTGTAAAAGTAGGAAATCAGGTTATCGAAAGTAACAACTTTAATGAAGGAACTACAATTGCAAGCGTTGCCGATGTTGGAAGAATGATTTTTATTGGAAAAATTGACGAATCGGAAGTAGGAAAAATTAAAGTTCAGATGCCAATTGAAATTACAATTGGAGCTATAGAAAATAAAAAATTTGAGGCTGTTTTAACCGATATTGCACCAAAAGGTGTGGTAGAAAATGGTGCCATTCAATTTGAAATTAAAGCTGCTTTGCAAAATAGAGATGAAACTTTTATTAGAGCTGGTTTAAGTGCAAATGCTTCTATCATTTTAGAAAAAGCAGATAAAGTTTTAGCAATTAAAGAATCGTTAGTGCAATTTGACAAAAAAACACAAAAACCATACGTTGAGATCGAAACTGCTCCTCAAAAATTTGAAAAAAGAGATTTAGTTTTAGGTGTTAGTGACGGAATTTATGTTCAGGTTAAAAGCGGAATTAAAGCTACGGACAAAATTAAAATCTGGAATCAGGGTTTAATAACAGAAGAAGTAAAGAAATAATTTGAACGTATAAACGAGTTTTTGGATTTTAAAAAAAGTTAAATTTGCGTAGTTTTTTTTGCTATGCTTTCATTCAAAATATATGAAAATAAATAGATATAATAGTCTTGTTTTTGCTCTGTTGTTGGGGCTATCAACTCAAGCACAATCAAAACAATGGACGTTAGAGGAATGTGTTCGATATGCATTAGAAAATAATATTAAAGTAAAACTTTCGGAATTAGACGTCAGAAGTGCTGATATTGATAAAAAAGGCGCTTTGGGTAGTTATCTTCCATCGGTAAACGGAAACGCTTCACACTCGTGGAATATTGGTTTGAACGTTAACCCTGTTACCAATATTGCTTCAACTCAAACTACACAATACTCTTCATTAGGAGTAAATGCTGGAGTTGATATATACAAAGGTTTACAAAATCAAAATGCTTATAGAAGAGCAAAACTTTCTATAATTGCATCACATTATCAACTTTTAAAAATGCAGGAAGATATTTCGCTTAATGTCGCGAATGCATTTTTGGAAATTCTTTTTAACAAAGAAAATTTAAAAGTAAAAAAAGAACAACTAGCTATCGATCAAAAACGCTTGGCACGTTCTGAAGAAATGGTAAGTGCCGGAACAATTCCGCGTGGAGATTTGTACGATCTAAAAGCTACGGCTGCAACAGATCAGCAAGCGATTATTGTTGCAGAGAATAGTTTATTGATTTCTAAATTAAGTTTGGCTCAGCTTTTACAATTAAAAGAATTTGCAGATTTTGATGTTGTAGATAATACCAATGCAAAAGACGAAAATAATATTCTGGCACAAACTCCAACAGATATTTATAATAAAGCTAAAGACATTAGAACTGAACTAAAATTAGCACAAACCAATCTTGAAATTGCAGAGAAAAATGTTTCAATTGCAAAAGGAGCTTATCAGCCAACACTTAGAGGTTTTTACGCTTTTAGTACAAGTGCAAGTTACAGCGACAGACTTGTTGGGACAGATGGTGCCGGAAACCCAATTTATGCAGCACCACATTCTGTAGCAGATCAGTTTAGTGAAAACAAAGGACATAATTTTGGTTTTCAATTAAATGTGCCAATTTTCAACGGATTTTCTGCCAGAAATAATGTAGAGCGTAATAAAGTAAGTTTAGAGAAATCTAAAATAGATTTAGAACAAAAAAGTTTAGATTTGCAACGTAACGTTTATACTGCTTTTACAGATGCAAAAGGGGCATTAAATGCTCACGAATCATCGACAGTAACTTTAGAGGCAAGACAGCAAGCTTACAATTACGCTAAAGAAAAGTACGATGTAGGTTTGATGAATTCATTTGATTTTACTCAAGCACAAACATTGTTAACCAATGCGCAGTCTGATGTTATCAGAACAAAGTACGATTACATGTTTAAAATAAAAATACTTGAATTCTATTTTGGAATTCCAATTGTCCCAATTATTACAAAATAATTTATTATGTCAAAAAAAACAGTTTATTTCTTATTAGGTGGAGCGATAGTTATTATTGCCACTTTAATTGGTCTTTCGAAAGCAGGAGTAATAGGAAATAAGGATGAAGGAAAAGAAGTAGAGATATCAAAAGTAGTAGCGTCAACAATTGTTGAAACAGTTTCGGCAACCGGAAAAATTCAACCGGAAATCGAAGTGAAACTTTCATCAATGGTTTCGGGTGAAATAATCGCTTTAAATGTAAAAGAGGGTCAGGTTGTTAAAAAAGGAGATTTATTAGTAAAAATAAACCCGGATTTATATACTTCAGGATTAGATAGATCTATGGCCAATTTATCTGGAACTAAAGCCGGTTTAACACAATCTGAAGCTAGTTATAAAGAAGCGAAAGCAAATTATGAGCGTAACAAAACACTTTACGATAAAGGCGTAATTTCAAAATCAGATTGGGATAAAGCAATTTCGTCTTACGAAGTTGCAAAAGCAGCAAGACAAAATTCTTATTACAATGTTCAAAGTGCATCTGCATCTGTTACAGAAGCCAAAGATAATTTAGGCCGTACCTTAATTTATGCTCCTGCAGATGGAACAATTTCGGTTCTAAATGTCGAATTAGGAGAGCGCGTTTTAGGAACTCAACAAATGGCAGGAACAGAGCTTTTGAGAGTAGCGAACTTAAATAATATGGAAGTTGAAGTTGACGTAAATGAAAACGACATTGTTAAAGTAAAAATTGGAGACGAAGCAAATGTAGAAGTTGATGCTTATTTGAAAAAGAAATTTAAAGGTGTTGTAACCAGTATTTCTAATTCGGCAAGCTCAACATTAACATCAGATCAGGTAACTAATTTTAAAGTTAAAGTTCGTATTCTAAAAGAATCATATCAAGATTTATTAGAAGGTCAGCCAAGTACATATTCGCCTTTTAGACCGGGAATGACGGCAACAGTAGATATTATTACAAAAACTAAAAGCAATGTTTTGGCAGTGCCAATTAGTTCGGTTGTAGTAAAATCAGATACAACTGCAGTAAAAGATTTTAAAGTTGAAGATCCAAGTGAAAATAAAAAAGTAGCACCAAAAAGTGATAAAAAGTTCGAATGCGTTTTTGTAAAAGTTGGGGATAAAGCTAAAATCAGAATTATTAAAACCGGAATTCAGGACGATACTAATATTGAAGTATTAACAGGATTAAAACCTGGCGATGTTGTAATTACGGGGCCTTATACAACAGTTTCTAAAGAATTAAATTCTGGCGATAAAGTAAAGCTTAAAAAAGCTGATGCTTCTAAAAAATAATTTGCATTAATATCAATTTTAAAATTAAAAATACTTTGTCATTTATTCTAAATATAGAAACAGCCACAAAAAATTGTTCAGTATCCATTGCTAAAAATGGCGAAACTATTATATGCAAAGAAATTGCCGAAGAAGGTTATTCGCACGCCGAAAAGTTACATATCTTTATTGAAGAAGTAATTGCCGAAGCCGGAATTACCGTTCAGGATTTGTCGGCTGTTGCAGTGAGTCAAGGGCCAGGATCTTATACTGGATTACGAATCGGAGTTTCATCAGCAAAAGGATTGTGTTTTGCATTAAATATTCCATTAATTGCAATAGACACTTTGCAGACTTTAGCTTCGCAAGCCAATGTAACTGACGGAAAAATTATTCCGATGCTAGACGCAAGAAGAATGGAAGTTTACAGTGAAGTGTTTAATGCTAATTTAGAAGTAGAAAGAGCTATTCAGGCCGAAATTATAACAGAAGACTCTTTTGCAGCTTACACAGAGCAAGTTTACTTTGTAGGCGATTGTGCAGATAAATGTAAACCCGTTTTAACAAGATCTAATTTTGTGTTTTTAGAAGATGTAAAATATCCTACGGCTTCTGCGATGAGCAAAATTAGTTATGATAAATATCAAAAAAGCGACACCGTAGATGTCGCTTATTTTGAACCTTATTATTTAAAAGATTTTATGATGGCTCCTCCATCAAAAAAATAATAAAAACCTATTATTTTTGAATTGTATACGGCTGGATGGAAATTCCAGCCTCATCTAATGCAGTTTTACAGTTTTCTAAAGTTTCTGCGAAAACAGCTCCATAATTCACATTTTTTGCCCAAGGGCGAACAGCAAAGTCTATCGAACTAGCAGATAAGTTTTTTACAAAAACCTCAGGTGCAGGTTTTTTAAGCACTTTTGGGTTCTTGTTTAAAACATCTAATAAAATGTCTTTGGCCTTTTTAATATCAGAGTCATAAGAAATTGAAAAGGTCAAATCTGCTCTTCTTTCTCCCTGCATCGAATAATTTATAATGGTTCCGTTAGACAAAGCTCCGTTAGGAACAAATACCGTTTGATTATTACCGGTAAGCATCTTGGTAACAAAGATCTGAATTTCTAATACCGTTGCAATAACACCTTGTGCTTCTATCGTATCGCCAACTTTAAAAGGCTTAAAAACGATAATTAGCATTCCTCCTGCAAAGTTAGAAAGTGAGCCTTGTAATGACAAACCTACCGCAAGACCCATTGCTCCTAAAATGGCAACAAACGACGACGTTTCGATTCCTAATTTTGAAATAAAGGTTACAAACAATAAAATTCGCAGTGCCCAGATTAAAATATCCGATAGGAATTTTGTT
>Ga0302173_10000169_pt1 | contig 34623 bp, 27 predicted proteins | sample I_Fen_N3_1_FD_198785 | JGI IMG/M metagenome (GOLD analysis project Ga0302173, IMG submission 198785) | Peat permafrost microbial communities from Stordalen Mire near Abisko, Sweden - I_Fen_N3_1 | ecosystem: Environmental > Terrestrial > Soil > Wetlands > Permafrost | place: Sweden: Abisko... | reverse complement strand
TCAGGTCCTGTTGTGTTTTTGTGTACTTCAGGATTAGCTGGATTCCTAAATTGTCCTGGTATAAATGAGTTTGGAGTTTCACTTGCTAGCTCATCTGCTCTAGCTATTGCTCCCTTCATTCCTTTAGATCCTTCTGTTAAAACTATTTCTGCACCATAAGCTTTTATAAGACTACGTCTTTCTACACTCATAGTTTCTGGCATAACTATTATAACTTTATATCCTTTTGCAGTTCCTATAGATGCAATTCCGATTCCTGTATTTCCACTAGTTGGTTCAATGATTATAGATCCTGACTTTAATAATCCTTTATTTTCAGCATCTTCAATCATAGCTTTTGCAATTCTATCCTTAACGCTTCCTGCTGGATTAAAGTATTCTAATTTAGCTAATATATTAGCTTTTAAATCTTTATTCTTACTATAATTAACTACTTCTAATAATGGTGTTTTTCCTACTAACTCTGCTAAATTCTTATATATTTTTGACATATTTAACCACTCCTCTTATTTCTCTCTCACAATTCTTATCTGTTTACTATGATATTAGTATATGCTTCTATTTTTATATAGTCAATAGTTTTTTTATTTTTTTATTACATAAAAAATAGGTGGAATTATCCACCTATTTTGATTACCAGATTTGTACTCTATCTTCTGGTTTAATATACATTTTATCCTCTTGTTTAATTCCATAAGTTTCATAGAATTTATCAAATTGTCCCAATACTATATTGTTTCTTACTTTATTAGGTGAATGTGCATCATATAGAAGTTTATAATCTGCATATTCATTTGTGTTTATTTCTCTCCACATAGCTGCATTACTTTCAAAGAAAGCTTTATAATCTGGATTTGACATTTTACTTAAAATATCAAGCGTACAAGCTACGCCTCCAATATCAGCTATGTTTTCTCCTACTGTAAGATCTCCATTAACATTTTTACCATTGTCTAATTTTACTTGATTATAAAATGCTCTTACTTTCTTTGTTTTTTCTTCGAATTTATTATAATCCTCTTGTGTCCACCAATTATTCAAATTTCCATCAGCATCAAACTTAGCACCTGTATTATCAAATGCATGACTAATTTCATGACCTATAATAGCTCCAATTGCACCTAACTTCTTCTCTGTACTAGCATTTGCATCATAAAATGCTCCTTGAAGAATTCCTGCTGGAACTGTTATTGTATTTGATGTTGGATTGTAAAAAGCATTAATTGTTTGTGGTGTACATGCAAACTTTGTTTTATCTACTGGTTCATTTAACTTACTTAATGATTTTTCAAGTGCGAATTTACTTAAGCTCTCAATATTTTCCCAAAGAGAACCACCATCTTCATACGACTTTATTTCTAACTTTGAATAGTCCTCCCATTTGTCTGGGTATGCAATTTGAATATTGAGTTTATCTAATTTTTCGGTTGCATTTTTTTTAGTTGAATCACTCATCCAATCTAAGTTATTTATTCTATTTTTATAGGTAGATATAATTTCATCAGTCATTTCCTTAACATCAGTTTTAACTCTATCAGAAAAATATTTTTGAATATATATTTTACCAAAAGGTTCTCCTAAAGCAGCATTAACCATATTAATAGCTTTTTCATCTTGGGGGATATCACCTTGTGAACCTAAGTATGAATTCTTAAATTCAGTTGTTGCCTTTTCAAAATCTTCTCCTAAATATGCCGCCGCACTACTTACATTCGTAATTTCAAGGTAGTCTTTAATTATAGGCAAGTTTTCTTCTGTATATATTCCATTTAAAGCTTGTAACCATTTTGGTTCTGTTAATATTATTTTATTAGCATTATCTACTTTATTATTTTTAAGAATAGTTTTTATATTTAAGTTTGGAGCTAAAGAATCAAGTTGATCTAAAGTATAAACATTATACTGTTTATCTATAGCGTTGTTATCTTTTGATGTTTCTTCTTTACCTGTTAGTGATGGTGCTATCATATTTTCAAATTTAAATATATTATCTACTTTTACTTTTGCTTGTTCTTTAGTATACCCACTTAAGGTTAAAATATTAGTATAATAAGTTTCAATTAAACCTTTTATTCTCGCACTATTTTCTGTTGGTTTTACATATTCATCTGAATTTCCTAAACTAAGTGCTGTTGGTTCAATATAAAGAGCACGCTTAGTTGCATCTTTTAAATCAACTTGGCAACCAAATTGTATTAAAGTATTCCCTATTTTTGATTCAGTATTTAAATTTGCAATATCTTTTATTGATTTAATATTATCTAATTCAGTAATCATTTTTTTTATTGGTTCTATTCCTTGTTTATTTCTAGCATCCATGTTTAAAGTATTCTTATATAAATTAATTATCTTCTTTTCATCACTATTTTCAGCATAACTCTTTTCATTTTCTAATAAGTCTTTTATTATTTCCTTCTTTTGTTCTGTTAAAGTTTTATTGGTTTCCATAAATGTTGAATTAGACATTTGTCCTACATCAATTTTAGCTGTATTTAACCAACTTCTATTTATGCTATCATAAAAATCATCTTGCATTCTTAAAGAATTTGATACTTGTGTAACACTTGAAGTTGTTACTTCCGCGGCTTTTACATATGTCCCTTGCCCCATTAAAAATGAACATACTAATGCACCTGCTATAAACCCTCTTTTTTTTATTTTTCCCATTTAAAAGTCATCTCCACTTCTGCATAATTTGTAATAACTTCTTTAAGTATACAATACATTTATTTTTTTACAATTAAATAAACCTTAATTTTAACTTAATTAAAAAACTATAACGTACAATTCTTTACTTTGTTTATACTGTCCAGTTAAGGGGGTTTTAAAAAAATGATAAACCCCTAATTATTTTATAAACTTAATAACCCCATCATTTCTTTTATGCTCTTTTGCTACACTGTTAGTGTATCCGATGGATGCCATTCCCCAAACAATGTGATTTTCAGGTATTCCAAAGCTTGTTAATAATTCTCTTACTTCTTTTTCATCACAAATATTTTTTAACTGATTAATCCAACATGAACCTATTTCTAATGAATTTGCCATTAAAAATATATTTTCAAGAGCACAAGCACAATCTGCAAGTCCATTTGTATTATCTTTATCATTAGATAACATTATTAAAGTTGGAGGCGCATAAAAATTATATCCTGCATCTCTACTTAAAGCATCTCTAACAACTTTTGCAAGTAATTCTATTTTTTCTTTATTTTGAACAACGGTAAATTGCCAACTTTGCTTATTCATACCACTTGGTGCATATATTCCAGCTTTTAAAATTAAATCTAATTCTTCATCCTTTATTTGTTCTTCCTTAAATTCTCTTACACTTCTTCTTGTTAACATATTTTGTAATACTTCATTCATAATAACATCTCCATTTCATATCTTTAGGCACAATCAAAAAAATAACAAGTCCATCTGCTAGCCTATTTTCCATCATCCTGCGTCGGTAGATTGCACTAATAGGCTCGCTATGAGCACAATCCCCCTCCTTGCCTGATGAAAAATATTCATGGCATTTTGGACTTGTTATTTTCTTTCATGTGCCTTATTAAGAATATTATATACCATATGTCTTTTCTTAAACAATAATTCTTGGCAAATAGATATCCATATACTATTTGTTTTTTTATTCCAAACAAATAGAGATAGTATTTTTGCATCCATAATACTACCTCATCCGTATATTAATTTATTTTACTTAGGCGCAATTCAAAAAATAACAAGTCAAAGATTCTGAGGCTATTTTGTGCTAGGCAAAGAACCATAAACCCGCTCATAGTGAACAAAGCACGGGTTGTGATGATGAAGCATAGCACAAAATAGACTAGAATCTGACTAGTTATTTTTTGAAACTCCCTTAGCCGCTAACAGAAGTCCACTAGCTATTGCCGTAAATGGTGCTACTGTTACAAGACCAAAGCTACCTATTAAAGTATGAAGTATTTCAGATGATACATACTTTAAATTTAAAATATTTATTATGGGTGTGCCTTGAGCCATAAATACCATGAGCAATCCAATATATCCCCCCGAATATGCTAATAGCAAGGTTGTCATCATAGTACCCATAATTGAACGTCCAACATTTATTCCTGACTTGATAGCCTCTATCTTTGTTATATCTGGCTTCTTCTCTATTACTTCTGCAACTGCTGATGTAATATCTACTGCAACATCCATAACCGCTCCTGATGATGCAATAAATATGCTAGCTATAAATATTTGTGTAAGATTTAAATTTTCATACCCAGAATATAAAAGTGATTCTGAATATGACATAACCGCTCCATGAATTTTAAACTTACTTACAAAAAACAATGCCATAAAACAAGTTACAAGGGCACCAGATAAAGAGCCAATTATTGCAACTAATGATTTTTTATCAATTCCATAAACTAGTCCTATAATTGTAATTATTAGTATCATGGTAGTTATAACACCAACTACTACTGGATTGTATCCTTGCAAAAATAAAGGTATTAAAACTTTCCACATAGCTAGAACTGTAAATATGAAAGATAAAATTGATTTTATACCTGTTATTCCTGCAAAACCAACAAGCACAATTATAAAAATCACCACAAGTAATATTTCATAATTAATTCTATAGTGATCTACAAGTGTTGCTACTCTAATTTCATCACCAGAATAATCTAATGTTACTAATATCTTATCCCCAACTTCAAATATTTTATCTTGTTCAAGAGATCCAGCTAACGTATTAGTTCCCTTAGTTATATTTCCCTTAAATTTCCCTTCAAGTATTTCTACATCACATAACTGCTCCCCAATTTTTATAAGCCCTGTATCTTTAATAAAACTCTCATCAGTACTCACTACCCTTGCAGTTACTCTCTCTGTATTCTCATATAGTTTTTGTGGAAATTTATTAGGTAAAAGTGTAAGCAAAATTATTGCTATTAATGTAATAACTATTGGAATTGTATTACGTCTACTGAAATCCTTAAACATTTGGTAGTCTCCTCTGTAATCAAATTTGCAAGCGGGAATGTAGAATTGAGTTTTAAAGTATTTCCAATCCCCTTTAGGAAATATCTTTTAAAAATAACCTAATTCTATTCTCAGTTCTTAATTCTACATTATAGTTTTAATTATTATTGCACTTTAGTTATAGCTTTAAGCTTATCAAACACATTTGTATTATCATAATATCCTGCGAATAATTCTTGTCCTAAGCCTTTTGCCATCATAGCTACTGGAATTCCTGTATGCGAATATGAACTAAAAGAAATTCCTGATTTATTATTTAATATATGTGTTAATGTTACTGAAAATGGTTCATAAGTTCCATACATTACATTTTCATCTTCATTTAATTTTCTATCAGCTTTTGGAATCATACTCTTTTCATAAGCTGCCTTAATTTTTTCTTCTTCTGATGCTGTGAGTACCATTCCACCTTTTGTTGATTCTCCAGTTGATCCAGCTCTTTTAAGACCAAAGCTTGCTTCAACATCCTTCATAGCATCATCAAAAGATGTTTTGTTTTCTCTATATTTTGCAATGTTTCTATCAAATTCTGTATATGATACCTTTTGATTTGATAAATTTTGTAAATAAGTATCATAATTTGTTCCAGCAAAACCTATTGTAAGTCCACCTGTTTCATGATCTCCAGTTACTAAAATTAAAGTTTCATCTGGATGTGCATTATAAAAATTAATAGCTTCTTGCACTGCATCACTAAGAGCTTCAGTTTCATGAATATTTGATCCTGCATCATTAGCATGACCTGCCCAGTCAATCTTTCCACCTTCAACCATCATAAAAAATCCTTTATCATTATTAAGTACTTCTATACCTTTTTTTGTGTAGTCTGCAAGTGAAAGTTCATCCCCCTTGCGATCTAAAGCATATTTTATTGCTCCACTCTCTTTTTCCACTTGATCATCTGGGCAAACTGCAATTGCTTTATCACCCTTCTTTAAGTTTTCTATATCCGCTTTAGTATTAACTACTGTATATCCTTTTTGCTTTGCTAAAGTTCCTATTGCTGTCTTTCCTTGTTCTTTTACTTCTTTAGAATCATCTGATAAGAACTTACCGCCTGCAAAATAATCAAAATTAGAATCTACTAATTGAAGCCCCATATTATAGTATTCACTTCTAGCTGGTACATGAGAATAATACGCACCTGGAGTTGCATGATCTATATTTACTGAGGATACTATTCCTACCTTATATCCTAGTTGTTTCTTTAACTTTTCTGTTATTATTTCATATGATTTTGTTTTTGTTTCATCCATATTAATTACACTACTTAAAGTTTTATTTCCTGTTGAAAGTGATGTAGCTGTTGATGCTGAATCTGGACAAACTGATGTTGAATCATATGTTGTTACTGTTCCTGATATTGGGAAATTCATAAATGATAATTTTTCAGGATTTGGATAGTTCTTTTTGCTAGCATCAATCTCACCATGTGCTTGTATTCCTTTATAGTATTGTGTTGCTTGGATTTGTGGAAAACTCATACCATCGCCAATAAACATAAATATATATTTAGGTGTTTTACCAGTCCAATTTTCAGTTGATGCTGCTGATACTACTTGAGGTTTTATTTGACTACTAGCTGTATAGCCTACTCCGATTACCATCGCTAAAGCTAACATTGATCCCAAAATTCTTTTCACGGTCTTATTCATTATTACATCCCCTTTAATTTAATTATTGACTTTTTAATCATATAAGGCATATTAAAATAAATAATTAACCAGCATATTGTGCGTTTTACGCCTTATATATATTTTAATTTCTATGACTTAGTATATTCTTTCCATGTTAATAACGTTTTATAATAAGGTAAATTAACTGTAAATTTAGTGTTAAATTATTCCAACAAAATAAATTACTATTTTAATCTTTCATTTTTCATTCGTCAACCTTTTTATCCACTTAATACAATTGATTAGAAGCCTTTCAAGTTTAATTTTTTTATAACCACACCATGAAAAAAACAGCTATATGAAAATAAATATTACTTATTTTCATATAGCTTACTATACACATGGAAATATGGAATTTCTTAATAATGTAGATTTTCTCTATAACTTTTAGGAGACATACCTTTTTCTTTTTTAAATACTTTAGAAAAACCAAGTGTATCATCATATCCTACTGAACGTGAAATATCACTTATTGTTAATCCACTATTGCTCATTAATTCACATGCTTTATTTATTCTAAATTTTATTATATATTGCTGTGGCGTTACTCCTATATTTTCTTTGAGAAATGCGCTGAAATAATTTTTATTAAGTCCTACACTTTTAGCCATTTCAGATATATATAATTTCCTAGAATAATTAGCTTCAACAAACTGCAAGCTCTTTTTTATATATAATTCCTTATAATTACTGCTTATAACAACACTTTTTCCTGCTTCCTCTATAAGCTCCGATAAAAATACTCCGAGTAATCCCTGTAATCTAAATTCTCTTCCAAACTTTAATTCTGTAGCTTTTATCATATCTTCAAAGCACTTTTTTACAAATCCTCCATTTGCGCATTCAAAAATAGGATTTTCCTGATTAAGATTAGCTAATTTTAAATAATTCTCAGCTTTTATTCCTTTAAATCCAACCCATGTATATTCCCAAGGCTCTTCATTATCTGCCTCATAATATGTAACAACATTAGGACATATGAGGAATCCTTGATTTGCTTTTATTTCATATGATTTTCCATTCACATAAAATATACCGCTTCCTCTAATTATAAAATGAATTAAGTAATGATCTCTAACTGCTGGCCCATAAGAATAAGATGGCTTACATTTTTCCATGCCACACTGATATACCACAAGATCAAATCCATCTCTATTTACTGTTGGTAAATAAGTTATTTGCATATCTTCTTTCATTTTCAAATCTCCAATTTTAATGATAAACGAGTTTTTTTCTTAGATTATACCATAATAATCTTATATTAATCTATTTCATTTTTTTATAATAACCTTATAATTATATTTAAAAGAAATTATTATATATGTTGCAATTATCAATTGATGTTGAAGCTCAAGTGTAAAATTTAAATTGGCAATATATAATATAAATTTCAAAATTACATTGGAGGAGTTAATATGAGTATTATATATGATAATAATTCAAAATCTTTTCACTTAATAGCTAAAAATACTAGTTATATATTACAAATTCACGAAGATGGTTATTTATCTCATCTATACTTTGGAAGAAAATTAAGAAATTTTAACTGCAATAATTTATTGCCTCTTATAGAAAGGTGTTCTTTTTCACCGAATCCTAATCCTAACAATAATATACTTTCCCTTGATACTCTCCCACAAGAATATCCATCTTATGGGACTAGCGATTTTCGTACGCCTGCGTACTCAATTCAGCTTGAAAATGGAACAACTATAACCGACCTTAGATATGAGTCACATAAAATTATAAATGGAAAGCCAAAATTAGAAAATCTTCCAGCAACTTATGTTGAAGCTGATGATGAAGCTCAAACTTTAGAAATAGTATTGTTTGATTCCTTAATTGGGCTTAAAGTAATTTTATCTTATACAGCTTTCGAAAACTATGATGCTATAACAAGAAATGTAAAGTTTATAAATAATGGCAACGAAGATTTAAAATTGTTAAGAGCTTTAAGCATGAGTATAGATTTTAATAATTGTGATTACGATTTTCTACATCTTCATGGCGCTTGGGCAAGAGAAAGACATATTGAAAGAACACCTTTATTAATTGGAAATCAATCAGTAGAAAGCAGGCGCGGTTCAAGCAGCCATAATCAAAATCCTTTTATTGCATTACTTAGCAAAGATGCTACTGAAGAACATGGTGATGTATATGGATTTAATTTAGTGTATAGTGGTAATTTCCTAGCACAAGCCGAAGTCGATCAATATAAAACCACAAGAGTATCACTTGGTATAAATCCGTTTGATTTTTCTTGGTTACTTAAACCAAATGAAAGTTTTCAAACACCAGAAGTAGTAATGGTTTATTCTTCTAATGGTTTAGGTGAAATGTCAAGAACCTACCATAAACTATATAGAAAAAGATTATGTAGAGGTGCCTACAGAGATAAAACTAGACCTATCCTTGTTAACAATTGGGAAGCAACTTATTTTGACTTTAATGCTGAAAAAATCGAAAGTATTGGTAAAACTGCAAAAGAACTTGGAATTGAGCTTTTTGTTCTTGATGATGGTTGGTTTGGAAAAAGAAATGATGCCAATTGCTCACTTGGAGATTGGGTTGTTGATAAAAATAAACTTCCTAATGGATTGGATGATTTAGCTAGTTGCATAAATAATTTAGATTTACAATTTGGTTTATGGTTTGAACCTGAGATGGTATCACCTGATAGTGACCTATATAAAGCACATCCTGATTGGTGTCTTCATGTTCCTGGAAGATATCGTACAGAAGGAAGAAATCAATTAGTATTAGATCTATCTAGAGAAGATGTGTGTGATTATATTGTAAATTCTTTATCTGCTATTTTAAGTTCTGTTAATATTAGTTATGTTAAATGGGATATGAATAGAAATATGACAGAAATAGGTTCTCCTTGCCTTCCTCCAGAAAGACAAAGAGAAACTGCTCATAGATATATGTTAGGTTTATATAAAATATATGAAAAACTTACAACAACTTTTCCGAATATACTGTTTGAAGGGTGTTCTGGTGGTGGTGGAAGATTTGACGCAGGTACACTATACTACATGCCACAAATTTGGACTAGTGATGATACTGATGCTGTAGAAAGATTAAAAATTCAATATGGTACAAGTATAGTTTATCCAATTAGCACTATGGGCTCTCATGTATCAGCTGTTCCGAATCATCAAGTTCACAGAAAAACTTCTCTTAAAATGAGAGGTGATGTTGCAATGTCAGGTAACTTTGGATATGAACTTGATCTTACTAAGTTTAGTGATGAAGAAAAAGAAACTGTAAAGAAACAAATAGAATCTTATAAAGAATTAAGAGAACTTATTCAATTTGGTGATATGTATAGATTATTAAATCCATTTGATGGTAATGAAGCATCTTGGATAATTGTATCAGAAGATAAAACAGAAGCTTTTGCAACATATTTTAGAGTTCTTGCAACTCCAAATGAGCCAATAAGAAAATTACATTTTAGAGGATTAGATCCAGATAAAAACTACTCAATTACTGGAACTTACGGAGTGTTCGGTGGAGATGAACTTATGTATGGTGGTATTACTATCCCTGACTTAGAGGGAGATTATCAAAGTATTACTTGGACAATAAAAGTAAATTAACATACTTAACTAATTAAAATAGATTAATTTAAAACTATATAAAGATAAAAGTACTTCAAATTGATTTTAAAATCCGTTTGAAGTACTTTTATTTTTCTATTAATTTCTTAGTCATATCAAAAAAATTAGTAGGTCAATGGATGCATCTATATATTTATTACTTCTAAGGTATTTTAATATAATTAGTGTTACTTTTTCTATATTGGACAGGAGTAATATTAAATTGTTTTTTAAAGTGTTTATAAAAAGTAGGTGTATCTTTAAATCCACAGGAATAAGAGATTTCTGTAATATTCATTTTTGTAGTTTCTAACAAATTTACAGCTGTATTTAATCGAAAAGAAATAAGATATTGTTGAGGTGAAACTTTATGTTCTTGTATAAATATTTTATATAAATAAGTCCTGTCTATTCCAACATATCTAGCTATATCACTTATTTTAATATCATAACTAAAATTATTATAAATATAATCAAGAGCCTTATCAGCATAAGATTCATAGTTATTTTTTTCTTTTGAATTTACTTGGTCATATATACTAGCAAAACATAAGTATAATTGCCCTAATAAAGCAAATTCATTATTACTATTAGCTTCATAATTATGTATTAATGAAAGTATATTTTCTTTAAAAACCCCATTGCTATTATCTTCGAAAATTAAATTATCTTTTGATAATCCACAATTCTTTAAAATGGTACTAGCTTCATATCCATCAAAACTAATCCAACAATATTCCCAAGGCTCTTCTTTGTGAGCTTTGTAGTAAGTAGATTCACCAGGATAAATTAAAAATCCCTCTCCCATTTTTAATTCATAGCATTTACTACCTGCATAGTAATTTCCTTTTCCGTTTAAAATATAGTGTAAAAGATAATGAGGACGAATAGCAGGACCAAATGAATGTGATGATGCACATACTTCTGTACCACCATAATATATAGTTAAAGCTCGACTTAATTTATTGTGTGAAGTAAATTCCATATTAGTTTGCATTTTATTAGTCTCCTTCAGTAGCATTTTTAGGTTTTGTTAGTAATTAATCATAGACAATTGAAAACTGTCTAGCAAAGTTTATCTCATAAATAATATTTTATTCTACTTAAATATTATTATCAAAAACATTCAACATAACAACAACTTTTCGAAACATAGAACGTAGAAAGAATATACTTACAATTATATAATTAACTTATAACAAAATCAAAAAGAATTTAAGGAGGACAAATAAATGAAAATTACATTTATGGGAGCTGGAAGTACTGTATTTGCAAGGAATGTATTAGGAGATTGTATGTGTACTGAAGCACTATGTGAAAGCGAAATTGCTCTTTATGATATTGATGAAGAAAGATTAAAGGAAAGTGAAATAATATTAAATGCAATCAACAAAAATATAAATGAAGGAAGAGCTGATATTAAGTGTTTCTTAGGTGTAGACAATCGAAAAGCTGCTCTTAAAGATGCTACATTTGTTGTTAATGCAATTCAAGTAGGAGGATATGATCCTTGCACAATTACGGATTTTGAAATCCCTAACAAATATGGTTTAAAGCAAACAATTGCAGATACAATGGGTATCGGCGGAATTATGAGAGCTCTTAGAACAATTCCTGTTATGGCTGATTTTGCAAAAGATATAGAAGAAGTTTGTCCAGATGCATTTTTCTTAAATTACACAAATCCAATGGCTATGCTTACAGGATTTATGCAACGTTTTACTAAGGTAAAAACAATAGGTCTTTGCCATAGCGTACAAGTATGTTCTGAGAACTTATTAAAGGATTTAGGAATGGAAGATAAATTAGAAGGTAGAAAAGAACTAATTGCTGGTATTAATCATATGGGATGGCTCTTAGAAATATACGATAAAGATGGTAATGACTTATATCCAGAAATTAAGAAAAGAGCAGAAGCAAAGAATTCTGGAGAAGAAAAACATAAGGATATGGTTCGTTATGAATATATTAAACATCTTGGATATTATTGCACTGAATCAAGTGAACATAATGCAGAATATAATCCATTCTTTATAAAATCAAAATATCCAGAATTAATTGATAAATTTAATATTCCATTAGATGAGTATCCAAGAAGATGTGTAGAACAAATTGAAGGCTGGCAAAAAGAAAAAAATCAAATATTACAAGATGGTAAAGTTACACATGAACGTTCTAAGGAATATGCTTCTTATATTATGGAAGCAATTGTAACAAATATACCATATAAAATTGGAGGTAATGTAATCAATACAGGGCTTATTGATAATTTACCAAGTGATGCATGTGTAGAAGTTCCTTGTATGGTAGATGCTATGGGAATTCATCCAACTCATGTAGGTAAACTACCAACACAACTTGCAGCAATGAATGTTAGTAATATAAGTGCTCAATTATTAGCAATTGAAGCAGCAGTAACAAAAGATAGAAGTAAAATTTATCAAGCTGCTATGATGGATCCACATACAGCTGCTGAATTATCTATTGATGATATTATTAAGATGTGTGATGAAATGATAGAAGCACATGGGGATTACATGAAAGACTTTAACAAATAATTGTACTTTAGGATATAGCCAACCGAAAGAAGGTACTCTGTTCTTTCGGTTGCTAGAGAAAACAGCTGCGGATTTCTACCATTAGAAGTTGTACCTCTTCCTGCATGCTCCTTAGACAGGCTAAAGACAAGCAAAAAATGAATTCAAATAAATATTGTATGTTATGGAGGTTATTATGACAATTCGAGAGAAAATGAAAAATGGCATGTTATATGTGGATATTGGAGAAGGGCTTGATGAGGAACGTAAAATGTGTAAAGAGTTATTATATGATTATAACAATACACGTCCAAGTGAAGAAATAAAAAGAAAAGCTTTGCTTAAAGAATTATTAGGAGATATGGGCCAGGATATTTGGATTGAACCACCAGTCCACATGGCATATGGCACAAATGTTCATATTGGCAACCATTTCTATGCTAATTTTAATCTTGTAATTGTAGATGATATTGATGTTTATATAGGTGAGTATGTAATGATTGCACCTAATGTAACAATAACACCTACAGGGCATCCAGTTGACGCAGACCTTCGCAGGCCAGGCACTCAGTTTTCAATCCCTGTAAGAATTGGTAACAATGTATGGATAGGCTCAAATGCAGTGATTTTACCTGGCATTACTATAGGTGATAATTCAGTTATAGGTGCTGGAAGTGTTGTTACTCATGATATTCCCGAAAATGTAATCGCTGTAGGAAATCCATGTAATGTATTAAGGAAAATAGATGAGCGTGATAAAGAATATTATTATAAAAATAGAATGATTGAATAATGCAAAATATAATCCATTCTTTATTAAGTCAAAATATCCAGAATTAATTGATAAATTCAATATTCAATTAGATGAATATCCAAGAAGATGCATAGAACAAATTGAGGGTTGGCAAAAAGAAAAAAATGAGATATTACGAAATGGTAAAGTTACCCATGAGCGTTCTAAAGAATATGCTTCTTATATTATGGAAGCAATTGTAACAAATAAACCATATAAAATTGGAGGTAATGTAATCAATACAGGGCTTATTGATAATTTACCAGCTGATGCATGTGTAGAGAAGTTCCTTGTATGGTTGATGCCATGGGAATTAATCCAACTTATGTAGGTAAAATTCCAACTCAGCTTGCAGCAATGAATATGAGTAATATAAATGCTCAATTATTAACAATTGAAGTAGCAGTGACAAAGGATAGAAGTACAATATATCAAGCTGCTATGATGGACTTTAATAAATAGCAAAATAATAGAGTGTTTATAAATATAACTTTTATAAACACTCTATTATATTTCATTCAATATATTGGGGAAATATATTTACTATTAACTTATTTATTATGTCTATTAATGGTCCTATTAATATCGTTGCAATTATAGTTCCAATTCCTATAGGTCCTTTCAAAGCAAATGCAATTATAATACATATTGAATCATATGCTCCTGCTCCAACTTCTGATTTAACTGTTAGTGATACACCTAGGGTCATTATTAATATTCCAAGTAGAAATATTAATAATGATTTGATATTAAATTTCATGTGTTTTACCATCCAAATATTATTAATATCTTATATTATAACTTTCCACCAGATGTAGCTATTCCTTCTATAAACTTCTTTTGGAATATAATAAATACAAGAAGCATTGGCCAAATTGCAAGTAAAGAACCTGCCATAAGCTGAGGATAATTCGTTGAGAATTGTCCTTGAAGAGATGCTAATCCGGATGCAAGTGTCATTTTATCAATAGACATATTAACAATTAATGGCCACATAAGATCCTTAAATGCAAATAATGCTGTAAATATTCCTAATGCAATCATCCCTGAACGTGCTAGTGGTAACATAATTTTATAAAATGTTTGCCATATAGTGCATCCATCTAATTTGGCTGCTTCCTCTAAATCCTTAGGTAGTCCCATGAAGAACTGTCTTAATAAAAAGGTTCCAAATGCACTAACTATACCAGGTATTATTAAAGCTGAAACTGTATTTAATAATCCTAATTTTTGTACAATTAAGAATTGTGGAATTATAAATAATTGCCCTGGTATCATCATTTGAAATAATACTAATCCAAAAAATGCATTTTTTCCTGGGAATTTTAATCTTGCACAAGCATAAGCAGCCATTGCACTAAATAAAACTGACCCAACAACTCTTCCAACTATCATTAAAATAGTATTTATATAAAACTGGGCAAAAGGTAATATTTTCATTACAGCTGAATAATTTTCTGAATAAATTTGACTTGGAATAATTTTAGGTGGCATTTGTATTGATTCTCCTAAAGTTTTAATAGATGTTAGCACCATCCACAAAAATGGCACTATCATTATTATGGCTCCTATTATTAATACAACATGCGTTAATGTATTACGTTTAGTACTTATAATTTTCATGCTTACACTCCCTTCTGTTAATAATTTACCCATTTCTTTTGAAGTTTAACTTGTATTACTGTAACAACCATTATGATAGCTAATAACAACATAATAATAGCTGCCCCGTAGCCCTTATCATTCAATATAAATGAATGTTTATAAAATAAGTAAACTAATGATTGGGTCTTTTCTATTGCAGGATTTCCTTGGTCTATAAGCATAAATATAACATCAAATACTTGGAATGCTGACATTATACTTGTTACAACCACAAAGAACATTGTTGGAGAAACTAAAGGAATAGTTATCTTAAAAAATTGTCTTATAGGACTTGCACCATCTATATTTGCTGCTTCATAATAATCTCTTGGTATTTCTTGTAAGCCTGCTAATAATAGTATCATATTATAACCAATAGTACTCCAAATACCTATTATAACTATTGATATTAGTGCTACATTAGGATCTGCTATCCAATTAGGTCCTTTTATCCCTACTAATGATAATGTGTAATTTATTAATCCATATTCCGAGTTATATAACCATCTCCATACCATAGCTATAGCTGCTGGTGCTGCCACCATTGGTAAAAAGTAAATTGTTCTATATACAGATACACCTTTCATTTTCTTATTTAACAATACTGCAACTACTAAAGAAATAATTGCTGTTGCTGGAACAACTAAAATTGCATATTTAAATGTATTATATGTTGCTTGTAATACGTTAGGATCTTGAAATAACTTTTTATAATTATCTAACCCAGTCCAAGTGCTCTTACCAAAACTCCCAGATTTCTGAAAGCTTAAAATTAATGTTTGTATAGCTGGAATTATATTTAATACCATTAAACCTATGAATGTTGGTAATATCATTATATAACCCCACATCCATTCATTTAAGGTGCTTTTGCTAATCTTCTTTTTTGTTGTGCTTTTACCATCAAAAGTCAAACTAATTCACTTCCTTTATTTTATTTGTGGCAGCTCTTATAAAAAGAGCTGCCACAAATTTTTACTTTATTTTTCAGTTGCAAGAATTTCATTAACCTTTTTTGCCACTTCATCACAAGTTTCATTTACTGGCGCTTTCCCTGTGAATGCTTTTAATAATGTTTCTGTTTCAGCTTTTTGCCATTTAACAGCTTCTTTTGAATTTGGGTTTATAACAGCATATTTTAACATTTCTGCATATACCTTTGAGTTAAACTTTGTTTGAGTTTTCATCCATGCTTCTGATGTACCTTCATATGCTGGAATAGCAACTCCAGATTCAGCTTGTATTTTATTTGCTTCTTCTGATCCTAAGAATTCAACAAATTTCCATGCTTCTTCTTTATGCGCAGTATTTGCTGAAGCAGCGTTGCCAAGACCATTATATAGAGTAGCTCTTTGTTTACCTTGAGGTAAAACAGCAACATCACAATTCTTTGCAACATTTTCATTAGCTGCAAATTCTGAAAGCATCCATGATCCAAATAGACCCATAGCTGTTTTCCCAGATTCAAAGAATGTTGTATAGTTATTTTCAGCAAATTGAGTTTGAGTTGGTGATACTTTTTCCTTTAAACTTAAATCAACATACCATTGCATTGCATCTTTTACTTCTTTTGTATCAAAGCCTGATTTAGTTTTATCATCTGATAGAACTTTTCCACCATTTTGGAATATGAAATTATCAAATCCTTGTTGAAGATCCATTGGTGCACCAAATCCATAAATACCTTTTTCTGCATTAGTTAATTTTTTAGCTGCAGCTAAAAATTCAGTCCAAGTCCAATTTTCATTTGGATAAGCTACTCCTGCTTCATCGAATAATTTTTTATTGTACCAAAGGCCTATTGTGTCATAATCTTTAGGTATAGCATAATTTTTGCCACCATCTACGTACAGGTTAACTAAACCACTTGGGAACTTTTTCATATCAACTAAACTACTTCCCTTTATTTTATCTGTTAAATCCATTAAAATTGAATTTGAAGCATATCTAGCTGATTGACTTGAATGCATCCAAAATACATCTGGAAGACTTCCGCCTGTAGCTGCTGCATCTAATTTAGTCCAATATTGATCCCATGCTGTAACTTCCACATTCACTTTTATTCCTGGATTTTTTGCTTCGAATGCATCTGCCATTTTTCTCATTCCTGGCTCTTGGTTTTTATCCCAAATACCATATGTTAATGTGACATTTCCACTTGAGCTTTTGCTTCCAGAATTAGTTCCGCCACATCCAGTTAACACAGATCCTAAAGCTATAGTTGCTAGAACAGTACTTATTAATTTTTTAATGCTCTTTTTCATAATATTGACCCCCTATTTAAAATTAAATTTATAAGATTTAAATATACTTTTTGAAAATTTATTTAATAATTACTATGTATACATAATATAATATTGCATATAATTATTAAATGGTTTAATGTAATCGTTTCATGGTTTAATGTCTTTAATAGAAAACCCTTTCTTAAAAGTTAATTATAAAGTCTTAATAAAATAAAGAAACTCTTTAAATATAATGTTTTTTAATATCATTACATTTAAGAGTTTCTGATAAAATCTTATATTTTATTCTTCTATACGTTCTTGGTTGTACTTCGCACCCTTTTTATCGGCATCCACTGTTCTTAGAACCCACTGTTTAGATGCATAATCACCTTTAAGTTTAGGTATCATCAATCCAATATTCATTAATTCATCTCCACCTAAAACTATATCTTCATCAACTATCTTATACTTAATATCTTCCTTTAGTCCAATTAACTTCAATGGTTTATTCCACTTATTTGGTTCTGCATATTGTTTAATATAACTAACAACAACTTCACATTTATCCTTAGATATATTCATCCATGCAACTTCATTACTTTCAAATGGACTTAATAATCTAAAAGTATCTCCAAATTGAATTGTTTCTCTTATTTCTTTATATAATTTAACTTGATCTTTTATTGAATCTTTTTCTTCTTCAGTTAATTTTGTAATATCAAGCTCATAACCAAAATTTCCTGCCATAGCCACTACTCCTCTAGTCGCAATAGGAGTAATTCTATCAACTTGGTGATTTGGTACTGCTGATACGTGGCATCCCATAGATGCACTTGGATAAACTAAAGATGTTCCAAATTGTATCTTTAATCTTTCTATAGCATCTGTATCATCACTCGTCCATGTCTGTGGCATGTAATAAAGCATTCCTGGATCAAATCTTCCACCACCACCAGAGCAGCTTTCAAATAATACATCTTTGAATCTTGTTGTTATTTCCTCTAAAATTCTATATAAACCTAACATATACCTATGGGCTGTTTCTCTTTGTCTTTTAGCTGGCAATCCAAGTGAACCTATTTCACTCATATTTCTATTCATATCCCATTTTACATATGAAATTGATGCATTTTCTAAAACATTACCAACTACTTCTATTATATAATCACATACTTCTTCTCTTGATAAATCTAATATAAGTTGTTCTCTTGCCGTTGATCTAGTTCTTCCCGGTACATGTATGCACCAATCTGGATGCTTTTTATATAATTCACTACTTGGAGATATCATTTCTGGTTCAAACCAAAGTCCAAATTGTAGTCCCATCTCATTTATTTCTTTAGACAGTTTTCCAAGTCCACCTTTTATTTTTTCTTCATTGACAAACCAGTCTCCAAGGGATGTGGTATCATCATCTCTCTTTCCAAACCATCCATCATCAAGAACAAATAGTTCTATCCCCAAGTTACTTGCTTCTTTTGCAATTACTTTTATATTAGTTTCATTAAAATCAAAGTACGTAGCCTCCCAATTGTTTATAAGTATTGGTCTTACTTTATCTCTGTATTCTCCTCTACATAAACGTTTTGCATATAAATTATTGTAGATATGAGACATCCCTGTTAACCCATTAGGTGAATAGACTAGTACTGCTTCTGGAGTTTGAAATTCTTCTCCTTTTTCTAATAACCACTTAAAGTCAAATGGATTTATTCCAATTTGTGCCCTAGCTTTACTATACATATCAACTTCAACGCCAGCTAAAAAGTTTCCACTATAAACTAAACTAAATCCATACACATCTCCATTTTGTTCATTTGAGCCTTTTTTTGCCAATGCCATAAAAGGATTTTGACCATGACTACTTGCCCCTCTTCTGCTTTCTATTGATTGCATACCAGATCTAAGGCTTGTTTTAACAATATGTCTTTCTCTTGCCCATGCACCAGATAAGTGTATAAAATCAAAGTCATCTTCCTTAAAATCTACATTAGCACTTAAAGCTCTTAATATATTTACCTCTTCATCACTTTCATTTATTATCTTAACTGATTTTGTTATTGCATCAAAATCTTCAAATACATTATAGGTTAATATTACTTTTATATTTTTCAATTCATCTTTTAAATATATTTCTAAAGTTTCTGCTTCTTCATCATTTTCAATATATGTTGAGGGTAATCCTTTAAGAGAAGTTTTTCCTTTGTAAATATTATACCCTTCATATCTTAAGTCAGTTGTTGTGCTACCATCTTCAAACTGAAGTTCAATAGCTGGTGAACGTAGATCAGTTATACCATACCCTGGATATTCTTGTGCTATTGCTTCTAACTGAAATGTTCCTATATTATCTGTATTGGTAAGAAAACTCCCCCATAAATTTTCTTCTATAAGATAATCTAAATTGTTGGTACTTATCTTTTTTCCCCAATATAAATGAGATAAGTGATTACTTTCCAATACTTTTAATATATAACTTGTTCTGTTAGTTTTAAGATGAAATGTTTTTGTAACATTATCATAAATAACTGCCATATTAATTCCTCCATTTATTCTATTATTATGTGATTTTTATCAAAAATCGTCAAATTTTTAATTTTAAATTGGCCATGTATATGTATTCATTATAATCTGATATAATATTAAATTATATGGTATTATGTATGTTTATCATGTAAAAATGTTATGTTTGAAATTTAATTTTTTCATATACATACCGCTTAAAGGAGTGTTTATTACTATGGAAGTTAAATATGTTGAAGATTCTAAAGTTAAATACCTTGAACCTCAAAAAAAACAATCAGTCGATCTGTTTTTATGTTTTTGTGGAATAGAAAATTGTACTCCTAGTTATTCATATGGTCCGGCAGTAAGGCCTCAATATGTAGTTCACTACATAATTGATGGAGAAGGCTCTTATACTGTTAACAATAAAACATACATACTTAAAAAGAATCAAGGTTTCCTAATTCGCCCTGGTATCGTTACTTATTATGAAGCTGATAAAGATAATCCTTGGAGTTATATGTGGATTGGATTTAATGGTGTTAAGGCTGAAACTTATTTGAACTATGCTAATCTTAATGAAGAAAATCTTATATTTGAGTATTCAAAGGATTCCACATTAAAAGACTATATTTCTGAAATGCTTAAATTAAATGAAATGGATTATTCTAATGAATTAAAACTTGAAGGTCTTTTATACTTCTTCATGTCAAAATTAGTTGAAACTAGAAAAGATGTTTTTAATCAAAAAGCTTACAAAAGTGCTGAATTATATTTAGAAAAATCTATAGAATTCATAGAAAATAATTATTCTAATAATATAAAAATTAATGATATTGCCAGTTATATAGGAATAAACAGAAGTTACCTTACTCATATCTTTAAAAAAAATATTAATATTTCGCCTCAGGACTTTTTAGTAAATTATAAAATAGATAAAGCCTGTAACCTTTTAGAGAATACAGACTTATCAATTAAGGTTGTAGCTAAATCCATAGGATATTCTGATCCATTAACATTTTCTAAAATATTTAAAAAAGTTAAAGGAGAAAGTCCTAAAAATTATAGAGAAAGTTTTTTTCTGTCCCATTTATAGAATAATATAAATATTAATTTAGACAATTTTACACATAGTGTTAATTATAAAATTCTTATATTATCTCTGTGCATAAAACATATCTTTGGAGTTTAAGTCATCTTAACACAGCTAGCAATATAAAACATACTACATTTAACCATATTGTTAGCTGATAAACACATTTTTAAATCTCTAAATATATTTTATAATTATTTAAGAAAACGATTTTATAAACTATATAAAATAATTATATTTATTAATTCATATGTATTTTATTTATATAGGAATATTAATTGATAATAATATTTTATTAAAAATAAGAGAATTTTCTTGAATAATAAAATAAATTACATAAGAAGATTCTTATTTAGGGAGAGATTTAATATGTACAATAAATTTAAAGAACTAATGAAAAATTATTCCATTCATACTAAACTAAAAATAACATTTTCATCTATTTTAGGACTTACTCTTTTTCTCATGATAATTATAATATCTGTTATACTATTTATATCTTCAAGAACAAATTCTTTATATAGTGGTCCTTATAAAGTTTCTCAGACTATATCTGATATTCGAGTTAATCTACAAACAATGAATATGAACATGTATAAATCTATTTCTGAAATTAATTTAGACAAGAGGAATATATATTTACAACAAGCTGATGAACAATCTTTAAAGCTTACAAGTAATTTAAATATTTTAAAAGAAATATTTAAAGAGGAGCCCTTATTACTTAATGACTTTTTATCAAGTGTAAAAAGTACAGAAGATGAGAGAACGAAATTATGTGATTTACTTAAATCAAATGTTAGTTCTTCAGTAATTGAAGTAAGCCAAGAGTCTTATTCTCTGAAAATTGCACATACTCAAAATTTTATAGTTAAAATTTTTGAAACCTCTGAAAAAAGTGCTGAATCTTTTGCAAATAACTCAAATATCTATAAAAATGCATCGCTTGTATTTATTGTTTTTATTATGGTAATGTTAATATTAGTTTCTATTTTATTAAGTAAGGTATTAGAAAACTCCTTATTTGAAGGAATTAATCATATTAAATATATAGCAAAAAACTTATCAGCTGGTCATCTAAAAATAGATTCATCTTATGACTCAAAAGATGAAATGGGTCAAATGTCTCACGATTTAACTACTTCTATAGAAATGCTAATTTCCTATATTAATGATATAACTAATATTTTAGAGAAATTAGGAAGTGGGAACTTAGATATTCACTTAAATAAATCCATAGAATATATAGGCGATTTTTCTCCTATACAAAAATCAATTAAAAATATTATTTATTCCTTAAATACTATATTTTTCAATATGCATGAATCAATTTCTTTAATTTCTAACGGTTCAGAACAATTATCTCTAACTACCCAAATGCTTTCTGAAGGATCTGCCGATCAAGCTGGAACTGTTGAAGAACTTTTTGCTAGTTTTACTGAAATACTCGAGCAAGTTAAGAAGAATACTGAAAATGCTGAAAAAGCCAATGAATTCTCTAATAATACTAAACAAATTGTAGAAGATGGAAATAACAAAATGCAAGTATTAATGAATTCTATGCAAGAAATAACCATATCTTCAAAGCAGATTGCTGCAATTATAAGCACAATAGAAGACATTGCATCACAAACAAATCTTTTAGCCTTAAATGCTGCTATAGAAGCCGCTAGAGCTGGTGATGCCGGAAAGGGATTTGCAGTAGTTGCTGATGAAGTTAAACATCTTGCGGAACAATCTGCTGAAGCCGTGAATAATACTACAAAAATTATAGAAAATTCTTTATCTGTAATAATTAACGGAGAAAATTTAGCTAAAGAAACTGCCATTTCGTTAAATGCTATAGTTAAAAATGTAGATGATACAGCAAAGCTAGTAAACGAAATAACTATAGCTTCTGAAAATCAAACTGAAGCTATAACTCAAATGACTTCTGGAGTTGATCAAATTTCCCAAGTAGTCCAAACAAATTCAGCAACGGCACAAGAATTAGCCGCATCTACTGAAGAATTACTTTCTCAAACCAAACTTATAGAAACAGAAATGTCAAAGTATACATTAAAAAAATGATAAAACTTTATAAATTGCTTTTAAAACTCCTACATTGAAGTTAGGCACAATCAAAAAACAACAGACCATTTTACATATTGGTTTGTTGTTTTTTAATTGGCTTATATAATTCATATTCTAAAAAAATAATAAGTCAGAATGCTCATCTATTTTGCATAATTAACTTATTATTTTCTTACATATTCCTAAGAATTTCATTTAACTATAATTCAATAGTAAAGTCATGTGTTTTTAAATTAGCTTTTAGTATAGCTGTATGTTCTCCACATTTTCTAGTTATTATAAATTCATTCCCATTAACTTCAGTAATACATTTTCCATCTAATCCAAAGGCTTCATTTGTGTTACGTAACTTCATTAAATCTCTAATATCATTTACAATCTTTCTATCTTCAAAACTCTTCTTGATTTCTTCTTTTGAATAGTAATGACGATTGATGTCTCTACCATTCTTAGTTTCTTCCATAAGCTTAATATCATTTTCACCAGCAAGCATTCCTACATAATAAACTTGTGGAATACCTGGAGCAAAGAATTGAATTGCACGAGCTAATAAATAAGCTTTATCATTATTTCCTAGAGCTGAATAGTAAGTACAATTTACTTGATATATATCTAAGTTATTATACGCTGCTGTATTGTATATCTTTTTAACATTAGCTCCTTTTGTAAACATAGCTTCTTTTGTTTCATCAATTTCTTTATCAGTCATTAAGTCTTTTACATCAACTATACCAATACCATCATGTGTATCTAATGTAGTAAATTGTTTCATTGGACTCATATCAAGCCATCTCTTTAGATTTTCACCTTTGCCTGAATATAGTGCATGCAAAACTAAAACTGGTAATGCAAAATCATAAATCCAAAATCCTTTTTCCGCAATCTTATGTTGAATTGTATAATGCTCATGAATTTCAGGTAATATATCAACACCATATTCATTTACAATATCTTGAATTTCATAAAGCAACTCCCACATATCTGGTTCAATAAAGAAACAGCTAGTTCCAGGGGTTTTTATAGCATATGCAAAAGCATCTAAGCGAATAATTGAAGCTCCGTTTTTACACATAGATATCAATGTTTCTTTAATAAAATCTTTTGCTACTTTTGAATCCATATTCAAATCAATTTGTTCTTCTGCAAAGGTACACCAAACTTTTTCCTTGCTACCATCATTAAATTCTACTTCATAATATGGAGCTTTTGGTTTTCTTTTATAAATAGCATCTACTTGTTCTTCAGTTGGCTCAGCGTTTTCCCAGAAATCTTTATATCTTATAAAGAAATCGTTATACTTTGATTCATCTTTCTTTTCTTGAAAATCTTTAAAAAATTCAGATTGTCTTGAAATATGATTTACCATAAAGTCATACATTAAATAATTGTTCTTACTTATTTCTTTTACATCTTCCATAGTTCCAAAAGCTTCATCTACCATGTCATATCTCATAGGAGCAAATCCTCTATCTCCTGATGATGGGAAAAAAGGAAGAATGTGAACCCCACCTATAGCACCAGAATAATGTTCATCTAAAACTTCCTTTAAATCGTTTAAATTCTTTCCTAAACTGTCTGCGTAGGTTATAAGCATAATTTCATTTTTAATTTTATTTTTCATAATAATAATCTCCTTTTTATTTATAGCCAATAAAAAATTTAGCTACTCCATTATATTTAATCATGCCCATACATTTTTTATATCACCAAAAAAAGTTGATTAAAATTTGTATATTAGCCAGTAGTTTCACTTATATATCCTCTATTATTTAAAACTCTTGAAACTGTAGTAAGTGAAATTCCAGCTATTTTAGACACATCTTTTATTGTCATCATAAAACCATCCTTTTTTTAACTACATTTAAGACTATTTAGTTCTTCCTCAAAAATATATACCTAGATTCTACTTTCAACTAGATTATATAGTTCTTATTCTAATAATCACATATTATTATGTAGTAAAAACATGGCTAAATGTTAGTTTTTAAACTTATTTAAATATCTAATTGATTTTTTGATTATAAGTAAAAAAAATGAATCGTGCATCAAATACACAATTCATTTTCAACCTATAATATATTATACGCATAAATAATGTTTTTTAGGGACTTTAAATGAAATTGGGGTACTATAATGTTATTAGGAAGTATATACAAATTTATTTTTAATCAACTGCTTCACATAAATTTATCACTTCAAAGACAACTTTTGAAATCATATTTATCTCAAGAAATTAGTAGCCTCAGATTATAACTATATTTCTATGCTACAATACACTAATATATCTACATTATATCGCTTAACGTAGGCATTGATGCTATTGCTCCATAATTTGTACATGTAATTGCTCCTACTTTATTAGCAAATGAAATTATCTTATTCCATTCTTCAAAAGTTATGTTCTGTTTATCTTCAATATCAGCTAATTGCTTTAATACAGCTCCAACAAATGCATCTCCAGCTCCTGTAGAATCCACCTGTTCAATTTTAATAGATGGAATTATTACATTTTCTTTATTAACACTCAAATAAGTTCCTTTAGATCCTAAAGTAATAGTTACAACCTTTACACCTAATTCATGTAATTTATTAACTCCTGTTGTAATATCTTTTTCTCCCGTTAATAAAAATAATTCTTCATCACTTAACTTAGTGAAATCACTTTGTTTTATAAAAGAAATACTATCTTCTATAAATTTCTCTAACTTATCAGCTGTGATTAAAGCATCACGATAATTGGGATCAAACGATACATATATATTATTAGCTTTTGCATATTCTAACAATTTAAAGTATGTCTTCTTTAGTTCTCCATCTAAAAATCCTGTAGCTGATCCAAAGTGAATTATATCTGAATCAGTTATCTTTGATAAATCTATATTTTCAAATGAATAATCACCATCACTACCTCTTAAAAAATCAAAATTACGTTCTCCATTTTCATCAATTCCAACCAAAGCTATTGTTGTACTACCCTTTTTTACTGCCATTTCAGTGTTTATATTTAAACTTTTCAATAAATCAATTAAATATGTTCCAAAGAAATCATCTCCTACTTGACCTAAAAAATACGCATTACCTTCTAATTTACAAATACTTGCTGCTACATTTGCTGGTGCTCCACCTGCTTTTTTTTCAAACTTTTCTCCATTTATTAAACCTTTATTATCAACACAAACCATGTCAATCAAAAGTTCTCCTATACAAAAAATATTTTTGCTCATATTTAATCCTCCTTAAATTTTAAATTTGTAATTCATATAATTAATAACGGATATCCGCAAATACGTTTATCCGTTATTTTACTTTATATTTTTATTTCATTAATTAAATTTTTAATATAGTAAAAACTTATATATTCTGCATTCATATGGCTTAAGTTCTATATTATCTATTGATTCATCCATATTTATATCATAATTTGAAATTAAAAGTTCCCTATTTTTAAATTTAATTTGTTCTTGACATTCGAATACTGTATCTTTTGCTTTAAAATTACATATAACCAATAGCTTCTCATTTTCTAAAGTTCTTGTATATGCAAATATTTCTTTATTTTCTTCTAATATTAAATCGTATCTTCCATATACAACAACTGGATTTTCTTTTCTAATTTTAATTAGTTCTTTATAATAATTAAATATAGAATTTTCGTCCTTTAGTTGTGTTGCCGCATTTATTTCTTTATAATTAGGATTTACCTTTATCCAAGGTTCTCCAATTGTAAAGCCAGCATTTTTACTATCATCCCATTGCATTGGTGTACGTGCATTATCTCTTCCTTTTGCATAAATTGACTCCATTATTTCTTTATGACTATAACCTTTTTCTTTTCTTTCTTTATACATATTAAGACTTTCTATGTCTTTATAATCATCAAGACTTTCAAATCTTACATTAGTCATGCCAAGTTCTTCTCCTTGGTATATATATGGAGTACCTTTCATTCCATGTAATAATGTAGCAAGCATTTTTGCACTTTCTACTCTATACTCTTTATCATTTCCCCACCTAGATACTATTCTTGGCAAATCATGGTTATTCCAAAACAAACTATTCCAACCTGTTCCCTCTAAGCCTATCTGCCATCTTGATAATGCTGTCTTTAGATCTAATAATTCTAAAGGCTTTAGATCCCACTTTTCTTTATCTGGTTGTTGATCAAGCATAATATGCTCAAATTGGAATATCATACTAAGCTCACTATCATTTGGATTAGAATATTGTTTAGCTATTTCTATAGTAGATCCCCAAGTTTCTCCAACAGTTAATAAATCTTTACCTCCAAAAGTTTTATTATTCATTTCTTTAATATACTCATGAAGTTTTGGACCATTTACCGTAATTTTTTCATCTGGAAGCTTACCTATAAGTTCAATAACATCCATTCTGAATCCACCAATCCCTTTATCAATCCAGAAATTCATCATATCATAAACTTTATTACGCACTTCTTCATTTTCCCAGTTTAAATCTGGTTGTTTTCTACTAAATAAGTGTAAATAATATTGACCTGATTCTTCATCATATTGCCATGCACTACCACTAAATGCCGAAGTTACATCATTAGGTTCTTCTCCATCTACTGGATCTCTCCATACATAGTAGTCTCTATAAGGATTGCCCTTTGATTTCTTTGATTCAATAAACCATTTATGTTCATCAGAAGTATGATTGACAACTAAATCCATAAGGATTTTTATCCCTCTCTTATTACCTTCTTTAAGAAGTTCATCCATATCTTCCATTGTTCCAAAATCATCCATTATATCTTCATAATCACTTATATCATATCCATTATCATCATTAGGTGATTTATACACTGGCGATAGCCAAATCACATCTATACCTAATTCTTTTAAATAATCTAATTTTTCTGTAATACCCTTTATATCTCCAATTCCATCTCCGTTAGAATCATTGAAACTTCTTGGATATACTTGATAAACAACACTTTCTTTCCACCATCTTTTATCCATAATTTATTCTCCTATTTAATACTATACTTCGATAGTAAAATCATGATTTTTTAAATTAGCTTTTAGTACTGCTATATGTTCTCCACATTTTCTAGTTATTATAAGTTCATTACCATTAACTTCTGTAATGCATTCCCCATCTAATCCAAAGGCTGCATTAGAATTACGTAATTTCATTAAATCTCTAATATCATTTACAATCTTTCTATCTTCAAAGTTTTTCTTAATTTCTTCTTTTGAATAATAGTGACGATTGATATCTCTACCATTTTTAGTTTCTTCTATTAATTCAATATCATTTTCACCTGCAAGCATTCCTACATAATAAACTTGTGGTATTCCAGGAGCAAAAAATTGAATTGCACGAGCTAATAAATAAGCCTTGTCGCTATTTCCTAGGGCTGAATAATAAGTACAATTCACTTGATATATATCTAAATTATTATACGCTGCTGTATTGTATATCTTATTAACATTTGCACCTTTTGTAAACATAGCTTCTTTTGTTTCATCAATTTCTTCATCAGTCATTAAATCTTTTACATCAACAATACCAATACCATCATGTGTATCTAATGTAGTAAATTGCTTCATTGGACTCATATCAAGCCATTTCTTTAGATTTTCGCCTTTGCCTGAATATAGTGCATGTAAAACTAAAACTGGCAGGGCAAAATCATAAATCCAAAATCCTTTTTCAGCAATTTTATGTTGTATTGTATAATGTTCGTGAATTTCTGGTAAGATCTCAACACCATATTCGTTTACTATCTCCTGAATTTCATAAAGTAAATCCCACATTTCTGGTTCAATAAAGAAGCAACTAGTTCCCGGTTGCTTTATTGCATATGCAAACGCATCTAAACGGATAATTGAGGCACCATTTTTACACATTGATATTAATGTTTCTTTAATGAATTCTCTTGCTACTTTTGAATCCATGTTTAAATCAATTTGTTCTTCTCCAAATGTACACCACACATTTTCTTTAGTTCCATCTTTAAATTCAACTTCATAACATGGTGCTTTTGGCTTTCTCTTATAAATCGCATCTACTTCTTCTTCAGTTGGTTCACCATTTTTCCAAAAATCTTTATATCTTATAAAGAAGTCCTTATATTTTGATTCATCTTTCTTATTTTGAAAGTCTTGAAAAATTTCAGATTGTCTTGAAATATGATTTACCATAAAATCATACATTAAGTAATTATTCTTGCTTATTTCTTTTACGTCTTCCATATTTCCAAAAGCTTCATCTACTACGTCATATCGCATTGGTGCAAATCCTCTATCTCCTGATGACGGAAAGAAAGGAAGAATATGAACTCCACCAATAGCATCACTATAGTATTCGTCTAAAACTTCTTTTAAATCAGTTAAATTTTCCCCTAAGCTATCTGCATAAGTTATAAGCATAATTTCATTTTTTATTTTATTTTTCATAATAATAATCTCCTTTTTTATTTGTAGTCAATAAAAATTTTAGCGACTCCATTATATTTAATCTGGCCCATACATTTTTATATCACACAAAAAAGTTGATTAAAATTTGTATATTAGCCTGTGGTCTCTCTCTCTACTAAAGTTATGGGTAGTATATTTTCTAAAGAAACTTCCTTTTCTTCCATTTGATCTATTAAAAGTTGTATTACTGCCTCTCCCATTTTTTCAATAGGTTGCTTTATAGTAGTAAGTGACGGTGAAATTAAAGATGAAAAGGTAATGTCATCATAACCTACAATTTTCAAATCTTTAGGTATTCTTTTTCTAAGCTCTCTTGAAACTTTAATTACTGAGATTCCTATCATATCACTACTTGCAAATATTCCATCTATATCTGGGTGCTCTTCAAATAACTTATATACTATTTTTTCATAATTCTCCAATATGCCTAATTGGGTCTCTAAAATAACATTTTCAATATTTCTTTGGGTTACCACATCAACAAAAGCCTTATAACGATTGTTTGCTGGAGTCTCCAAACCAAGGTATCCACTTATATGTGCAAGTTTTTTACAACCTTTATCAATCAAAAGATTAGTAGCCAATACGCCACCGTTATAATTGTCTGATGTAATAAAAGGTATGCTTTTTGAAAATGCTCTATCAAGAGCTATTATTGGAAGATTAAGATTAAGATATTCATCTATTTCCAAAGTATGACTTGCCATAATTATTCCATCAACTTGATTACTTTTTAGCATCATAATATATTCTTTTTCTTTTACACTATCTTGATATGAATTGCATAACAAGATTTTATATCCTAATTTATATGCATAATATTCTATATAATTAGTTAGCTCAGAGAAAAATGGATGAGCTACCGTTGGAATTATAAGTCCAATTAAATTCGACTTTTTTCTAAGCAGAGATCTTGCCATTTCATTTGGACGATAATTTAATTGTTGCATAGCATCATAAACCTTTTTTCTAGTAGTTTCACTTATATATCCTCTATTATTTAAAACTCTTGAAACTGTAGTAACCGTGACTCCCGCTACTACAGCAACATCTTTTATTGTTGCCATAAAAACATCCTTTTCTTAACTAAATTTAAGCTATATCTGAAAACTCAAGTTATTATAACACAATTTTTCCAAATTAATTATAGAGAATTTCTTAGAATATCTTATAAATATATCTTTATATTTGAATTATATTTTGAATGTTAACATAGACTTATTAAGTACTTGAACCGATTCATATAATTCATTTGATAATGTTGCTAGCTCTTGAGATGATTCATTCTCTGCCTCTACTGATGCCAATACTTCTTCTGTTGCAGCAGAGGATTCTTCTGCAAGAACTGAAATATTTTCAACTGCTTCTATTGTTTTTTCTTTATAACTATTCATATCATTCATTAAAACTATAACATTTTCGATTTGTACTGAAATATTCTCTGTTGATTTAATAATATTCCTAAATGCATCATCTGTATTATTTACGGATTTTTCTTGTTCATTAAATATATTATTGGATTTCTCAACTAATTTAACAGTACTTCTGGTTTTGTTTTGAATATTATTAACAATATTAGCTATCATCATAGTTGCTTCTTTTGACTGATCTGATAATTTTTTTATTTCATTTGCAACTACAGCAAATCCCTTACCTGCATCTCCAACTCTAGCTGCTTCAATTGATGCATTTAAAGATAAAAGACTTGTTTGATCACTAATTGATTTTATAACTTCAATTATTTTCTCTATCTCTTTAGAGCTATCATTTAATTCACATATATCTGCATTAATTTCATTAGCCATTTGCAGCGACTCTTTAGTTCTTTGATTTAACTCACTAACTACTACAATAGATTCAGTTCCAATTTCTTTTGTTTTACTAGAAATATCCTTAACCTCTTTTGTACTTTCTCTAATAGCATCTATTTTTTCAGCTAACACTTTTATTTGATTTATTGCTTCACTAGAACTTATTGCTTGTTCCGTAGATCCTGTTGCAATTTCTCCAATTGCTATAGATATTTGTTCTGTAGCTTCAGCAGATTCCCTTGAAATTGTTGTTACATTTTCAACATTCTTCAAAACAGCATTGGATACTTCACTCACCTCTCCAATAAGTCCTTTTATCTTATTAATCATTATGTTAAAGCTACTGCTCAAGTTACCTATTTCATCATTCTTTTTATAATCTAAAATTACTGTTAAATCTCCCTCTTCTGCTTTTTTCATTAACTTCACTATGCTATTAATCGGATTAACTATACTAAGAGCTATATATAAGCCAATTATCACTGCTATAATTCCACATACTACTCCAATTATTAATGTAAACAAACCAGATAATCTAATATCATTTATAAGAGAGCTCATGGGAACTTCAGATATAATTTTCCATCCATTATCACAAGAGCTAAAGGTAATTAAATTATTGTCTTTCACAAAATTTCCAGAAGGTTCTAAATTATATACTTCATTTATAATATTATTTAATCCCTCATTATTTGTGTTTTTATCATCAATATTAAAAATAATATTTTTATTTTCATCTAATATTTGAATATTGTTATTACTATCCAATTGCATTTTTTCAAAAAGGTTTTTAAAAACATTTGTTTTAATTGCCATTATTAATATGCCGTTATCATTACTTCTAATTGTATCTTTATATTCCCTCATCAAGAATATTTCAGAATTATCATTAATGCCTGTAACCCAGTATACTTTGCTATCATTTTTTTTTATTTCATTATACAATGGAGAATTTTTAAGCTTATTTTTAATATAATCCTGTGAATGAGTATTTACTGATCCTAATACTTTACCATCCTGTTGAAGAATACAAAAAGTAGATACATTTGAATCAGAGCTAGCTGTAGATTTAAGAATTCCTTCAACTTCTTTACTTTTGACCATATTATCATAAGAATAACTGTCTGAATTAATATCCTTCATTAATTCAGCTAGTTTAGAATTTGTTATCACTGAAGTTGTCTTGTTAACATATTCATTAATAAATGAACTAACATTCATATTAATCTGATTGAGCAATTGTTGTGAAAAATTAGACACTTTTTTTTCTACAGTATTTTCAGCTATTATATATGAAAAGCTTCCAACTATAATAATAGGTAATGTAGCCATTATTAAAAATGTTGCCATTAGTTTAGTTTTTATTGTTGACTTCATTTTAATTTTTGTTATTGACTTCATTTTAAATTTTATTTTTATACTGTTTTTTGTCTTTTTGAAAAAGTGTACCATTTTACTCATATTCATTCATCTCCTGTTAGTTAAATTTCTTTTAAAACTTTACCAAGACAATAATTCAGCAACACCTTTTATATTAACTTTTATTACTCTATATCCCATTTTTCAAAAAGTTCTATATTACATTGTCCCTTTGAAAATGCCTTGATTTCAAGTGCATCTTTACTTGGATATATAAGACTCGTCATTACCTTTTCTCCCTCATTAATAAATACTTCTATGGAGCATTTATCAACAAATATTCGAAGCTTTAACTTATTATTGATCAAGTTAATTTTTGTTCTTCGTTCTCCCTTAGATCCAATGCCTGATTTGTCGATATTCAATATAAATGTTTCATCCTTTTTGTTATACAATAAGAGTGTCTCTTCTTGGTTATTTGCCCTTAATTTCAATCCAAATTCACTGGCTTCTTCAGCATCATACACGACTTGAAGTTCATAACTATCACCATAAATATCAAAGGTTTTTTCTCCATTTAATTTAATATTATTTAAAACAATTTCATTACTTCTATATTTTTCAATTTCATCAACTGGTTTAAAATATAGTTTATTATCTTTCAAAATTATCTCTCTTGGAATCGTCATAGCTCCAGCCCAGTTATGTCCATTACTATGAGTTGGATATTCCTTTTCCCACATAGTCATCCAACCTATGATAATTCTTCTACCTTTACTATCGATAGTTGTTTGAGGTGCATAAAAATTAAAACCATAATCAACCGGATAAAAATCATTAAAATCAAATTTCCCTACATTATAATCTAAATTTCCAATCATGTAGACACATGATTTAATATTAGTAAAATCAGGTTCTCTTTCTTTAAGATATTGTGGCGATACAATAAGAACGTCTTTATTCTGTAATGTAAACAAATCTGGACATTCCCAATTCTCGCCTAACCTTCCATGACCCTTGGCAATAACATTAACAAATTCCCACTTTATCAAATCACTAGATTTGTACATTAATACTTGCCCATCTTCACACTTATCATTAGAACCTAGAAAAGTGTAATAGTAATCACCAACTTTATAAGTTTTAGGATCACGAATATCCTTTACACTTGAGTTTTCTGGTACTTGATAAGAGTCTATCACCGGATTTTCTTTAATCTTAATGAAATCACTTCCATCTTCTGAATAAGCTAAACATTGTACTTGTTTATAGTCCTCTTTGATATTAGGTCCTGTATTTACATGTCCAGTATACATAAGATATAACTTATCATCTTTTTCTATTGCACTTCCAGAAAAACATCCGTCCTTATCAAAGGTTTCATCCGGTGCCAACGCTACCGGCAGATAATTCCATTTTATTAAATCACTGCTAATTGCGTGTCCCCAGTGCATCGGCCCCCAAACTGATTCATATGGATGATGTTGATAAAACATATGATACATACCCTTATATTGAATAAAACCATTAGGATCATTGATCCAACCATATTCACCCATCAAATGATAATTAAGTCTATATTGATTTTTAATCTTATGTTTGTTTTCCTTGATGTACTGATCTGCTTTATTTTTTTTATTACTACACATTTTCTGCTCTCCCACAAAAGTTATTTATTTTATTGAACCTTGTAAAACATTACCGATAATACTCTTTTGCAAGAATAAGTAAATTATCAATATTGGAAGGATTGATAACATTAAAGCTGACATTGATAAACCGTAATCTATAGTATAAGTACCACTAAAATAGTATGTTGATAATTGCAGAGTTCTTT
>Ga0302173_10000167_pt1 | contig 34763 bp, 24 predicted proteins | sample I_Fen_N3_1_FD_198785 | JGI IMG/M metagenome (GOLD analysis project Ga0302173, IMG submission 198785) | Peat permafrost microbial communities from Stordalen Mire near Abisko, Sweden - I_Fen_N3_1 | ecosystem: Environmental > Terrestrial > Soil > Wetlands > Permafrost | place: Sweden: Abisko... | reverse complement strand
AATAACGACTTCACTTATAAAAATCTTGACTTGAATATATTCTTTCAAGGTTCAGAAGGAAACGAAATCTTAAATTATACTTTGATGGAATTGGCATCAGGAAACAACAACGCAACAACTGAAGTTCTGGATGCATGGACACCAACACATACAGATACAAACGTACCCATAAACGCAGCCAGAACCAAAAGAGTAACATCGAGATTTGTGTATGACGCAAGTTATATTCGTTTAAAAAACATCTCTTTAGGTTATAGTTTAGATGATAAAATTGTCTCAAAAATGGGATTAAGTAAAATTCGTTTTTATATCAGTGCACAAAACTTATGGACGATTACAAATTATCCGGGTTCAGATCCTGAGGTCAATTATTTAAATGATACCAACGCCAGAAGTAATACCAACTTAGGACTGGATTATGGAAGTTATCCAAACGTAAGAACATTCACTTTAGGTTTCAATTTAAGATTCTAGTTTAAAAAATAATATCATAATTATGAAAAAATATATAGCTTTTCTTTTCTTGGGAATATTCACTTTTGGATGTTCAGATCTGGAAGAACATCCAGTTGGAATTATTCGTCCTGACAACTTCTTCAATAATACAGACGATCTGCAAGCTGCTGTAAATGGAGCTTTTGCAAACATTGCTCATAACAATTACTGGGGGCGAGAATTTACTATCGCGTTAATGTTACGCGACGATATGGCCGATATTGGCGATAGAACAACTCAGGCAGCGCGTATCGATGTTAATGATATGAATATGAACGATACTAATGCACTTGTAGCGAACTTTTGGCCACAATCATATATTATCATTACGGCAGCAAATCAAGCGATTGCCGGTGCTAAAAAAACACCTGGAGATCCGGCAAAAGTAAATGCCATTGTCGCTCAGGCTTACTTTGCAAGAGCTTTTGCTTACTATCATTTAGTTCGAATCTTTGGTGACATTCCGTATGTAGACTTTGTCGTAAACGACGTTAAACAAGTAAATTCTTTGAGTAGAACTAAAGAAGTTGAAGTTTATCCAAAAATTATTGCCGATTTAGAATTTGCAAAACAATGGCTGGAAGACAAACCAAAAGTAAAAGCAGTTCCAGGAAAAGGTACTGCAGCAGGTTATTTGGCATCTGTTTATTTGACCTTAGGAAACTACCAAAAAGCTTATGATGAAGCCAAATATGTAATTACAAACGAAGCAAAATTTGGTTTAGGTTTAGATGCCGATTTTCAGGATTTGTTTAACGCTACCAAAACAGCTTCGTTAAAAGAACCTCTGTTTACAGTTGATTTCAACAATTTAGTTTCAGGAAATTACGGTCAGGATTACACCGCATTTTTTACAGGTTCCTTAAAAGATGACAGTTATAGCTACGGACAAGGTTTTTCTGTTGCCGTGCCTTCATTAAAAGTATTTAACGATTGGGACAAAAGAGATTATAGAAGAGCTGTAAGTTTTGATACTATTATTAGAAAAAAAACGGGTCCGGGTGGATCTTTACAAATTTTCCCTTCAAGCGATAACGAAAAAGCGCCTCGCCCACATATTGCCAAGTATTACCGTTTTCCGGGAAAAGCCGGAGCTAATGGAAGAACTTCTCAACACAACTACATAACGATGCGTTTTGCCGAAGTATTACTAACTGCCGCCGAAGCTTTGAACGAAATTACTCCAGGAACTACAGAAGCAGATGGATATGTTAACCGAGTGCGCGCCAGAGCAAGAAACAAAGCTGGAAAACTGGTTTCATTTCCAGCTAATGTGACACCTGGTTTATCTCAAGCCAATTTTAGAAAAATGGTTATTGACGAAAGAAGATTAGAATTGGCTTTTGAGTATATCAGATGGTATGACATCAAAAGATTAAAAAATGGTCCGGAAGTTTTTGGTCCAAATGGTTTTGAACCACATGCGAATTTCAACCCAAATAAAGATTATTTATTTCCATTACCAGGAACTGAATTAGCGATCAATCCTAATTTAAAACCGAATAATCCGGGTTACTAAATACTATATTAACCAATTAAGATTATTTTTTAAACACATAGAGACATAGATTTTATATCTAGAAATTAAAAAAAGAGAATAAAAAGAAACGAATTTCTCGCACATAGCGCTATCTGTTTTAATGCAAAGTGAAACGTCTTTTTAAGCTATGAAAACTATGTCTCTATGTGTTTAATTTTTTCACACAGATTAAGTATTTCTATTTTTCAGAAATCTTTTTAATCCTTTAATCTGTGGCTAAAAAAACTTTGCAAACCTAGATCAAAAATGTTGTCTATAGGTATTAAAATAAAGCCAACAAGTGAAATTACATATTTCATTAAAAATAATTAGTAAGTATGAATAAAGTTAGTTTTTTCAGTTTAATTCTAGGATTTGCATTACTGGCAACAGCGTGCAAATCCGGAGTTAATTCTGCATCAAAAAATACGTCTACAGCACAAAATCATCTGGAAACCAGATACAAAATGTTGTTAGATTATCCTGTTGATTCGATGTCTATGCCAAGAAGTATGACTATTAAAACAAATGATATAAAAAAAGTTCCTTCGAGAGATTGGACAAGCGGATTCTTTGCCGGAAATCTTTGGCAATTATATCGCTTAACAGGAAATACAGAATATAAAAAGCAAGCAGAGAAATGGACGCCTTTCAGCAAAAAAGAAAGCGTAAACAGAAACTCTCACGATGTTGGTTTTAAAGTTTATTGCAGCTATGGAGAAGCTTTAAAAGTCAAAAACAAACAAGAATACAAAGATGTAATTATAAAAGGAGCTGAAACTTTATGTACTCGTTTTGATGCAAAAGTAGGTGCTATCCGCTCTTGGGATTTTAATAAAGAAATTTGGGATTATCCAGTGATTATTGACAATATGATGAATCTTGAATTGCTTTTTGAAGCCTCTAAATTATCAGGAAACAAAAAGTATCAGGATATTGCAATTAAACACGCCAATACTACTTTAAAAAATCAATTTAGAGAAGACAATAGCTGTTATCATGTTATTGATTATAATCCTACAACGGGCGCAGTTCGAAAGAAAACTACACTTCAGGGATATAATGATGATTCGGTTTGGGCACGCGGACAAGGTTGGGCGGTTTATGGATTTACAATGTCGTACAGATACACAAAAGATCCTGCTTACTTAAAACAAGCCGAGGCAACAGCACAATTTTTTATAAACAATAAAAACCTGCCTGAAGACGGAATTCCGTATTGGGATTTTAAAGATCCCGGTATTCCAAATTCAGCACGTGATGTTTCTGCTGCAACTGTTATGGCTTCTGCTTTGTATGAATTGTATGATTACACGCAAAACAAAACTTATTTGGCTTTTGCCAATAAAGTGATTGCGTCTTTACATTCGGATAAATACATTTTAGATCCAAAAATAAATGCCCCTTTTATTTTAGATCACAGTACAGGAAACTGGCCAAAACATGACGAAATCGATGAACCTATTATTTATGCCGACTATTATTTTCTGGAAGCATTACTGAGAAAAAAGCAATTATAAGGTACAAAGGCTCAAAGGTACAGAGTTACAAAGGTTTTTAGCTTTTGCAAACTTTTGAGCCTTTGAACCTTTAAGTCTTTGCACCTAAAAAAAAAACTTTATAATTTATGAAGAACCGAGCAAACCACTATACTACATTTTCTATTTTTACACTTTTTATTTTTTTTCAAATTTGCCTCAGTAGCAGTTTTGCCCAAACAAAAAAGAATATCAATGAAAATTGGCAGTATTTAGAAAATAACACTTCAAATCTTGCCGAAGCCCAAAAAGCCATAAACTGGACTTCTTTAAATTTACCTCACACTTGGAATGCCGAAGATGCAACCGATCTAAATCCGGGTTACAGACGCGATGCGAGTTGGTATCAAAAAAAACTAACTTTTGAAAATATTGATAAAAACCAACGTTATTACTTGTATTTCGAAGGATCAAATGTAACAACAAAAGTTTATGTTAACGGAAAAGAAGCTGGTGGACACATTGGCGGTTATATTGGATTTACTATTGATATTACCAATTTTATAAAAGAAGGAAGCAACGAAATTTTTGTTCGGGTTGATAACAGTTATGATATTGAAATTATTCCATCTCAAAAAAGTGATTTCTTTATTTACGGCGGAATAACCCGCGATGTCTGGTTATTGTCTAAATACAAAAATCATATTGAGAATTTAAAAATTACAACGCCTGAAGTTTCTGCTAAAAAAGCTTCTTTAAATATTATTGCTTCAACAATAAATCCTGAAAACACAAGAGATTTGTCGTTAACAGTAATTCTTAAAAACCCAAAAGGAAAAAAAGTTGCCAGTAAAACAATTCCGGTTTCTGATAAAACAACAACTATTAAATTTGAAAATCTGAAAAATCCCGAATTATGGGATACTCAAAAACCAAATTTATATCGCGTAACGGCTATTTTATCTGACAAAAATCAAATTAGAGACAGCGTTAACGAAAAAGTAGGTTTTAGATGGTTTGAATTTAAAGATCATGGTCCTTTTTACCTCAACGGAAAACGATTATTGATTCGTGGCACACATCGCCATGAAGAACAAGCCGGAGTTGGTGCTGCGATGAGCAACGAACAACATTGGGCAGATATGAAATCCATCAAAAATATGGGCGCAAATTTTGTTCGTCTGGCACATTATCCGCAAGATCCAGAAATTTATAAAGCTTGTGATGAACTAGGTCTTTTAGTTTGGGATGAATTGCCTTGGTGTCGTGGCGGAATTGGTGGTGAACTTTGGCAAACAAATACTAAAAATATGCTAACCGAAATCATCGATCAAAACTACAACCATCCAAGTATTATTATTTGGTCGCTTGGTAACGAAATGAACTGGCTTCCTGATTTTCCTGACGGCGATAATACAGAAAAAACAAATGTATTCCTGACGGAACTAAACGACATTGCCCACAAAATGGATCCAACCCGAAAAACAGCCATTAGAAAATATTATGAAGGTTCGCAAATTGTCGATGTCTTCTCCCCTTCTATTTGGTCTGGCTGGTACTCCGGAAGTTACAAAAACTATCAAAAAGCAATTGATGTTTATAAAAAAGAATACAAACACTTTATTCATGCAGAATATGGCGGAGACAGCCACGTAGGACGTCATAGCGAAAATCCAATTACGGGCGAAAACATCATAAAAGCCGAAGGTTGGGAAGAAGCAATTGTGCAAACCAAAGTGGCTAATATTGCGCAAATTGGTGATTGGAGCGAGAATTATATCGTTGACTTATTTGACTGGCATTTGCATATATCGGAGAATGACCCAACGTTTGTGGGTAATGTACAATGGGCCTTTAAGGATTTTGCAACGCCTTTGCGTCCGGAAGATGACATTCCGTACATGAATCAAAAAGGACTTGTAGATCGAAACGGTAATCCAAAAGATGCTTATTATGTTTTTAAAAGTTATTGGAGCGATGAACCTTTTACTTACATCGAATCACATACCTGGACAGAACGCCAAGGTCCTGAAAATACGCCACGAACGCTTAGCGTTTTCAGTAATTGTCCAAAAGTTACTTTAATTCATCAAGGTAAGTCACTTGGAGAAAAACAGAGAAATCTTTCACTTTATCCCGCAAATGGTTTAACTTGGGATGTCAACTTTTTAAAAGGCGAAAACATTTTGGTTGCTATTGGAGAAACGAAAGACGGTAAAAAGGTTTCAGATACCATAAAAGTAAATTACCGTTTCAACAAAAATGATACGGCAACTTCTTTACAATTGTCTTTCGAAAAATTAAAAAATGGCAATTATCTGGTTACGGCAATTGCAATTGACCATAACAATTTACGTTGTCTTGATTACGAAGAAAGTGTTTATTTTCAATGTTTAAAAGGCGGAAAAACCATGAAAAGTCAAGGAACTCCAACCGGAAGTGAATCTATAAAAATGGCAAACGGTAAAGCTTCAATTGAAGTAGTTCCTGATGGATCTGGAATCCCTATTGAAATGACGGCATTAAATCAGAGTTTTAAAGGAGAATATTTGAAGATTACGAATTGATTGAAAGCTAGATTTTTTTAGCCACAGATTAAAAGGATAATAAAGATTTTTGTTTATCAGGCTATGACGTATAGTTTGTCATTTCGAAGGAGGAGAAATCACACTCGAAGCTCGACAAAGATTATCGACATTGTTTACGGAATTTCTAGTGTGATTTCTCTCTTCGGTCGAAATGACAAAAAAGAGTGCAAAAAATAATAATCCTGGAGTTTCGGGAGCAAACTAAAAACTCAATTATGAAAAATACAATTTTTTACGGAATTTCTCTCGTATTGACAAGTTTTACAACAAGCGCCCAAGTAACATTAAATGCTGATGGCCCTGCTGGAGTTGATACTTACGAATTAATTACAAATGCATTGGCTCCCGGAACGGCAAACGGCGCTATTGAGGCACCAGATGCTATCCATCCAAGTTTTGGTCCGCATATCACGGAAATTTTTGATACTGAGCTGAACAAATTTGTTTTTGAGTTTCATTCGCACGTAAGCAATACACCGCCAGACAATGAACCTGTTGCAGGAAAAACAGACAGACAACGTGTTGAAATAAAATCTTACGCTCCTTCTCCAGATAATTTAAAAGGAATTATTGGTGAAACCGTGCAATACAAATGGCGTTTTAAAGTGCCTGTAGGATTTAAACCTACTACTAGTTTTACACATATTCATCAGGTAAAAGCTGTTGATGGCGATGATGATGATCCGCTTTTCACTTTAACTTTACGAAAACTATCTAACGGCTCAACTAAATTAGAATTGATTTATGATAAAGATGCAGCAGCAGCAACTATAAAATACCTAAACCCAAACATGTCTTTGTTTGAAGGCGTTTGGGTCGAAGCAACAGAAACCATTAAAGTAGGTTTGCAGGGTACTTACGCCATTATAATAAAAAAAGTTAGCGACGGAACTGTTTTAATGGATTATAGTAATCCAAATATTCAAACGATTCGTCCTGCATATACTTCATCAACCGGTGTTGTATATGCAGCAAATTCTTTTATTAGACCTAAATGGGGAATTTATCGCAGTTTGGCTGACATCGCAAATATGAGAGATGAAATTATACGTTTTTCAGATTTTAGCATTGACGAATTAACTACTTTATCGACAAAGGATCATTCTGTTGAAATAAATCAATTTCCAAATCCTGTTGCAGATAAACTTCAACTTTCAGAAGCTATTTTAAATCAGTACACAGGAATCAGAATTTACGATAATATTGGCAAGCAAGTGATTTCTAATGACACACTTTCTGAAAACATAAATGTATCGGCTTTAAAATCGGGACTTTATATTATTAAATTTAAGAAAGAAAATACTTTGTCTAAAGGGATTAAAATGATTAAAAAATAAATTTTACTTATGAAAAAACTAATTCCCCTACTACTCTTTACTTCTGCCTGTATCGGTCAGGCACAAAATCTTATTTCAAATGTTGTAAATAGAAATACAACTTCTCTAAATGGAGTTTGGAATTATATTATTGATCCTTATGAAACAGGATTTTATAGTTTTCATCATGATCAATACGACAAGCAGCAAAAGCCATCAAATGCTGCATTTTTTAATAATTATCATGCTGTAAATAAGCAAGAACTGGTTGAATATGACTTTGATAAATCTCCAAAAATTAACATTCCCGGCGATTGGAATTCGCAAGTTCCGGAACTTAAGTATTACGAAGGAAATGTTTGGTTTAAGAAATCTTTTGACTATGATCTCAAAGAAAAGAAACGTCTATTTGTGTACTTGGGAGCTATCAATTATAAGTCTGATGTATATTTAAATGGCAAAAAATTAGGAAGTCATGAGGGTGGATTCACTCCTTTTAATTTTGAAGTTACTTCGATTGTAAAGCCAAAAGATAATTTTTTGGTGATTAAAGTAGACAATACCAGACATAAAGAAGATGTTCCGACTACGAATACGGATTGGTGGAATTATGGCGGAATTACTCGTGATGTTACTTTAATCGAAGAAAATGAATCGTTTGTTGAAGACTATAATTTTCAGCTAAAAAAGGGGAATGCAACATTGATTGCAGGTTTTGTAAAAATCAATAATTTCAATTCGGCACAAAACACTGTGAACATTTCGATTCCAGAATTAAAGATTAATTACAAAGGAAAAATTGGTCCAGACGGAATCATAAACTTCGATATACCTGCTAAAAACATCTCTTATTGGTCTCCTGACAATCCGAAATTATATGATGTTACAATTGATTATAACGGACAGAAATTAAAAGACAATATTGGTTTTAGAACTATTGAAACACAAGAAGATAAAATTCTATTAAACGGAAAACAGATCTTTTTACGCGGAATTTCCATTCACGAAGAAAATGCAAAAGGCGGACGTGCCAATTCTGAAGAAGATGCTTTACGTTTATTAAACTGGGCAAAAGAACTGGGTTGCAATTATGTTCGTTTGGCACATTACCCGCATAACGAAAACATTATTAGAGAAGCAGATAAAATGGGATTAATGGTTTGGGAAGAGATTCCGGTATACTGGACAGTTGAATTCACGAATAAAGATACCTACAAAAATGCCGAGGATCAACTTACCGCAACCATCACGAGAGATAAAAACAGAGCTTGTATTATTATATGGTCTATGGCAAATGAAACTCCAATTTCTGATGCCAGAAATACATTTATAAAAAGTTTAGTCGATCATACTAAATCTTTAGACAATACAAGATTAATCAGCGCGGCGTTATTGACTAAAAATGAAACAATCAATGACGAAATTGGTCAATATTTAGATATTATTTCATTCAATCAATACTTAGGTTGGTATGGCGGAAACTTAGAAGATGCTGAAAAAATAGTATGGAAAACTAAATACAATAAACCAGTAATCGTTTCTGAATTTGGTGGTGACGCAAAACAAGGATTGCATGGAGAGAAAAATGAGCGCTGGACAGAAGAATATCAAGAATACTTGTACATACAAAACTTAAAGATGATTGAAAAAATACCTCATCTTAGTGGTCTAAGTCCATGGATTTTGGTCGATTTTAGATCTCCAAAAAGACTTCTGCCGGGAATTCAGGATGGATATAACCGTAAGGGATTAATCTCAAATGATGGCGATAAAAAGAAAGCTTTTTACATTATGCAGGATTGGTACGCTAAAAAGAAAAAACAATAAATACAAATTAGGAACTGTTATCAATTCATTAACAAAAAACTAAGTGTAATGATATGATTTTTATACATTATTAACTTACTTTGTGGTTATTCTAAAAATTGTAATCCTATGAAAAAATTAAGTTTACTGGCAGTTACTTTGTTTGCTGCATTTACAGTTCAAGCACAGGAAGTGGTAAAATTTGCTCCTCTAGACGCAAGTCCTGTTGACATTGCTTATTTTCCAAATAAAGCTGTGAAATTCAAAAAAACAGATAATCCTTCGCCTTCTATCAAGGTTATTTATGCTAGACCTTCTGCAAAAGGACGTGCTATTTTTGGTGAATTAATTAAGTTTGGAGAGGTTTGGCGTGTTGGTGCAAACGAAAACACTGAAATTAAATTTTACAAACCTGTAACCATTGGCGGTAAAAATATTGCAGCTGGAACTTATAGTTTATTTGCTATTCCTGAAAAAGATAAATGGACAATCATTATCAATAAAGAAATCGATCTTTGGGGTGCTTATGCTTACGACGAAAGTAAAGATGTTGTAAGAGTTTCTGTTCCTGTTAAACCAGTATCGACTGTTATTGAAGCTTTGTCAATTGCTTTTACAACTCAAGGTGCTGTAACAAATTTGGTTATTGGATGGGATAAAACAACGGTTGAAGTTCCTATCACTATCAAATAATTTTTTCGCTATAAAAATAAAGAAGCCGTTTCAAAACAATTTGAAACGGCTTCTTTATTTAATCAATAGAGCAGATTTCAACCATTAAAAATTAAATCGAAAAGAATTATTTAATTTCAATTAATTTTGGTTCTTTTTGTTTTGTCTCTTCTTTTTTAGGGATGCTCAAACGTAATAATCCATTTTCGTAGTGAGCATTTATATTATCTTCATCTGCAACATTTTTTGGCAATTCAAAACTTCTTTGGAACGATTGATAACTAAACTCACGACGAGTGTATGTATCGTTTTCTCCTTTGTCTTCTTTAGATGTTGATTTACTGCAGGAGATTGTTAGTAAATTGTCATCAAGCGTAACATTAAAGTCTTTTTTGTCAAGTCCCGGAGCAGCAACTTCAACTTCAAAATTATTGTCTGTTTCCTTAATATTTATGGATGGCACAGTAGTGCTTGTAGAAGAAAAGTTACTGTTTTCCCAGTTAAAAAGTTCTCGATTTAAAAAATCGTCAAATAATCTTGGAAATGATTGAGAACGGTTTTCATTTTTTCTGATACTTAACATAATTTCTACTTTTTAATAGTTATACATTAATTATTTTTCCTGATCTACACTATACAAAATAAATACCAAAGCATAAAAACTGTCATTTTTTCATAATTCAACCATCTAATAACTAGGTAAATATGAAAAAATGTCATTTTTTGCCAGTTTAAAAGCTTGATAACTTTCTATCTTGAAAATAGTATAAAAAAAGAGTTACAGTTTTTAAAATAAACTCTAACTCTTTTTTTATGTTAAAATAAATTCTTCTTATTCATTCAATGTTAAAGAATAATCTAATTTTGATTTTATTTTTTCGCGTTTATCATTGAGTAAAAAGACCTTATCCGGACTTGCAGAATAGTAACCATAATAAGTTTGTGCTGCATTTGGACCTTCAAAATTTAAAACATAAATTGTTCCATCAGGGTCATTTCCAAGTCCTCTTTCTGTATTATAATTTCCTTTTTCTAAAAACTTCTTCTCGGATTTACCTTTATAAATACTGGTCAACTCAAATTTATGACTTTCAATTGTACCATCGCCCTGATAAATTTTCAATATTGTTTTTATACCTTCACAATTTGCGCATGGCAACAAACCTTCATAAACAACTACTTTTCCTAAAATGCTATCAGTACTCTCAACGTCCATTATTTCCGAAGGAGTCTGAGTTGCTTCTTCTTTCTTTTTAGAATTGCAAGACAGTAAACAAGCGGTAACCAATACCAGCAGTAACTTTTTCATGACCTTATAGTTTTAGATTATAAATATAAGAATATTCCTGTAGTATATAGCACTTTAAAAGTTAATTCGTTTTTTCTATTTTTTTGATAATCAATTATTATTTCTAATAATTATATCAATAATAGAATGAAGTTTTGTATTTTTATCTGAAGCAAAATTAATTGTATTTAACTTAAATAAAACTACATGGGAAAATTTGTAATTACTAAAAGAACCAATGGCGAATTCCAATTTAATTTAAAAGCTGGCAATGGGCAGACTATTTTAACAAGTGAAGGTTATACTACAAAGGCGGCCTGCACCAACGGAATCGAATCTGTAAAAACCAATTCACAAGATGATGGTCGTTTTGACAGAAAAGAAGCCAAAAATGGGAAACCTTATTTTAATTTAAAAGCCAGCAATGGTCAAATCATTGGCTCAAGCGAAATGTACGAAAGTGTTTCAGCTAGAGAAAACGGAATTGAATCCGTTAAAAAAAATGCTCCGGAAGCAACCACAGACGATCAGACTACATAAAAAATATTTTGTAAAGTATTAAAAATAATTACAATTTATAGATAATACATACAAAAGTGCTAAATCATAAACCCCTTAAACAATAGTTGTTTAAGGGGTTTTATTTTAAATAAATCCTAACAAAGTTATGTTTTTACTTTCAACAATAAATTTACAATCTCAGAGTTTGGTATCTCAGGGTTCGCTCCAGGCGCTGCGGCAACTAAAGCTCCAACTGCACAAGCAAAATCTATAGCACTTTGAGCAGTTTTTCCAGTCAGTAAATATGTGATTAAAGCCGCTAAAAACGAATCACCTGCTCCTACAGTGTCGGCAACTTCAACAGGATAACCATCATTTTCGTAAAGTTGTCCTTCCCACATTAATAAAGCTCCGTGTTTACCTTTAGTTACACAAATCGCTGTTGCTTTAGTTTTTTCTACAATGAAATGCATATTGTCTTCTAAACTGGTAAAAGGTGAATGCATGGCTTTGGCAATTTCTAACAATTCTTCGTCATTGAACTTTATAAAATCAGCTGAATGCATTAATTGCTCCAGGATTTCATACGAATAATGTGGCTTTCTTAAATTCACGTCAAAAACCTTGTATACCTTGGTTTGTAACAATTCTTCAAGGGATTTTCTTGATACTTCGTCCCTGCAAACCAAACTTCCATAAATTAAAACATCAGCACTGGCAACTATTTTTTTTGCAAAATCATTCAGTACAATTTTATCCCATGCCGACGGATAATTGATTTCGTATGTTGCAGAACCACGCTCGTTTAAGGTAACATTTACTAATCCGGTCGGGAAATTTTCTGATTGCATAATCGCATTGGTTTCCAGTCCCATACTTTTTACCTGATCAATTATGGCACTTCCGTCCTGGTCATTTCCTACACAACTAATCATGGCTACATCGCAACCTAAAGTTTTCATTCGCAGCGCTACATTCAATGGTGCTCCTCCAATCTTTTTTACCTGATCAAAAACATCCCAAAGTACTTCTCCGTAAGCTACAGCTTTAAGTTTTTTTCCGTTGTTCATTCTAAAACTATTTTAATATTAATATTATTCTGGCTGTGCAATTTGAAAGATTAAAAAAATAACTCACTCATCTTCCAACTGCTTCTGATGATCATAATCTCTTTCGAAAACAAATTCTTTTAAGTTACTGTTAAGATACAATAATCCTTTTCAACCTATTTATTGTTTCACAAAAAAATTAATATCCCGGATTTTGCTTGTATAATCCCTGACTGAAATTAATTTGCTTTAACGGAATCGGGCAATACTCTTCTTTATGAGCATCAAAAAAGGCATCTTGATAATAAGTACGTTTTGTTTTTTCTCCTGCATAAAAGTCATTCATTACCTGATCTGTTACACCCCAACGAACTAAATCGAAGAAACGATTTCCTTCCATCGCTAATTCTAAACGACGTTCAAAGCGCATGGCTTTACGGGCAAAATCTTGTGTCCAGTTGCAGTTAACTCCATCAACATAAGTATTGATTTTAAAGTTTTTTGCATACGGAAGTCTTCCTGTACTTTGCGCTGCACGTTCTCTGATCTGATTGATTAACGGTAAAGCTTCGGATTGTCTTCCTAATTCAATCAAAGCTTCAGCACGCATCAAAATTACATCGGCATAACGTATTTGGATTCTATTTTTTGAATTTCCGTAAAACGGATCAATATTTACTACGCAACTACAACTTGGCGCCACGTTTTCTTTTAATGAAGCAAAATAACCATACGTTCCCGGTGATCTTACCCATGCTTCAACATACAGAAATTCTGGATCATATTTGTATGGCAAGCCCGGCATTGCAACGGTGTGATACAATCTTGGATCAACTGTATTGGCATTTATATTTTTATAATCAAAATCCTGCTTGTTAAACGTATCAAATTCTGGCAAACCATTAGCACCCGTTTTAAAAGCATTTACTAAGTTTTGACTCGGTTTGTGAAAGTCGCAACATCCTAAACCTTGTGGAGTTGAGAGTACATCTGAAAAATTTAACCTTCCGTATAAAGTTCCATCGTTATCTGAAAACTGAATCGAAAAAATTGATTCCGTGCCGTTTTCAAAAGTTCCTGGTAAAAAGTTATTGGCAAAATCAGGCTCTAAACTTGCCTTCCCAATTACTTTATCTGTCGCTGTAATTACCTCCTGTAAATGCTGTTGGTTGATTCCGGTAACTTTATAAGTCTCATCTTGCGTATAGGCCTGATACAGACGTGTTTTAGCCAAATAAGCATAAGCAGCTTTTTGAGTAGCACGCCCTACTTGCGGTTGCGTTTCAGGTAAAATATTGGCTGCAGCCTGAAAATCTTCCGCAATTTTATTCCAAAGTTCTTCGTTTGAAAGTGCTTTATTTGAAATATTTTTATAATCCTCAACTGGAATATCTTCTGTGATATAAGGGACATTTCTGAACATAATTTTAAGCATAAAATAGAAATGTCCTCTTAAAAATCTCATTTCAGCAATACGAGTTTTTTTCAGTGGATAATCAGCCTCTGAAATTTTTTCTAATGCTTTCAAGGCTTTATTCGCTCTCGAAACTCCCACATAACTGATGTACCAAAAAGAATCTAACTCCCCAAAATCTGGTCTGATATTATTCGAAACTTCAAAAAAGTGAAAATCCTGAATGTCGTTAGTTCCGCTTCCGCCTTTGTACGCGTCATCTGAACGAACATTTCCAAAAGGCCACAAACTGTAAGGCGAATCATAATGGTCATTACCTAATTGTGCATAAGCCGCATTCATAAATCCTTCTATTGATTGTGGTGTCACAATATCTTCTTCAGATAAAACGCCACGCGGATCATTCTCCAAAAAATCAGAACAGGAAGCAAAGGTTCCAAGTACTAGAAAAGCTGTTATATATAGTAATTTTTTCATTTTTTTGATTTAATCTTTATTATAAAGTAAAATTAAGACCTGCTGTAAAAGTAGTTGGCTGCGGATATCCAAATCCGGCATTTTCAGGATCTACACCAGTAAAACTTTTTGCATCAATGATCAATAAATTTTGTCCGCTGATGTATAATCTAAAGCTATCGAAATTCATTTTTTTCAATAAATCTTTTGGTAAACTGTATCCTAATTGCAAAACACGCAGTTTTAGATAGCTTCCGTTTTCTACATAATAAGTAGAGAATCTGGACTCTGCATTTCTGTCTACAGTTGTTAAGGCCGGAATTGTTGAATTTGGATTGTCTACAGACCAAGCATTTAACAAACGAGTTCCTTTATTAGATCCTACGTCATCAACACTCCAAAAATCAGTTTGATATTTTGTATTATTAATAACATCAACATTACCTGTTCCTTCCCAGAAAGTAGTAAAATCCCAATTTTTATATCCTAATCCTAAATTAAATCCATACAGTAAACCCGGGTTGGGATTTCCTATCCAGGTACGGTCTTTGTCTGTAATCACTCCATCTCCGTTTAAATCTTTATAACGAATTCTTCCAAGGCCTTTCCCTTCCTGAGTAGCCGAATTCGTTACTTCGTCCTGACTTTTAAACAATCCGTCAGTTACATAACCATACATCGAATTAATTGGTCGACCTAAAATATTATCATTTAATCCGTCGCCTCCGTAGTTATTTCGTACTTCATCCGGTAATTTTGTAATCTTGTTTTTATTGGCAGAAACATTCGCAGAAATATCATATTTTAATCCAAAAGAAGTTTCATCGTGATATCCCAGAGTAAATTCCCATCCTTCATTTTGCATTGAAGCTCCGTTTACCCATCGATTTCCACCTTCGCCAATTACTCCTAAATAAGGTGGTAAAACCAAAATATCATCTGTTTTTTTGATATAATAATCGACAGAACCGCTTAATTTTTGTTTGAATAATCCAAAGTCTAAACCAATGTTGGTTTGTGTAGTAGTTTCCCATTTTAGATTATCATTTCCTGATTGTGTTGCAATGAAACCAGAAGGAAGCAAGCCGTTTCCGTTTCCTGCAATATCATAAGCAGTACCGTAAGAAGTTGCCCAGGTTGGACTTCCACCCGCATAACTTGCCAAATAAAGACTGTAAACAGCGGTATTGCTGATTTCCTGATTTCCGGTTTGTCCCCAGCCGGCTCTTAATTTTAAATCCGATATAGCAGAGATATTATTTTTGATGAAATTTTCATTGCTGATTCTCCATCCTGCTGAAACGGCCGGAAAGGTTCCGAATTGATTATTTTTTCCAAAACGAGACGAACCATCACGTCGGATTGTAGCCGAAAGCAAATAGCGATTATCAAACTCATAATCTACTTTTCCGAAATAAGAAAGCAAAGAATATACTGTTGAAGTTCCACTAGTAAACGATTCTCCTGTTCCAGCATCTGGATACATATAATCCGGTGTTTGAATCAGGAAGTCATTCTTACGCAAAGTAGTTGTATCGTACATATCTTTGTACATCTCGGTTCCTGCCATCAAATTCAAATTGCTTTTTCCGAATTTTAAACTATAAATTGCCGTATTGGTCCAAGTCCATTTATCGCTCACCGATTGATCAATTGTGACTGAAGTCTGGTCGTTTTGCAAATAACCTGATTGGTAACTTCTTTGCAAAGTGCGTTTTTTATACGATCCGTAATCAATACCAAAACTACTTTTGATATGCAGATTTTTGATGATCTCTAAATCGGCAAACATATTTCCGAAAAGACGTAAATAATCGTATTTATTGTCTTTATTATATTCTAAAAGTCGAACCGGATTTTGTCTGTCATTCATCCCGCCAACAGGTCCGCCCCAGCCTTTTCCGTCAACTGTACGTACAGGAATAATAGGCAAAGCGCGAAGTGCAGGATCCAGAACCCCGGGATCTGTAACTTCATTGGTACGGGTCATCGAAAAATTTTCTCCTATAACCAGTTTTCCATCAAAATATTTATAAGAACCGTTCATTCTGGCAGAAATTCTTTCAAAATCAGTCGTTTTTACAACTCCTTCATTTCCATAATACCCCAAAGAAAAAACGTAACTTCCTTTGTCTGATGCATTTGAAACTGATAAATCATATGAATTTGCGATTCCGGTTTGCGAGATCGCATCGTACCAGTTAGTATCAGACGATTTGAGCGTTTTAGCAGTATCGAGATATTCAGGAATAATAACCTTGTTTAATTGAGCTTTATTATTATTTAGCGAATAGTCAAATTGATAACGTAAATTATTACTATTTGGGTTTAATCCGTCGTTGATATTGGCCTGCCATAAAGCCTGACCAAATTGATTGGCATTGAGTACATCAAGTTTCGTTGAATAATTAGAAATAGAAGTATAAGTACTGAAATTAATTCTCATCTTGCCTTCTTTTCCTTTTTTGGTCGTAATGATAATAACTCCGTTTGAAGCGCGAGAACCATAGATACTCGCAGAAGAAGCGTCTTTTAAAACCTGAATAGATTCAATATCATTAGGATTTAATTCTTGCATTCCGGATTTAGTTGGCATACCGTCGATTACATAAAGAGGATCAGTATTGTTTAAAGTTCCTACACCACGAATCACGACTTTTGTATTTCCTCCGCTTGGAGAACCATCAGAAGAAATTTTCACCCCGGCTACCCTTCCTTGTAGCGCTTTTATTGGGTTAGGTTCCAGCTGTTTCATGACTTCCTTCATGTTTACAACCGCAACTGCTCCTGTAATATCTGTCTTCTTTTGTTTAGAATATCCCGTTACAACTACTTCATTAAGCTGATTATTATCAACTTTTAAAGTGATATTGAATGTTTTTTGTTCTTTAATAGCAATAGATTGCGGTGCATATCCAATAAAAGAAACAACAATTGTCGCATCTGAATTTATATTCTGGAAAGAAAAATTTCCATCAAAATCTGTTACTGTACTGGTATTGGTTCCGGAAATAAGTACAGTGGCTCCCGGAAGCGGCATTCCATCATCAGACGAAATTACGGTTCCTTTAATCCCTCCTTCCTGTGCTGTCATAATCAACACAGGAAAAAAGAAAATTAGAAAATAAAAAAGTTTGGTTTTCATAGTTAGTGGTTTTGGTTTTAAGGTTAGTTTATATTTAATTGGTTAATTTCTAAGTTATTCAGCTCAAACCCATTCTTTGAAGAAACAGAAAAAGAAGTGTAAGGCTTGTTTGGGAAGAAGATTTCGGTAATTACTTTTTCGCCATTATTGTAAAATACTTCAATGGATGTTTTGTCTAAAATGATTTTAAAAACACCCTCTTTTTGATTTCCTTCTAAAGCTGCTTTGGTAATTGTTGATGCAAATTTTTCTGAGAAATCAATTCTTCCTGATTTCGAACGATCAACAAATAAATAATAATCCGTATTGTTGATTCCAAAAGTCAACGCTTCTCCCGTTGCATTTGAAAGTGTAAAAGTGTACGTATCTTGTTTTAAGTTTTTTACGTCAAAATGGATAATTGCTTTTGTTAAATCAATTTTGCCTGCATCTGGAATCGAAAGTTTTCCTTTTCCTTTCAAGCTTTTTATTTTGATTGTTTTAGCAATGTATTTATCAATTTCTTTAACCGGATTGCTAATCAAACTATAGTCATTTCCTTTTTTGATTAACTGAATTTCGCGAGCAATAGTAGTACTGCTTCTCCATCCCGTTGTTGGAACTTCCTGTGCATAATCCCAGTTCGACATCCAGCCAATAAATATTCTACGTCCGTCAGCTCTTGGCACATTATTCCAGGTAACTCCGGCATAATTATCCTTGCCGTAATCCAGCCAGACTGCTTTTTCTTTTTCTACTTTTTTTGCAAAATTAGAATCTAAAACAAATGTTGTTCCGTCAAAATCTCCAATAAAATATTGTGTTCCAGATCCTCCATTAGCTCCGCCAGGATTTAAATTCTGAATTAAAACCCATTTGGTTTCATTGGTACCTTCCACTTTTATTTGAAAAAAATCAGGACATTCCCATACACCTCCATGAGCGCCAATATTTTTGCCAAACTCAGATAAATATTTCCAGTTTTTAAGATTCTTAGAGGCATAAAATTGAGTTCTGTCTTGTGCTGCCAATGACATGATCCATTGTTTATGGGTTTCATCCCAATTGACTTTTGGATCACGAAAATCACGAATTCCAGGATTTTTAATGACAGGATTTCCTTCCTCAAATTTCTGCCATGTAAAACCATTATCATTCGAATACGCAATATCCTGCTGCTCAACATCAATCTTTCCTTCTTTTTCTTTGGTCATATCATGCAGCGTATAAATCGCCACAATTGGAGCCATTTTCCACTACCTAAACCTGATGTATTCTCTGTATCCACAACAGCACTTCCTGAAAAAATATATTTGTCTTTCTCCGGATAAAGGGCAATGGGCTGCTCTTCCCATTTTATTAAATCTTTACTAATAGCGTGTCCCCAATGCATTGGTCCCCAAACGCTTTTCTCCGGATAATATTGATAATACAAATGATAATAGCCATTAGCATAGAACATTCCGTTAGGATCATTCATCCAGCCTTTTTTAGGTGTAAAATGAAAATTAGGCCTATACATTTTTTCTTCAGTAGCAACTGATGCTGAAACAGCAGTTGTTTGGGCAACAGCCGAATATGGTTTTAAAGCTCCTACGGATAATATTAAGGCACTATAAAATGCCAGCGGTAGATGTTTCTTTGATGTCATGTTTTTTGATATTTTTTTTGGTTAGATTTTCGCTTAATACTTCTAAAGAAATTCCTTTGGTTTCCGGCATTATAAAAATGACAAACAGTAATTGCAGCACCATCATTAATGTAAAAATTAAGAAAACTACCTCTGGTCCGATTTCTGAAAAAAGCATTGGGATTAATGATGGAATAATCGCTGCTAAAACCCAATGCACGGAGCTTCCAAAGGCTTGTCCTGAAGCTCGGATATGATTGGGAAAAATCTCTGAGATGAAAACCCAGATTACGGCTCCCTGACCAATAGCGTGTGAAGCTATAAATAAGAAAAGAAAAATGGGTACCGATAGTCCGCCCCAATTGTAATAAAATGAAGCTGAGACTAATCCCAGAGAAATAATATATCCAACAGAACCAATGTACATTAACAACTTTCTTCCTAATTTGTCAATTAATGCCACACCGATTAAAGTAAATATAAGATTTGTAATTCCGATCCCGATACTGCTCAATAAGGCGGTATTTTGTCCTAAACCTGCTTCCTCAAAAATTCTTGGTGCGTAATATAAAAAGGCGTTGATTCCGGAAAACTGATTGAAAAAGGCAATTAAAAAAGCCAACATTAAAGGAAAACGATATTTTTTCATGAAAATATTTTCATGTTTGGTAACACCATTTTCTCTTGAATCATCCATAATATCTTCAAGCTTCGCAGACGGATCAATTTTGAATAATACTTTACGGGCTTCTTCGTCACGATTTTTAGACAATAGCCATCTTGGACTTTCCGGAATTGTAAGTATAAAGAGAATATAGATAAGAGAAGGAAATGCCTGGACTCCCACCATCCAACGCCAAGCATTCTCTCCAATATCTTTTAAAAAGTAATTGGATATAAAAGCAATTAAAATTCCTAATACAATATTAAACTGATACAAGGCTACTAGTCGCCCGCGTTTGTCTGCCGGAGCAATTTCTGATACATAAGCGGGAGCTGCAATAGTTGATGCTCCAACACCTAAACCTCCTATAAATCTAAAAGCAGCAAAAATATAGGGATCGTTTGCAAAAGAAGCGCCTATTGCCGAAACAAAATATAAAATCCCAATCCAGAACAGTGTCTTTTTACGACCTATTTTATTGGTTGGAATTCCTCCAAAAATGGCTCCTACAACTGTTCCCCAAAGTGCCATTGCCATAACAACGGACCCATGAAAAGCATCAGATGAATGCCAAAGAAGCTGTAATTGTTTATCAGCTCCAGAAATAACTACGGTATCAAAACCGAATAGAAAACCTGCCAGTGCAGCAGTAACAGACCAAATCAATATCTTATTCATTGTAGATGTATTAAAAACTTATTGCTAAGATATCCGCAAAAAAAACAACTTATTTTTAATGATGTTACAATTTAATTCCTTAATTATTGACAGTTTGACATTTCAACATGAACAGGCTTATTTACAAGGCTTTACGTTTATTAAAGTTTATTTACGAAAACCTTGTAGTTTCGATTTTGTTGCATCTGTTACGAAATTGATACATAAAATAATCAAAAAAGGGACAAAGTACCAAAGGTTCTGAGGTTCTAAGTTGTTAAAAACTAAAGTACATAAGTTTCTAGCTTAAATTTTTGGTACTGCTAATCTATTTTGGATTGCTTCCAGCTTCAGCTAAGTATAATTAAGTAAAGAGGGAAATTATAATACTATGACTAATTTGAAGATTTATATTCTTTAGGAGAAATTCCAAATTTATTCTTAAAAGCAGTAGAAAAATAGTTTGGAGAAGAGAATCCAAGAGAGTATGCAATCTCAGAGATATTCATCTGATTTGTTTTTAAAAGCTCTGCTGCTTTCTCTAATTTGACATTATTAATGTGGTCACTAATATTGATTCCGATAATTGCTTTTACCTTTCTGTAAAGTTGAACTCTAGAAACACCTAATTTGTCTGCTAAATCTTCAACAGAAAATTTAGGATTTTCAACATTCTTCTTAATGATTTCATTCATTTTGGTCACAAAGGTTTGTTCCTGATTGCCAAATTTAGACTCAGGTTCAATGCGATAAATATTATTGGTATAATAGTAACGAAGTTTTTCTCTGTTAAAAAGCAAACTTGAAATAGATTGTTTTAAAATGGAAAGACTAAATGGTTTGGTAAGATATTGATCCACTCCACTCTGCAAGCCTTTCAAAACAGATTCTTTGTTGCTTTGTGCTGTCAAAATAATAATTGGAATATGAGAAGAGCGTAAATCTTTCTTTAATTCCTTACTTATTTCATAACCATCTTTGTCTACTAAATTGATATCGCAAATGATGATGTCCGGAACAATTTCCATTGCTTTTTCAATCGCATCACTTCCATCAGAAGTGTACACCATATATTCAGCGGATAATTTTGCTTTTAAAAATACCACCAAATCAATATTATCTTCTATCACTAAAAGGGAATGTTTCTCTGATTCAGCAATTGTATTTACTTGCTGAAAATCGGGCTCTATATCTAGATTATCTGTTATTAGGTTGGACTCTATAGCAAGATTTTCTGTCTGATTTACGATTTCTGAAGGATGTAAGTGAGTACTTCCTTTCAATAAGGTAATAACGAACTCGCTACCTTGTTTCGACTTAAGCTCGATTGTTCCATGATGCAAAAGCACAAACTCTTTGGATAAATGAAGTCCAATTCCTGAACTGTTTTTATTGTTGTTTGAAGCTTTAAAAAAAGGACTGAACACGCTAGACAGTTCATTTTCAGGTATTCCAATTCCAGAATCTTTACAGCTAATTTTAACTGTATTATCCTGATGTTCGACAATCGAAATATTTATTTTTCCATTATCAGGTGTAAATTTAAAGGCATTGGAAAGCAAGTTGAAATATACTTTATCCATCAATCCTCTGTCGATAAATAATTCCAGATTTTTATTTTTTATAGTAAGCTGAAAATCAATATTTCTACGAGTGGCTTCCCCTTTAAAATTGGTCATCACTTCGTTGGTAAAACGATACATGTTAGTATTTGAGGCTTTTAACGTAAATTTTTGTTCTTCAATTTTTCTAAAATCCAGCAACTGATTTATTAATCTGAGTAATCTGTTTGAGTTTTTATGAATTAGTTTTACTTCATCTATAAGTGCTGTTCCTTTAATTTTTTCATTTTCTATCAAGGATTCTACATAGCTCATAATCAAAGTTATTGGCGTTTTAAATTCATGAGAAAGTCCTGTAAAAAAATTCAGTTTTGCCTCGTTGCTTTTCTCTGCAATCTTTGCCATTTCCTGAATTTCATTATTTTGATCGATTACCGTTTGATTAATACGCTCAAGCTGTTTTTTCTTTTTTGAAATTGAAATAGTCGAATAAATACTGTAAAGAGTTAAGCTCAAAATAATCACCAGGAAAAAACTCAGTAAACGTACCAGATTATTCTGTGAAGCATATTCTCTTTCCTGCACTTTTATGGCTCCTTGCTGCGACTCTATAACGGCTTGCTGCTGATCGACTTTATCCATTTGGTTCTCGATAATCTCAGCATTGTTCTGGTCAATCACAATGGTATTGAGAATATTATTTTTAGAAATGGGTTCTTTATGGTACATTTTCAAAGCCAGTTTCAGCGCTTCATTTCCTCCGGTAGGATACAAAATGGTTCCATTTAAAACACCGCTTTTTACCAATTCGATTCCACCATTTACAGAATTTAATCCATCGACTCCCAGAAATTTAATTTTATTCTCTAATCCAACTGTTTTGGCTGTCTCCCAAGCACTCAATGCCATACGGTCGTTATGGGCAAAAATGTATTCAATATCAGGATTTTGCAAAAGAATTGTTTTCAAAGGCGCATTAACCGATTCTTTTTCCCAATTGCCGTGAATGGTATTTACAACAGTAAAACGTTTATTTCCTTTAATGATCTGATCAAATCCAAGGCTGCGTTCGTACGCAGGCGAAGAGCCGTTTGCGCCCGTAATTTCAACAATTTTACCAGAACCTTTACTATGTGAAATGATGTAGCGCGCAGCAATTCTTCCAATTTCTATATTATCTGCCCCAAGATAAGCTGTATAGTTTTCGCCGTCAATTTTACGGTCTACTACAAGAACAGGAATTCCGGCTTTTATCGATTTTTCTACTACCGCAGTTAAGGGTTTTGATTGAATAGGTGATACAATAATTACATCAACTTTATTGGCTATAAAGCGTTCAATGTCTTCGATTTGCTTATTGACATTATTATTTGCGTCACTAATTTTTAAATCGACTTCCGGCCGCAATGAAGCTTCAATTTTTAGCGAACTAGTCATCTGCTTGCGCCAATCATCTGTGGTCATCGCTTGCGAAAAACCAACTTTTATTTTATCTCCCTGTTTTTGACTGCACGAAACTAAACTTAATGATGCTAAGGAAAGCATCAAAATATATTTTACAAATTGATACATGAAATTATGAGTTTATGTAAATGAAAATGAGTTTTCAAAAATACCTTCTTGAACCAATAACTTGTCAAAATAATTAGGAAGGATTATTTTGTACTGACAAAGTGAGAAGGACTTATATAAAAAGGTAAAATTAAACTTTTATTTGATGTACACAAATGTTATCAGGTATCTGTAAACAAAAAAAGAGGATTATTAAATCCTCTTTTAATTTCTATTTTATAAACTGTAAATAATTTCTTCTTCTTGTTAGGTGTTGCTCCTAAATATACTTTATTTTTTTCTCGCAGATTTTGCAGCATTTTTTTTTCATCTGTATAATTCTCGATCGCTATGTGTATTTAAATAAATGAAAAGCCTTTTTAAAGGAAACAAAAGCTATGTTTCTATCTGTTTAAAATAACACCTAAAAGTTTTTTTTTATCTTTTAATCCAATAAAAAAACGATTAATCCTCTTGCGCCGTGAGCTCCAAGAACCAATGATTGCTCGATATCAGCCGTTTTTGATGGTCCGGCGATAAAGGTTCCGAAACCGTATTCCTGATTTCCGATTCTTTCATAAGCCTGATGCATCGAAGCCAAAATATCTTTTTTGTGAACTATAATGGCTAAATATTGTGCTATAAAAGGTGATACACGTTGTCCTAATAAATCATCCGTTACCCAAAGTGCACTATTCTCAGCAACGCCAAAATGCGCTTTTATCACATTTAATTCTACATCCTGAAGCGAATGCGGATCATCGTTTGTCCAATTTAAACTGGCAATTTCTGAAAGCTCCGGAATTGTTGTAATCAGGCGTTTCTGTAGATTATAATTTGTTTTTATATAATCAATGATTTCATCGTAATTGGCAACTTCGACAGGATCTCCGCCAATATTTTTTAATACTGTTTTATAAGTGGCAAGCACATCAGGATTCTCTGAACTTAAAAGATTCAAGTCAGGTAAATTGGTTACTACAGCAGGTTGATTTTGCTTTATTTTATTTAAAATAGCTTCTTTACTATTCATTGTCTTTTGCTTTAGCTTCTCTTGAATTTTTCTTGTACCATTCTCTAAAAGATTCCTCTGGAACTTCGGGCATTTCACGCTGATCGTACCATTTATTCATTTTATTATTGACCAATCCGGGAATGTTTTTCATTACAAAACGCCCCGATTTTCCGGCAATATTAAAAATCGTTGGATTCGCCAAAACTGTCGACATTGTTTTCATTGCAATAGTTTTGGCTGTTGGAGTATGTCCTTCTTTGACCAAAACCTGACGCCATTTGTACAATTGGTCGTGTATATCAATTTTTACAGGACAAACATTAGTACAAGAACCACAAAGTGTACTTGCAAAAGGTAAGTCGGCATTTTTACTCATGTCCAAGTTAGGCGCTAGAATAGAACCAATTGGTCCTGCAACGGCATTATGATAACTGTGTCCGCCACTGCGTCTGTAAACGGGACAAGTATTCATGCAAGCGCCACAACGAATACATTTTAGAGAATTTCTAAAATCTTCTCTTCCTAGTTGTGTACTTCTCCCATTATCAACAATAACGATGTGAATTTCTTTTCCTTCTCTTGGTTTCTTAAAATGACTTGAAAATGTTGTAATAGGTTGTCCTGTTGCGCTCCTGGCTAATAACCTCAAGAAAACACCTAAATGTTTGCGCTGCGGAATCAGTTTTTCAAATCCCATACAAGCAATATGAACATCAGCTAAGTGCGCTCCCATATCTGCATTTCCTTCATTGGTACAAACTACAATTTCTCCGGTTTCTGCAATGGCAAAATTGACTCCGGTCAAAGCTACTTTTCTCGTTAAGAATGTATTTCTTAAACTTAATCTGGCAGATTCGGTTAAATATTGAGGATCAATGTTTCCTTTTTCGGTACCTAGATGCTCATGAAAAGTTTCACTTACATCTTCTTTTTTAAGGTGAATTGCCGGTAAAACAATATGACTTGGCGGTTCTTTACGAAGCTGTACAATATATTCTCCTAAATCTGAATCAATTACTTCGATACCTTTTTCGGCCAGATAATCATTCAAATGACATTCTTCTGTAAGCATTGATTTTGATTTCACCATTTGCTTTACATCATGTTTTGCCATGATCGAATGCACGATTTCATTATGTTCTTTTGCATCGGCTGCCCAATGTACAATTATCCCGTTTTTTTGTGCGTTGGCTTCAAATTCAACCAAATAATCGTGAATATTGGATAACACGTTATTTTTGATTTTTGAAGCGGTTTCGCGAAGCAATTCCCAATCGGGAATTTGATGTGCTGATTTATCGCGTTTTTCACGAACAAACCAGAGTGTTTCATCGTGCCAGTTTACGCGCTCTACATCTTTGTTAAAACGTGCTGCAGCTTCGCTATGTTCTATTATTTTTTCTGATGACATCTTTATTATTTGAAAGTCAATTTTGAAATATTTATGATGATTTTTATCTAACCGCAAAGCTCGCAAGGTTTTACGCAAGGTTCGCAAAGCTACTTTTTTATCTTAGCGAACCTTGCGTATTTTTTCTTAGCGTACTTTGCGGTTAAAACTATAACCAACGCCTACTTTTAATTTCCGAGTGAATTTAATATTTCGGCAATATGAATGGTTTTTATCGAGCTTTTTTGTCTCTTCAGAATTCCTTCTAAATGCATCAAGCACGACATATCTCCACCTGTAATATAATCAACCTGTTGGTTTTCATGATCTCGTATTCGGTCTTGTCCCATTTTTACAGAAACAGCTTCTTCGGTTACACAAAATGTACCTCCAAAGCCGCAACATTCATCTTTTCTGGATAAAGAGACTAAATCTAAACCTTTTATGTTGTGTAATAACTGTTCGGGTTTAGAGAAAAATGGCGCATTGAGTTCTGTCATTTGCGAAAGCTTTAATCCACGCTGACCATGACAGCTTACATGCATGCCTACTCTGTAAGGGAAATTTCCGTTGATGGAATCTACTTTTAAAATATCGGTAATAAACTCTGTGAGTTCGAAAACTTTCTTTCGCATTTCGGCTGCTACTTCTTCTTGTTTTTCGTCATGTAAATGTTCTTTTACATGTAGAACACAACTTCCGGATGGACAAACAATATAATCGAATCCTGCAAAATTGGTTATAAAATTTGCATCGCAGCCTTTGGTTAAATATTGATATCCGCTATTTGCCATGGGTTGTCCGCAACAGGTTTGCCCCATTGGAAAATGAACCTCACAACCTAGTTTCTGTAAAAGTTCATAGGTTGCAATACCTACTTTTGGGTAAAATTGGTCGACGTAACACGGTATAAATAATCCGATTTTCATATTAATGTATTATTATTCTTTTCACACAGATTTTAAAAAGATTTAAGCAGATTTATTTTTAAAATTTTTAATTCTGAATTTTTAATTTTATTTAATGTTTGTAAAATTTCAAATCAATTAAATCGTTCTGAATTGGCTTTGGATTCCAGTTATGATGAATCGCCAATGCGGCGCCTAATGCACTTGCTTGAGCCATTGATGCAGCATAAACTTCTATATCCGGAAAAGCTTCTGCTAATAAATTCATGAATATTGAATTTTTGCTAAATCCTCCGTCTACAAAAATCTTCTTTACCGGACTGTTATGAATTACTAAATTAGTCGAAAAAACTTGTTGTTCTACTAAGTCCAACATTAATTGATGATAAGCAACTTCATAATTACTAAAGTTCGAAAGGTCTCTTTTTTGAAATGGGCATTCTTTTAGAATATCAAAATCATATTTCTTTGGATATAGAATCTGAAAATTTAAAGCTCGTAGATTTGATATTATCTTTTTATCAAAATAAATATCTTTGTATGAATCGACTGGAACTTTAAAATATTCTGCTAATCTTTTGGTCTGTACCTCATGTTCGTTACCAGAAAATAAGCGAGCAGCTTTTACGGGTTTTTCTGTGTATTGCATATAACACAAACAGTCGTTTTGCAATTCTTCAAATGTTAATTGTTTATTATTGAAAGGATTTAGAGAAATGCTCCATGTTCCTGTTGATAATAAAACAAAAGGCTCTGTAAAATTTATGGTGTAAGGTATAATTGCTGATGAACTATCGTGCAAACCAGCTCCTATTGCAACTTCATTATCTTTTTTGATGATATCTTTTCCATAATGCAGTGGCGGAATTTTACTTATAATATCTTCATTTTTGACCCATTTATGGTATTTCATCTTTTTGAAATTCCAAAGATTGGTATGACATCCAATACTTGTAATATCAGAATAAGCTTCGTTTGTTAAAAGATAACTCAGGTATTGTGGTAAGTGTAAACAATATCTGATTTTATCAAACAACTCGGGGTTTTCTTCTTTGAGCCTGTAAATTTGCATTCCTGAATTTAGGTTTCCTAAAACCGGAGAAGCTGTTTTTGCAGCAAACTTTTCCTTGCCTTTATATTTTTTATAAAATGCATCTATTAAGTCCTCTGGATAATCTTTTAGGTAGTTATACAGAGGAGTTAAAATTTTTCCGTTTTCGTCAATATAAACAAAACTTGCTCCGTAAGTACTGAAATTTATAGCCTTTAGAACATAGTTGTGTAGATTTTTTATTTCGGCTAATCCTTCAAATATCCAATTTTTCAATAACTCGATATCTTCGCAAGGAAAACCGTCTTCATCAACGGTTTCTTCAAGATTTACTGATTTTTCCCAAACAATTTTATAATTTTCATCAAATAAAAATACTTTTTTGTTGGTTTTACCAATGTCAAAAATTGCAACTACGTTCATTTTTTTAATTGTAAATTGTGAGTTGTGAGTTGTGAGTTGTGTTCAGTCTTTTTATTAACTGATAATTCACAACTCACCATTCATAATTATAATCCTGTAGCCATTGTTTTTAAACCTCTTTCTCCTATTAGATTTTTTCTAACGGCAAGACTACGATACAATTCAACCGGATTTAATGCAGCACCTGAGCGTAAACGAGCCTCTGCAACTAATGCACGAACATCTGTACGAAAAGCATCCTGAAGGATTTCCTGTGCTTTTACTACGTCATTTTCCTGCTGTGCAATTTCTAATGCTTTTCTATCGACCAATAATGCTTGTGCATAAGCGATCATAATGGCTTCTACAGATTGTAATAGGTCTTCCAGAGGATCCTTTATATTGTGTGAAGCATCGATCATCCAACCTAAATCTTTGGCATGGTTCATTCCTCTGGCGTCCATTCCTTCAACTAATTCATTAAAGATTAAGAATAATTGATATGGTTTTAATGCTCCGGCAGTTAAATCGTCATCTCCGTATTTTGAATCATTAAAATGGAAACCTCCTAGTTTTTCTTCCATCAATAATAAAGAAACGATTTGCTCGATATTAGCATTTGGTAAGTGATGTCCCAAATCGACCAAAGTTTGTGCTTTGTCTCCCAGTTTTTTAACATACGAATACGATTGTCCCCAATCTGCTACTGTAGTCGAATAAAAATTAGGTTCAGCACATTTGTATTCTAAAAATAATTTCCAGTTTGAAGGTAATGCATCGTAGATTTCTTCTAAACTTTCTAATGTATTTTGATAAGCTTTTCTAAAGTTTAATTGTCCCGGAAAAGAAGATCCGTCGGCTAACCAAATAGTTAGTGATTCTGATCCTAATTCTATTCCGTGTTGAATTACTTCAATATTATGTGCAATCGCTTGTTTACGAACTGCTTTGTTTACGTTTTGTAATGATCCAAATTTATATGAATTCTCCTGACCTGCCTGATCTTGAAAGGTATTGGAGTTCATGGCATCAAATCTTAAATTGTGCTGTGCCGCAAGCGTTTTGATTGCTTTGTAATCTTGCGGAATATCCCACGGAATATGCAGCGAAATTGCTCCCGAAGCATTGTTTAAGGCATGAAGTAAACCAACATCTTCAATCTTTTCTTCGATAGAACGTGGTTCTCCACCTCCTGCAAAACGCCCAAATCTTGTTCCGCCAGTTCCTAAAGCCCAAGAAGGAATTGCAATTTGAAAGTCTATTATTTTTTTAATAATTGCCTCTGTATCTTCAATTTCCGAAATTGTAAAAGCAAATTTATTTTGATGTTTTTTTATTAATTCCTCGTTATGAGATGCTATATTGTTTGATCCGATTAACATATTATTTTATCTTTTAATAGAGTCTACAATATATAAATTATATAAATGAACTCTTTGTTTAACTTTATTATTTTATGCTATTTTACAGGTTTTATGTGCGTTTTTATATTTAAAAAAAATCTAACGCTCAAATGATATCGAACGTTAGATCACAAAAAACCACTTTTGTTTTAAACAAACTTAAAAAACCTAAACAACTTTATCTATAAAAGCCCATAGATACTCCACCGTCTACATTTAATGCATTCCCTGTCGATTTACGCAGTAAACCACCAACAAAAGCATAACAAGCGTTTGCAATATCATCTGGTAATATAATTTCATTCAGTAACGTACGTTTTGCATAATATGCCGGTAATTCGGCAACCGTAATACCATATGCTTTTGCACGACCTTCTGCCCAACCACCAGACCAAATATTTGAATCTGAGATCACAGCATCTGGATTTACTGTATTTACACGTATTTTATCTGCTCCTAGTTCAGCAGCCATCAAACGTGTTAAATGTGCCTGAGCTGCTTTTGCTGAACCATATCCAGGATTATTTGGTCCTGCAACGACAGCATTTTTTGAAACAATATTTACGATGTCTCCACCAAATCCTTGTTTACGCATAACTTCGATTCCGGCTTTTGAAACAATAAATTGTCCTTTTACCAAAATGTCATATAATCTATCCCACTCTTCAAGTGTATGTTCTGCAATAGATTTTGAAATACTGATTCCTGCATTATTTACAATAATATCTGCACCTCCAAAAGCTAAACAAGCTTCGTCTAATGCTTTTTCAGTACTCTTTTCGTCTGTTACATTCAATAATGTGCTCGAAACTGCATCTTTACCAAATAGTTTAATAAACTCTGCTGTAGCAGTCTCTAAACGCTCTTCATTAATATCATTGATTACAACACATGCACCTTCCTGAGCAAACTTTTTAGCAATTGCTTTTCCAATTCCGCCAGCCGAACCTGTAATAACAGCAACTCTTCCTGATAATGCTTTTGGTTTTGGCATACGTTGCAGTTTTGCTTCTTCTAATAACCAATATTCGATATCAAAAGCTTCTTGGTGTGGTAACGAAGTATATTCTGAAACTGCCTCTGCACCTTTCATTACATTAACTGCGTTGATATAATATTCAGATGCCAGACGAGCCATTGTTTTATCTTTGGCAAACGTAAACATACCAACTCCCGGATATAATATTACAACTGGATTTGGGTCACGCATTGCAGGCGAATTTGACTTTTTACATGCGTTATAATAATCTTTATATAATGATCTGTAAGCTTCAAAAGCAGGTGCTAATTTTGCTTTAATGGCGTCAATATCTGATAGATCTTCATTTGGTTCTAAAGTCAAAACCAATGGACTAATTTTTGTTCTTAGAAAGTGATCCGGACAAGAAGTTCCTAATGGAGCTAATTTTGCTAAATCATTAGAATTAATAAATTCCAAAACTCTTGCATCGTCTGTATAGTGACCAATCATTTGACGCTCTGATGAACAGAATCCTCTTAAAATTGGTGCTACTTTTGCCGCTTTCAATTTACGATCTGCTTCTGGAAGACTGTCTATTTTTTTACCTCCAAAAACAGCACGTTTTTTTCCGTAATTATTTTCTAAGTACTCCGCACATTTCTCGATTACTTCCAATGTGTTGATGTAACTTTCATAAGCAGTATCTCCCCATGTAAATAATCCATGAGAGCCTAACATGATTCCACGAAGTTTTTTTCCTTTTTTCTCTGCTTCTTCTAAACAACTTCTTAATTGAAGTCCAAGATCAAAGCCAGGACGTTGCCATCCTACCCAACCAATTTCACCGTCGAATAATTCGTCTGTAATCTTTGCTCCATCTTTTGCAGCAGCGATTGCAATTGCAGCATCAGGATGTAAGTGATCTATATGCTTAAATGGTAAAAAACCATGCAAAGGTGTATCGATAGATGGTGCCTTTGAAGCTAAATCGAAAATACAGTGATTGAACAATTCTACCATTTCATCTTCAAACTCAATACCTCTGTAAACATTTTCAAGATTACGAAGTCTGTCTAAATATAGTGCAGCACAACCAGATTTTGTCAATGTACCAATGTCGCCACCAGAACCTTTAATCCACATTACTTCAGAGCTTTCTCCTGTCAATGGATCTTTGTCTGTAATTTTTACAGAAGTGTTTCCACCACCATAATTAGTAAGTCTTAAATCAGCTCCAAGTAAGTTAGAACGATAAATGAAAAGCGCTACTTCATCTCCTGCCAGTGCTGCTGCCTTAGCATCATCCCAAAGGTAGCTTACGTGCTTAAAATTCATATTTTTTGTGTTTATATTCGACATTGTTGTTGTATTCGACATGCTTATTATATATTTATTTTCTGTATTTTATAATGAATTCCCTATTCCGACTAAAACTATCGAAAGCATAATTAATCCTATTCCAAACCCAAAAGTTGTTAATGTTTTCTTAGAAACTCCTGACCATTCTTTCAAATAAAATCCCCATAAATTTGCTGTGAGAATAATTGTTGCCATGTGCAAAATCCATGAACTTGCCCCATTTCCTAACTTGCTTTCCCCCATTCCGTAAAAGAAAAACTGTAAAAACCACATGGTTCCCGCAATACCCGAAAAGAGTATATTTTTGGCAATCGGTGATTTTTTATTGGTGTAATCTGAGAACGTCTTGTTTTTAAAATTTAAATACATACACCAAATAAAGTTGGTCGTTAAACCTCCCCACATCAAAACTATATAGGTAACATTGTTTTGAAATAACGGGTTACATCCATACTCAACTGCTGCTTCTGCCATTGGCTTTCCGGCTTCAATTCCGTAATTAAAAAAAGAACTTAGAATACCTGATATAACAGCTATTATTAAACCCTTTACCAGACTAAAATCTTTGTCTTTATCTTCGTGACCTACTGCAAAATCTTTTTCCTTAAGCATTCCGGCTTTTCCAGATATAGCAATACCAACAAGACAAACTGCAACGCCCAATAAAACGAGACGTCCTCCTGAACTGGTTAGCATATCGCTGAATGAAATTTTCCCCTCTGTTGGATATAAATCGTAATAAACGGAAGGAACTAAGGCTCCAAAAGCTGAGCAAAACCCTAACGTAATTGAATTCCCTAAAGACATTCCTAAATAACGAACTCCTAAGCCGTATGTCAATCCTCCTACTCCCCAAATCAATCCCATTGCAAATGTGAACGCTTTTATACTTGGAGATGCTGTAACTATTATTTCAGTAAAATTTGGAATCGTTAAATAAGCTGCAATTGGCGGAACTATTAACCATGAAAAAAAACCTCCAACAATCCAATAGCTTTCCCAAGCCCAATCTTTAACTTTTTTAAAAGGCATATAAAAACTACCTGAAGAAAAACCTCCGATAGAATGAAAAATAATTCCTAATAATGACTCCATTTATTCTTTTTGTTTTTTGGTTAGTTTGGTAAGTTAGTTTGGTTTTGTAAAATAATAGAATGTAAAAAAGAAAACTGTCCTGTACTATCCTTTATGACTTTAGCATTTATGTTAAAACTGAATATTATTATAAATAACAATGCAATAATATTGGAAATATAAATTTAAAATTTCTATTTTAGCAATCGATTTCGCAATTATTATATCCGCAATTAGGAACAAATTAACAAATCTTACAAAATACAAACTCTACGTTAGTTATTTCGCAAGTTTTTGTAAGAATACAACCCTGACTGAAGTATTTGGATGATTTTAAGCGATTTTTTCTAATGTAATTTAGAATTATATCTCCATTACATTTAAACAGATATAATTGGCCAAAAACAATCATGATTAAACTTATCAAAATAGACGAAGATTCCCGAGTACCCAAATACAAGCAAATTGTAGACTCGATCTTACAGAATATTGCTAATGGAAATTTAAAAATAAACCAAAAAATTCCGTCGATAAATAGTTTTAGCGAGGAATTTTATATGTCCAGAGATACTGTAGAAAAAGCTTACAATATCCTAAAAGAAAGAAAAATCATTTCGTCTATTAGAGGTAAAGGTTACTATATCACAAGAACAAAGCTCGAATCGAAAGTAAATATTTTATTTCTAATTAATAAAGTGAGTGCTTACAAAATGAAAACGTACAGCTCGTTTATTAATACACTTGGAGCTAATGCACATACCGATCTTCATATCTATCATTGTGATGAGACATTGTTTTTAAATTTACTCGACAAATTTGAAGGCGCATATGATTACTATGTTATAACAACTCATTTTAAAACTGACGAATTGAAACATTTAAGTTTTACTGATGAAGTAGCCAAAGCAATTCAAAAAATACCCGAAGATAAACTTGTCTTAATGGATAATATTAAATTGGGAATGGATGGTGAAATCATTAAAATTTATCAGGATTTTGAAAATGATATCTACGACGCTTTAAAAGAAGGAATTGCTAAAATATCAAAATACAAAAAATTAATCTTGGTCTATCCTGAAAAAGCGGTTTATCCTTATCCTCGAAGAATTTTGCACGGATTTAGAAAGTTTTGTGTAGAGCACGAAATCAATTTTGAGATTCTAAGTGAGGTTTATGATGATATGATTCTTAAAAAAGGAGATTTGTTTATTACTATTGAAGAGTCAGATTTGGTGAATTTAATGAAGCAAATTCGTGATGAAGAGTACGTTTTAGGAAAAGATATTGGTGTAATCTCTTATAATGACACACCTCTTAAAGAACTATTGGGCATTACAGTAATGTCTACAGATTTTAATGTTATGGGAGAAACTGCTGCCAGAATGATTTTGAATAAAGAAAAAGGGCAAGTAAAAGTTCCATTTAATTTT
>Ga0302173_10000165_pt1 | contig 35335 bp, 24 predicted proteins | sample I_Fen_N3_1_FD_198785 | JGI IMG/M metagenome (GOLD analysis project Ga0302173, IMG submission 198785) | Peat permafrost microbial communities from Stordalen Mire near Abisko, Sweden - I_Fen_N3_1 | ecosystem: Environmental > Terrestrial > Soil > Wetlands > Permafrost | place: Sweden: Abisko... | reverse complement strand
ATTATTCTTCTAACGCACCGACTTCGGAGGCTGCGTTTCTCCCTGAAAGGGCAAGTCATTTTGAGATGCTGAAAGAATTTCAAGCATCTCAAAATACAACTTGCCATTTGCTAAGTGCAAATACGATTAGCTTTATTGACTGTCTGGAAATTTATCTAATTGAACTGAAAAATGGGAGTAAAAAATTAGTTTCTGCTTTCAAGCTCTGCGAAAGCCTTATGTAGGACAAACTGAGACATACTGTTCAAGTTTAAGACAGTTTGAAAAAGGGAATGATTTAATGTTTTTATTTGCATTAAATATTGATTAAGAACTTTCTTGTCAACAAAAACTCATGATAGATTAAATGGTAATTTGAATTGTTTCAAGATCAGTTTCAAGAAGTATTATAATCTCGAATACTTTTAATCTGACATACAAGTCAACATGAAATTTTGTGAACGTGACAATCAATCAATCAATCAATCTTTAATGGAATAAATATTTAATTTTAGAACCAAAACAACTCATATTTAAATACATATAAAAACAATACATCATTTATTTAAAACAATTATGGCAAAGCAAACGAATATCCCAAAAGTGGATGAAGATTTTATGAGAGAAGTTATTTCTCAAGGTGTACCCATGAAACGAGATGCTAATCTCGAAAATGGGCGTACAATAATAATTGACGAAAATGAATCGACAATTGAAATTTCCGATGTCATTGAAGCTCTAAATGACGAGCAAACAGAGGAAGTGGACTATGGTGAGATCTACTTCAAGAAAGTGGATCTAAGCTACCGAAAAAGCATCTGCATCACTAGAGAAACTCACTCAACCCTTTTGACTATTGTCAATATGATAGGTGGACGTAAAACCAACCTTAGCAGCTATGTGGAAAATATCATCCTACAGCATCTTGAAAGTTACAAAGAAGAAATCAATGAAATGTATGAAAATAAATTCAAAAGGCCGATATTGTAGTAAAAAGCATATTGTGAGTAAAAAATCTCAATTAAACCCGGTTGCGAAAAACTATGTCACGCTAGTACTAATTGAAAAAATATTGAAAAGTCCACTATATTTAGTAGATCCAACGAGAAGGTAATTCTTGTTGGATTTCAAATATTATAGTCAAAAGAGTAAACACCGTCTTTTCTCTGACACGAAGTGTAGACATGTATTCCATTGCACAAAGTGCTAAAAACTAAAACTTTATTTAGCGATAATTATTTTATTCAGGCGGTAGCAAATAATTAAACGCTAAATGTAGTTTATCCGCTGTACCTATTCAAAACAGTTTGCCTGTTTTTTCTTTGTTTCAAAAAACTAGGTCTTTAAAAACAGGCATATTGTTTTGGGGCATTTATTTCAAGTTCAACATAAAGCTTAAATTGCAACTATCTTTAAATGTTGGAAAGCAGGAAATAAGTTTTCCGTAATCCATATAAAGAAAAGTAAGAATTAGTCCCGAAAACTTATTCTTACTTTTCAACATTATCAAACGCTATCACAACGCATTTTTTTGAGTGGATACCGGGGCTCGAAGTGTCAGGCGAGGAAAAAATGGGTTGTGCCCGCTGTCCCCATTGGAAACCTGTTATGACTTTTTTGCAACCACAAAAACAAACACGCATAAAAGTCATAAATGGTTTTGGGATAATGATCGATATTTTACCCGTAAGACTTCAAAGTTCTTGAATCATTACCCCTCTTAACTCATTCTTAAATCTTACATAAAAATATATTTTTTGTAGAAAAAGTATCATGGTTTCGTTTTTTATGACTAGCTTAGCAGACTATTATTTGAAGTCTCCCTTTATTTTGATAGAATATAAATCTCCCGTATTTGTTGACAGTTTAAATTATTCCTGCTCAAAACACCCTCTTTTCTTACTCTTTATTGCCCTCCTAAATTGCTTGTCCTAATTATTTCCGATTGTCCAGTGTTAATCAGTTAATAATTAACACATTGTATTTCTGCTTGTCTTAGTTTTTCTCACCCCTTTTTTTGATGGTTAAAAGTTAGAATGTTATTTTTATTTCATAAATTTGTTGAATTCATATGATTATTCATTGAGTTCATATACTATAATACTTTTTGTATTATAGTAATTCACAGCCTCACTTTGCGATAAGAAAAAAACAAACTCTGCCACAAATTGGCAATAATATACAATAAGTCCTATCAATAGAAGCATGAAAAAACTCACACTTTCCCTATTTTCTATTCCCTTAATGGTAATAAGCCTACAGGCACAGAATCTTCACAAATTAAGCACAGAGCGCAACGCTTACCGTGCAGCAGACCAACTGGTAAAACAACAAGTAGAGTACAAAGACCCCGGCAGTTCGGGCAAGAACCTGACCTGGGACTTTCGATTTTTGCAACCCATTAATGAGGAATACTCCCTCAACTATTTTATCCCCGACAGTACCAATATGATACGATTGTGCGGACAAGAACACAACACCCGTTATTATTTCCGCCAGCAAGAGGATAGTCTGCAAGCCGTAGGGTATGAAAATTCCACCACCTATATGGAATATCCTACACCCGAACTGCGGATGCATTTCCCTTTTGCCTATGGCGATACGCTGTTTAGCTACTTTATTGGCAAAGGGCAGTACTGCCACCGACTGGAACTGGCTGTAAAAGGGTATACACGAGTTGAAGCTGATGCCGAAGGTGAGTTACTTTTGCCCAAAAGCGAAACAGTAAAAAAAGCAATGCGCGTACGTACCCTCCGTCATTATACCGAAACGGGAAAAGACAGTGTGGAAATGACTCTCGATACCTACTCGTGGTATGCTGCGGGTATACGTTATCCTGTGTTCGAAAGCGTTAAAACTATCCTTTCCAAAAGAACCCCTTCTCCTCAAGGAGAGGGGGCAGGGGGTGAAGTTGATACCACCGTTTTCAGCACCTCATTTTACTACCCACCCGAAAAACAAACCTCACAAGTAGAAACAGCACCTATACCTGAGGACAAAACCGAGGCCGAACTTGGAGCAGCCGCCGTATTTACCGAAGCGCAACTAATGCCAAACCCGGTCATTGATAATCTCTATATCAAATATAAACTGGTACGCTCTGCCAAAATTTGGTTTACGGTACATAACAACATTGGCATTCCTCAACGTAACACTTCACCTCAACAGCTCGGAGAAGGAGAGCATAGCACTACTGTAGGTATGGGTGGTCTTATTCCCGGAGTATATAGCCTGTTTGTACATGTGGATGATATGGTGATGAGGCTGAATGTGGTGAAACAATAAAGTCCTACATACCAAATCTAATATCAGAATTGTACTCAACTATCAACATTTCAACAACAACAAATATAATGATACAAATGAAAAAGCAACTTTTTATATTGACTTTTATAAGTATTACCCTTTTGCTGAAAGGTCAAACTGTTCAGCCACTTAACGTTCATATACCAACTTCTCCGCAAGCAGAAGCATTTCAAAAGTTTGGAGATATAGCCATCAATTATTCAACAGGTACGCCCAATATCTCCATCCCTCTATTTGAGATAAATCATAGAGGATATAAGCTGCCATTAAATTTGAGGTATAACCCGCAGCCACTTAAGCCAGGTTACAATTACGATGTATTCGGACAAGGTTGGGGGCTATCCATCAACAGTTGTGTATCCCGATCAATAGAATATCTACCGGATGAAACCAGAGACTTTAAATTAGAAACTGACAAGCTCAATTTAGTGTACTGTGCCTCTTGCGATCAATCCGGTGATGCTGCTAATCAGCTCCGGTTGGATTTTTCGGGATATAATTTTGCACACGATAAGTTTAATGTAGTGTTACCTAATGGCAGTTCGTTTGATTTTATTATGGAGAAAGATTATGGAAACAATCTGGTCTACAAGGTCTCAGATGGACGCTCAGTTAAAATTAACTGCATATGGTCTCCCGGTAATATTGAGAAATTTATAGTGACCGATGAAGATGGTGTTCAATATACTTTTAATCAGGGAGACAAGCCTCATATCCTATCTGGGGATTTGAATTCAAGCTATTATGTATCCTGGCAACTTACCCGCATTGATTTACCCAATTCGTCCGATCCAATAACGATTGCTTATACCAATACCATTTCATCACCTATAGTTGCCTGCACGGAACCGGGTTTGAATATGTCCGGTGATATGCATGGAGTATTAGTAAATGGGATGCTACTCCTTGCCCGCGGATACAATCTTTCAATACCAAGTTCTGGTCCATCATACGGATACACGATGAAATTACCTACTTCCATTAGTTATGGTGCTATGAATATTGAATTTCAGTATGGAACTACTCCACGAGAAGGTGCCTCTCATCTATATATGAAAGAGCTTATTGTGAGAGAAGGCGGTTCGCTTGTCAGAGATATAAAAATGGGTATGTCCATGAAAAGCTCGTTTACAGGTGGTTGTGCAGGTCCTTATGATTTGGTCAAATTGGATGGCGTTTGTATTTGGGGGTCTTCTTCTAATGTCAAACCGCAGATTTATAAATGTAGTTATCAATCGTCCGATTTTTCTTTTTCAGGAACCGATCACTGGGGTTACTTGAATTATTCGAATAGTAATTGCATTGCGAATTTTAATGTTTATACCGAATTCGAGAACAGTGCATTTAATGGGTACATGACTAGTTTTCAAAATGGATTAACCCCTATTGCTCGAACGATTCCTCAAAATCAGTTTCCATACAACGAATTCAAATTATCTAAAGGAGGGAATCGTACGCCGGCAGGACCGCAGGCTCACGGCGTACTTTCAAGAATTATATATCCTACGGGTGGTTATACCGATTTAGAGTTCGAAAATCATCAAATATTAACTTCAACCGATGCAAACGGAGAGTATATTTCCAATTCGCATAACCGTATACCGGCTCAAGCAGGAGGATTCAGAATAAAAAAGATAACCAATTATAATTCCGACAATACTATTGCAACAACCATGAATTACAGATATGGGCGTATATCGGCCAATGTTCCGGCAGTTAACCAGATTTCGGCTCATTCGGGACTAGGCGAACCTGTAGTTGATCCCAATATCCTAACCTATATGAATCATTCGGCTAGATCATCAAAGGGAGGTATGCGTTCGGATATAGCTCGATATATGGTTTTGGGGATCAACGAAAGAGGTGACCGCATTGGGATTGTAAACCCATTTATTGACTTTATGGGTGAGGCATTTTTATATGAATGTAATTTTAGTGCTTCAAATTTCAGAAGAATCTTGAATGGCAGGCAGCCGGTTATCTATCCCGAAGTTACGGTTTATTATGGAGATACTGAAAATCAGAGAGGATGCGCCGGAAAGACCATATACAAATACGATATTTGGGGAGATATGGGGAGTGTAAAAGATTTATTAAGTGGTAGTTATAAAGATAGTCTATTCTTTGAAGCACCCAGCTACTACGGTAACACGATTGACTATGAGAGGAAGGGCTACGAATATAATAAGTTGGTTGAAAAAAACGATTATAAATTTGAAAACAACAGCTTCACCCTCGTTCTATCGGAAAAGTCAAAATGGAATAAGCAGTCAATAATGTTTCTTGATTATGTTCATACAAATCCATATCCCTATTCTATGCCCGCTAAATATGATTTGTTAAGTAACTATCTTACTACAAAAATGAATTTTATCGGTGATTCTAAACTTAGCTCAAAAGAAACTATCAGTTATACATCCGATGGATCAATTACTGCTACTGACAGTATCTTTTACAATGACCGACGACAACCTTATCTTAAAATAGGAGTGAATAGTAGTGGTACTATTATCAAAAACTCTTTTGTTTATCCATATATATCATATAATGGCTCTACGCCTGCAATTATTTCAAAGTTGGTGGATAAAAATATAATTTCACCGGTGATTGAAAGTAAAACGGAAGTAATAAATTCCAACAATGATGGAATAAATCCCAATAGAGTAAGTACAACAACGGCAGGTGCCAAAGTAGATTATGCTGAATTCAACAACGGCACTACCATCGCTCCGGCTTTAGCGTATCAACTGGAATTGAAAACATCAGGCAATGAATATGCATTACAAAATCAAATAAATTATTATACAGCCAATAGCAATCCGATTGAAATTGTTTCGAAAGATGGAATCTATACTACCTACCTGTGGGGTTACCAGGATAAATATGTGATAGCCGAAATTAAAAATGCGACTTATGGTGCTGTAAAGGCTGCATTGGGATATACTGATAGCCAGATGAGTACTTTATTTGCAAGCACTTCGCCAGATATGAGCTTGATTAATACATTGCGAACTGCGTTGCCTAACACTTATATAACAACCTATACCTATGGTAATCAAGGAGTGATATCTTCAACAACAGATCCACGTGGTGTAAGCACTTATTATGAATATGACGCTTTTTATCGCTTAAGTCTGGCACGCAACGATGACAATAACATTATCGGACGCAATCTTTACGCTTATCAAGATGCTTCCAATAATGCATCTCTTACAGCAACAGTCACTCCCGGAGCTGGCAGTTACACTTCAGGAGCTACAGGCACTGCTACGCTGGGGAGCGTTACAGGAGGATTGGGAAGTTATACCTATAGCTGGTATTTGAAAAATAGTGCTGGTAGCGTATTAGCAAGTAATTTGAACACTACATCCACTTCGTTTTCGTACACCTGCTCTCAGACGGGAGTATTGACAATTCAATGCGTTATTACTGATAACCTGACTGGAGGCTCTGCAACAGTTTCATCGAATATAACGGTAACTTCAGTAACATATTCTTGTAATTTTACGATGCAGCCAGGATACTCCAATATGACTAATAGTATTTCGTGTGACAATTCAACAACTACGTTTTATTTAACATTCTCTTCCAGCTCAACTATGCAATTGTATACTTCTTATGTTGTAGCCAACATCTGCTCTAATTGTCGACCTTCAACCCAAAGAGGCCAGACCTTTACATCAGGAGGAAGAACATGGTCTGTAGTTGTAGACACAAATGGGGATGTGAGATTTATATTGGTTAATGGGTCAGCTTTTCCGGCAGGTAGTTATTTGGGAACCGGAACGTTGACTTTTAGCAAGTAGCCCACCAAATTAATTAGAATGTACTAACTAATGATTCTGTAATATAATAAATACTTCGTATTATGAATAAACTTATTTTTTTCGTTGCAATGTTGTTGATCTGCAACTTAACTTTTGCTCAGAAACATAACCATGGAATGGCTGTGGAAACAGCAGATACCACTAATTTTAAAGTAAACTATCAAGCCGGATGGCAAATATATAACTCGTATGTTGCACCTATCAATACGGACAGTGCCGTGGTTGAAATCATATTACAACACGATCGTGCCATTGATTGGAAGCAGGAACAGTTCGTTGGGCGCATTAAATTAGCATCAGGAGTTCCTAAAACAAGTCAGACCACATCATTTATGCTAATGTTTGACGAATATAATCTACGTGTAGAACCTAACGGACGATGTTACTTGTGGTTGGCTAAAGGAGCAATACCTGATGGTGATCCGGTGATAATTCCTGTTAAAGTGGCTTATAAACGATAAAACAGTCAATTTCTCTGACGTTTAGAACCTTTGGAGAAATAAATTAAACTAAAAAAACTTTCAGAGACTTGTAATTTGGAACTAAATACTTGTAACTAATAGCATATGAAATCATTTTATTATATTATTATTTTTTTAAGCATACCGCTTTGGCTATCTGCTCAGAGCAGTACACAAAACTATATTGCCACCTCGGTGCCTTACCAGACGGTAAGTGATGCTAGCACCCTGAGCGATGTCAATTCTAATACCTCTATCCAGTATGTTGATGGATTGGGTCGACCTTCGCAAACCGTGCAACGCGCTATTACCCCATTGGGGGCAGATTTGGTGAGTGGCATTCAATACGACAACTTTGGGCGTGACAATCAACACTGGCTTCCAGCAGTAGCAGGGGGTAATAATGGAGCCTATTATCAAGGATTTGCAAGTCAATCACAAGTAAGCAATAATGATGCTAAGCCTTATAGCATTACGGAATATGAGCCTTCGCCGCTTAACCGCGTTACAGCTCAATTTGGAGCGGGAGTCGAATGGTATAACAATAACAAAAAAAGAACTATAACATACTCTAGCAACAATACGTATATGAATAATACGTATGTAAGAGACTACTATATAGAGGGTTCCCAATTGTCGTGCACTTCTTACTATCCATACTCGCTCTATAAACAGCAAACTGCAGATGAGGATGGTAAAACAGTAGAGATATTTACAGATAATATGGGGCGAAAGCTATTAAGCCGTGTGGCAGGCGACCATGACACATACTACGTATATGACGACCGGAATAACCTTAGCTACGTATTACCACCATTAGCAATTGAAGAGTTTGGTCCGGTGAGCGAAGGAGCAGGTACGGCACTCGATCTTTATGGTTACATTTATCACTACGACGGACAGAACCGCTGCACTGAGAAAAAACTTCCTGGATGTGATTGGATATATATGGTGTATGATAAAGCCGACCGCCTGATTTTAAGTCAGGATGGTAATCAGCGGGCTAAACCCACAAAACAATGGACGGTAACAAAATACGATGCATTTGGTCGGGTGCTATACACCGGATTAATTAATAGCAACGATAGCCGTGCTACCATGGAAAGTAATTATTCTGGAAGTATGACTCCCGAAAGTTATACGGGAAGTGGCCCGGTGGCTGGCTATACCAGTGCCAACCTTACCCCGACTACTGTTTTGACAGTGAATTACTACGACAACTATGGTTTTTTATCTTATAGCGGTAATAATCCGGGGGGTATGCTTTCATCCGGCACATTGAGCGGTTATGATAGTCCTGCTGCCACAACTTATGCCAAAACACTGCTTACAGGTACACGTGTTTATCATCTGGATAATCCCTCCTTATTTGAGGTATCAGCGCTCTATTACGATAAATATGGCAGAGTGGTGCAGAGCCGTGCATCAAATCACTTGGGAGGATATGATATAACCTACAATGCCATTAACTTTACGGGGAAGCCATCCAAAACCTATAAAACGCACGGCATTAATGGTGCTTCGGCTACCTATACCGAATTATATAGCTATTTTTACAATAAAGCTCAACAACCCACAATCACTACCTATAGTTTGAATGGAGGAAGTTCAGTTACTTTGTCAGTCAATAATTATGATGAGCTGGGGAGAGTTTCTGCTAAAGTCCTTGGCAATGTGGATGCCACTACCTATACATACAATGTGCGAAGTTGGACTAAAGAGATTACGGGTAGCCGTTTCTCAGAAAGCCTGTACTACAATGCTAATACTGCGGGTCTGCCCAGCTTTACACCCGCCTACAATGGAAATATAGCCGGAATGCAATGGAGTGTGACAAACGAAAGTGGCAACCGGGCTTATAGTTTTACATACGATGGACTAAATCGGCTAACCGATGCAACCTATACAGGATTTAGCGGCGGGGTGATAAATGGCACGCAAAACAGGTACGATGAACATTTTGGGTTTGATAAAATGGGAAATACTACATCCTTTACTCGCAACGGTTTACTGTCGAGCTCAGGTGGGTATGGCACTATCGACAACCTAAGCTTTACTTACAATGGTAATCAGAAGCTAAAGATTACGGATGCGGGCACAAACGGAATCTTCTATGGCGATGAGGAGTTTGTACAAAATAGCACGAATACAGGCAATAGCTGTGCTTACGATGCTAACGGTAACCGACTGTACGACAGTAATAGCAATATTTGGGGAATTCGATATAATACACTAAATTTGCCAGACGCGATGCAGTTCTATCAGGGACATCAAACCAATTACACCTACTCAGCATCAGGTGCTAAGCTGAAAGTGATAGACAAAACAGCTCCGGCGGGAGTAGTATTGCCTGTAACAAATCTGAATACGATTTTGTCGAATCCTTCGGTATCAACGATTACCACTACCGATTATGTGGGAAATATGATTTACGAAAATGGTACGCTGAAACGAATTCTTACTCCGGTAGGTTATTGGCAGGCTGGTACATTTTATTACTTCCTAAAAGACCACCTTGGTAGTAACCGAGTAGTGATTAACGGAAGCGGTGGTATAGCCGAAACAAGCAGCTATTACCCCAGCGGAATGCGCTTCGGCGAAAGTGCAGTAAACGGTGGCAGCGTACAACCCTACCGCCATACGGGGCACGAAATGCAGGGAATGCATGGTTTGAATTGGATAGATAACGGAGCTAGATTCAGAACAGTAGATGAAGGAAGTGGATTTTTAGGTGTAGATCCACTGGCAGAGAAGTATTATTCAATATCACCGTATGCGTATTGTCTGAATAATCCAGTGAGATTTATTGATCCAGACGGCAAAGCTGTTCGAATGTATGTTGAGACCAATAGATTTGGCCATGCTTTTATAAGTGTTGGTGAAGGTAAAAATACAGTTGTTTACACATACGGTAGATACCTTGGTGGTGATAAAGGTAAATCTAGTTCAAATGGTTCTGACCCTACCGGTCGTGGTGTAATGATGAAGCTAACTGGGAAAGACGCACTAAGCTATATAGACCATGAGAAGAAAGACTTAAAAGCAACAGCATATGTAATTAAGGATGCAAATGAAACAAAAGTCAAAGATTATGCTGACAAAGCTTTTGAGTCCGGACGTGACTTGACAAAATCAGAAGCTAATAGTTACGATAAAAATCAAAAAAATTATGGAACATCTTCTGATGCAAAAGTTGTAGATCAATATAGCTTATTGGAAAATAATTGTACTACAAAAAGCATAGAGGCAGTGAAAGCAGGTGGTAGTAGTTTAGATTTTACTAAACCCATTGTAGAGCCATTAACTAATGGGCGTTCTGTTGAGGCTCCTATCATAGCTCCAGTAGATTTAAAAATCTATTTAGATAACAAAACAAAATAGAATAACAAATTAAAAATAATAGTATGAAAATTTATTTTAATATTTTCAGATGGCTAATGATAGCCTTTTCTGGATTCATTTTATATATAGTGTTTGGTATTTATATGAATAGCAGCGTTAGTCTGACATATGAATCTGCAAGTGTTGCTGATATTCAGTATGTCAACTCATATTCAAAAGTAATAATCCTATATACTGTCTTAATGATTGTTTTTCTTATAACTAGTTTCAAACGAAAATCTTCATGAAATACGGTTTACCGAATGGCATAAGAATTTATATACTTACAATGTCGGAGGTAAGAAGCTGGAAACGGGTAATGTATCAGATGTGGCGATAATCCATTATCAATTTGATTATCAGTAAAGAAAATAAAAATAAATCGGAGAATGGTGGGTGTAATGCTCACCATTTTCTATTTTTATGGGTTTAAAATGAATTGTACATACTTTATATGAATGAAAATAACCTTTCATATTCCAGATTTGGCGTTAGCCACTTTTGTCTAGCTTGTAAATCAGAGAATCTAATAAAGAGTGGTAAAACCGTTAACGGTAAACAGCGCTATTGTTGTAAAGAATGTTGTAAGCGGTTTATCAGACACTACAGTTACAACGCTTATCAACTAACTACCAATCAACAAATTATACTTTTCACAAAAGAAGGCTTAGGAATACGCAGTACGGCACGTGTATTGAAAATATCTGTCACCACCCTATTAAAGCGGATTGTTTCTATAGCGCAGAATATTATCCAACCACCTATCCTACAATGGAAAAGCTATGAGGTGGATGAAATGAGAACCTTTGTAGGCAAGAAATCACGGCTACGTTGGATAGTCTATGCTTTGGATAGAGAAAGCAAAAGAGTGGTGAGTTTCAATGTTGGCAGACGAACAAATAAAACACTGAAACTGGTGATCAAGAGCTTGGAACTGGCCAATGCACGTAAGATTTATACAGATAAACTAAAGAATTACCGTTATCTGATAACAAAGAAGCTCCATAACACTTGCATACACTCCACTAATCATATTGAAAGACATAATCTGTCTGTGCGTACGCACCTGAAACGGTTGAATCGGAAAACGATATGCTTTAGCCGCAGTTTAGTGGTGTTGATGGCCGTGTTGAAGATTTATTTTTGGAGTTAAATGGATTATAATTTGTTTTCTACTTGGGAAAACATTCAACTTTTGTTCTAACCTGTCCTATTTGTTTCAACTTTTCTCATTGAAAAGCCAATCGAAGCCAATCATAACCGAATACAGTCATTGCTGTTTTAATGTGTATAACTCTATAAATGAGGGTGTATATTTACAGAAAAATCGAGAATTATAAACCTAAAAGTAATTTGAAATGGAAATAGTAAATATAGAAGCTCGCACATTCGAGGCAATGATGAACCGATTCGATGCATTAGAACAGAAGATGAACTCGCTCCATAGCGAGCAAGACAAAAGTTTGAAAACATGGCTGGATAATCAGGATGTATGTCTGATTTTGAATATCTCGAAAAGAACTCTTCAAACATACCGGGATAATGGCATGTTGCCATACAGTCAAATCAATCACAAAATTTACTATAAGCCGAATGACATAAAACTGTTGACACAAAAATCAACGATTGTCAAATGAGCCATCTATGAATACAAATAATAATCCATCTGCAATTGTTGGGATATGGGAAAGTGTCAATCTAAATCCCACAGTTATCATTACTCACAATTGTAACGGCAAGTATTGGATAATTATCCTGCACATGAACGAGCATAGCAAACAGGCATCACCGGCAATCTTTGAGGTGGAACAAGACGAAATAGGAATTTTTATCTCATCGACAAAGAAACGAATAGAAATAAAATACGATTCCTTATCAGATACTTTGTCGCTTTCAAATTTTGGCGACTATATGCGAAATTAAAAAAAACACTAAAATCAACGAATATGAACAGCGAAATATTGACCAGAGACAGCCAGTGGATTAAGAGTTTTTTCAATTCATCGAAACAGATGCTTGATGATATCGACCTATTGGCGAAAAACAATAAGCCACACTTGAACGGAGAACGGTTTTTGACCGACAAGGAAGTCTCTGAAAAACTAAAAATCAGTCGTAGGACGTTGCAAGACTATAGAACTCAAGGTAGGATAGCCTATATTCAATTAGGTGGAAAAATACTTTATAAAGAATCTGACATTGAAAAGATGTTAGAAAGTGGGTATCAAGAATCAATTGAGTAGCTATCAACAGATGGTTGTTTATTTTACGATAATGGCAGAGGCTTTTAAAGCTCCTGCCATTATTGCATCTGGGTCTCATTCATAAGGGTCTTCCCTTTTTTCTTGTTGTTATTAGATATTGCTGGTTAGTCTGGTCATTTTTCCTTAATCTTTTTGAAATTCTGATTAAGCTTAATACCTACTGGCATAGTCTTATCCTCAAAGACAGCATATTTGTCGGTAATTCGTTCTGAAAGCAACTTCATATCTTCGTTTACCTTTTTGTTGGTAATCTTGGCATAGATTTGCGTGGTGGCTATTGACCGATGTCCCATCATTCGGCTAACGGTTTCAATCGGTACACCTTGTGATAAGGTAATATGTGTCCCGAAATTATGTCTTGCCATGTGAAAGGTAATATGCTCAATACCGCACAAAACAGCTATTTTCTCTAAGTTTTTGCAGATACAATTGAGTGATATCATGTTGAATATCTTATCACTCTTACGATAGTTTCGGTATTTATCGATAATTTGTTTGGGTATATCCAATAGACGGATATTACATTCGCCTTTCGTCTTCTGCCGTTTAATGCTAATCCACAGGCTACCGTCCACCTGCGTTATAATATTTCCCTGTGAAAGATTCTTCAAATCCGAATATGCCAAGCCGGTGAAGCAGCTGAAAACGAACATATCCCGAGTATGGCACACCTTCTTAGATTCTATATGAATCTGCATGATTTTATCTATTTCTTCAGATTTCAAATGTCTGCGCTGTTTTTCGGGCTGCTCTGCAATATAGTTTACAAACGGGTCACGGTTGAGTATTCCTTGATGAATCGCTCTGCGGATCATCTTTTTTAATATTATCAGATGGCCTAATATCGTGCTTTGCTTCATCTGCCTGTCAACACGTAAATAGAAGTCGTAGACATCAATAAAATTCAGGTTGAGCTTGTCAAGGGCAATATCTTCCATCCCGTATTTCTGTCTTATGAAATTGAACAAATGACGGTATGAACGCAAGTATGAGGAGTAAGTGTCTTCCACTCTATTTACACCAACTCTTAGCTTGAACTCTTGGTTATGTTCATAAAAGAGCTTTAGCAACATTTCTTGCTTTCGTCCGATACCATACAACGCATTTTTGACCAGCTCGGCAGTAACATAGCCTTGCCTATCTACCATCTCGGTATAAAACTTATTTATCTCTTGGGTAAGATGATCGATGGCTCGGTTTACTAAAATAGATTGGCTGCTTTTACCTATGGCTCTTCCCGTCTTTATATCCCAAAGAGTGGAATCCACATCTGTTTTAGTACTGAATTGGGCTACTTTTGTATCTATGGTTATTCTACCCATAACGGGACATAAGCCGTTTTGCTTAACCTTGTCCCTGTTCACGTAAAACAAAACTGTAAAGGTGCTACGCCTTTTCTTGTTGAGGTTGTCACTATTAGTGTTGTTGTTCTTGTTGTTATCATTGTTGACATTCTTGTCGCCATATTTATTATCATTATTGATTTTGATACTGTTGACATGATTGTTATTGTTGCTGTCATTATTTTTACTATCCTGTTTCATGGCTTTATCGATTTTAGAGTTTTTAGATGAAGTTCTCATTTTACGTGTTATTTCATTTTGCTAATTGGTACTTGTTTTCCATTCGTATTTCGAGGGCTTTCATATCCTCGTTGATTTTGTCGTTGGTGATCTTGGCATAAATTTGCGTGGAGCGTAAATCCCGATGTCCCAACATACGGCTAACGCTCTCTATGGGTACGCCTTGCGAGAGTGTAATCTCACTCGCATAGGTATGACGTCCCATGTGGAAAATCAACCGTTTATCTATTCCACAAAGGTTGGCTATCTTCTTTAAGTTGACATTCAAGCGTCCACAGCTCAACATCAAAAGAAGCTTATCATCTTTGGTGAGTCCTCTGTACTTCTCAATAATTTGCAAGGGAAGTTCCAGTAAGGGGATATGACAAGGTGTTCCTGTCTTCTGACGACTGGTGGTTATCCATAAGACACCATCATCGGCTCTAACAAGGTTCTTGTGGGTCAGGTTACACATATCCCGAAAGGCTAAGCCGGTGAAACAGGAAAACAAAAACATATCCCGGGTAAGGTATCGGTTCGGATGATCCAGTGGAGTGGTCATTATTTTATCCAACTCAGCACGGGTAAGGTATTTTTGTTCCGCTTTGGGTCGTTCGGGGGTATAACCATCGAATGGGTCACGGGTAATGATACCTTCGTGGATAGCCAGTTTTATCATCCTGCGCATTGTGCGGGTAATACCCAAAATTGTGTTAGGTTTTCGCTGTAATTCAACACGCAAATAGAAGTCGTAGGATGTAATGAATGAAAAGTCCAGTGAGCTGAATGGGATATCAGACAGGTTGTACTTTTTGCGGAGAAATTTCATCAAGTGTTTGAGTGAAATATCATATTGTTGGTAAGTGCTCAGTTCTCGGTTAATGCCAATACGTTTCTTAAACTCATGATTGTGCCGTGCAAAATACCTGACCAATGTTTCCTGCTCAGTGGCGATACCCTGAAAAGCATTTTTTACTTGCTCAGCCGTGATCTGCCCTTTGTTCTCCAATATTTCCTTGTGGTGGGCGTTGATAGACACATTGATTTTGTCTAAGGTTCGGTTTAGTTCTGTGGCTAGTCTGCTTTTACCATTTGCCCGTCCTGAAGGAGTATCCCAAAGGGATATGGGTACATTCATCTTGGCACTGAACTGCACCATCGTTTTACCTACAGTGATTCGTCCCATTACCGAACACATTCCATCTTCTTTTACTTCGTTCTTTTTGAGGTAGAACAGAACCTTTAATGCATGTTTCATAACTCTTTTTTTAGTGATTTAAAATTACTAATTATAGAGTTATTTGGCGGCGTGCAAAACGCAGTAGTTCAACGCATAACAATCAACTTTTGACGACATTTTCTACTTTTGTCTCCAAAGCTCGAAAATTTCCGATTCTTGGAGACGAAAGTAGTTGTCTTGTCGGCAGCTAAGCTGTTCTTCTATTCCTTATTCAAACCAAAAAGGGTAATGGATAAGTAACGGAACTCTCGCTTAACTTCGCTATCATCTGCTTTTTTAGCATATAGCAATGTAACGCGATTTTGTGCGTATTGCTCCATATAGTCAGCAAGTTACATCGTTTGTTCCGTTATTGCTTTTGAGATATATACTTTTGCCACCACCATTACTTTGGCCAAAGGTGTCCCAATTGAGACTGTAAGTAAGATGCTTGGACATACCAATATTAAAACAACACAAATCTATGCCCGTATAACCGATAGTAAAATTAGTAATGATATGCAGGCGCTTGCAGGCAAATTACAAGGGATAGAAAAAATGTTCAGGATATAGTATTATCACATTGTTTTAATCAAAAAAAATCAATTACTAATTTTAAAGTGAGCCCCCAAAGTTAGATAATAACTTTGGGGGCTCACTTTTATTGAAATAGTAATAAAAACGATTTGCCATTCATATTGCAATAGTGCAATTTGCTCTTTAAAGGGCATTACCTTAGTGTTGGATAGTCTACCTTGAGTATTATGTCAAATCCTGATTATCTAACAGCTCATCACATTTAACACAAACATCACGATTTCAATTACTGTTTCTATCGATTTCCGATTTTAGGTATTTCCATGTTACTTGACTGTTGATTATTATTCATATTTTATAAATGCTCAAAAATGGAACTTGATGAACTTATTATTGGCAATCTTTTTTACCGTTATTCCAGTATTTTCTCATCTATCAATAACGGTTTTGCTTCTGAACCGTATAATTTTTCTTCAAGCTTTTCTGTAAGATTCATAATCTGGCGATTTAGTTTGACTAGTTCAATGGTTACTATTTCTAATTTAGCCAGCATAACAAGTGCCTTTTTCTCCGGAAAAGATGATTTTAAGGATCTCACTACCTGATTGTAATTGACTCCAATGGCACGAAATTGAGAATAAAATGTCGTCAATCGCATATAATAATCTATCGCTGCCTTATCCAATTCGATAACCTTTAAGTGTTTATTAAAGATGCAAGTCGTAATGAAATATGCTTTCACTGTCATTCCAGACTCATCAAAACGACCTAAGAACGCAGCATTCTCTACCTCAGTCAGACTTATAGCATATCGGAATATAGCAGGATCACTCTTTGGAGTCCTGCCTACTTTGCGTCTTTGAGGCAATTTAATCTCTCCTTTACTCTCTTCTTTATTCATATTGGTTGAATTTTACTTTTGAGCTATTTGCTCCATAAATACTTCTTATAAAACACCGACTTTGGAGGTGTTTTCACCCTGAAAGGGCAAGTCATTTTGAGATGCTGAAAGAATTTCAAGCATCTCAAAATACAACTTGCCATTTGCTAAATGCAAATACGATTAGCTTTAAATCCTGCATATAATTTATTGAAATTCTTTCCTTTCATGATAGCGCAAAATTAGTTTCTATTGTTAAATTGTGTCTTAACTGCATATAAGACAAAAGCAGTCTGGTTGTGACAAACAGAGACAGGTTGAAAAGAGGTTTTATTTGTTGTTTCAATTTACTTGAAAGATTGCTTTGCAACTTTCTAGTAAACAATAAATCTAGATAGAATGATAGTTAGTTTTGGGGTTTGATAGATTGACAACATGAATTCAAGAAGTCTTGCAATCTTGCAATCTTGTCAACATGCATACAAACAATCTTGTCAACAAGCCAACAATAAATAGTGTCAGTCATTCAACAAATCGAAATAAAATATTGCCTGAACAAATTATTAAATCTTGCTGACATAAAATAGAATCAACAACCAAAGTGTCATAAGCTTTTTCAATATATCCCAATTATACACAAAACAGTAAACACCTCCTTTTCTCTGACACGAAGTGTAAACATTTATTCTATTTCACGAAGTGCTAAAACTGCTATAACTTTATTTAGCGGGAAATTATTTTATTCAGGCGGTAGCAAATAATTAAACGCTGAATGTAGTTTATCCGCTGTACCTATTCAAAATAGTTTGCCTGTTTTTTCTTTCTTCGAGAAACTTGGTCTTAAAAAACAGGCATATTGTTTTAGGGCATTTATTTCAGGTTCATACAACTTAAATTGGAACTGTCTTTAAATGTTGGAAAGCAGGAAATAAGTTTTCCAATAGCCGAACCATAAAAAGTGAATAAGAATCTTTTCCGAAAACTTATTCTTACTTTTCAACATTATCAAACTCTATCATAACGCATTTTTTTTGAGTGGATACCGGGGCTCGAAGTGTCAGGCGAGAAAAAAAATGGGTTGTGTCAACTGTCCCCAACAGGAAAACTTGTTGTGACTTTTATGCATCTATCAAAAAAGAAAACAGGCATAAAAGTCATAAGTAGTTTTCGGGGCATTATTTTCCGGTTGTTGATTCGCTTGGAAGATGGGAAATTCTGGCGCATTTCAAGCACGACGGTGGCGGGTGGAGTGCATGATTCCTTTTTTGCTCTTGCGGGTAGATTGAGCAACTAACTTGATTTGTATTTTTCTGTAAATTTGATTTTGGTTGCGGCATATTTCTTCTGAAATGTTTACGGAATAAGTGTTTCAGTACATTTTGACCGCGACCAAGCAATTTCCAAGATTCAGTATTAATTGATTTAAACGAGAAATGGTGCAATTAATCAAGTTTTCTCTTACGAATGACAAATTTTGTCGCAAATATAATCATCAAATATAAATATCAGCACATATAATTATTATTCTATCTGTTTTTTCTCATTTTCCAAGGCTCTATCAAAATCGTCTTTAGATTTTTGACTGAAAACTCTTTCTATGTATTTTAAGTGAGCTTTCTCCGGCTCTTCGTAAGCGTTGCACTCAACCAGATAGTTATTTAAATCATCAAAATCATCACCGTAAAGGTTATCACTGAATTTGTGCAGTTTTTCCATGACCCTAATGTAAGTTTCCGGCTCTTTTGAACGTGTAAGCTTCCGTAATGCCAGAATATAATCTTCTCTGAAAACTGTTGGGACAATAATGCGGGATTGACCGCCACGAAAAAGCTCGGCATTCATCATGATTCTAGCAATACGACCATTGCCATCTATGAACGGATGCACTTCACTTATCATAAACATCATAAATATAGCTCTAGCCATGGGTTCTTTCAATGCTGAATAGTATTTAAAGCCTTGAATTAGTGTCCCCCTGACAAGCCTGTGGTCAACAAATAAGGTGTTTCCTGCCTGATTGTTTACATCTTTGAATTGACCGGGATTGCAATCTTCTCTTTCACGCATCAAAATACGGTGGCGGTTTTGTAACAAGTCAAACAGTTCTTCGGGAGTTGACGGTATTTTATGCATTTCTGCCCGGTTGGATATGACCGTAAATGTTCCTAAAATATCGTGTGAATCTTTTAAACGTTTAGGGATGGCAATACCTGTTTCAACAATAGATTTGGCTTCATCGATTGTAAATCTCGTACCTTCAATATAATTTGAGAAATACCCTTCAAAAAATGAAAACATGCGGTATGAGTCTTCATCTGTATTCTTATTTGTTCGTTCAACAAAGAAATGGTCTTTAATCGTATCAAAAAGCATTGAGAATAATTCGACACGAGCTGCATCATAAGGCATACCTGTGGCTCTTGCTTTTGAAGAGTTATTTGTAAGAACATTCACATTGTGAGTAGCCATAAGGGCAGAAATAATTCTATTCAGTTTTTCAAATTCAACTGGCATATTGAGTAAAACCGAAACTTCCCTTAATTTATCTCTGAACTCATTAAGCTTATCTTCTCCCTGAATGAGAATCATTTTTTCCAATCGGTTTTCAATAAAAGAAATCGGAAGCACTTTTGATTTTTGGCCTTGTCGCTTAGAAATCTGCATACACTCCAGCATCCAACGATACTCGGAAGCAATGTAAACGCCATTCAACAATATGTCTCCCTCAATGGCTTTTGGTCCTTCGTTTATGTTGATGGTTATTCCGGGAAGATCAGATATTTTTTTTCGAAAGTTGTACGTTAGAAAAAAATCACCATCAACTGTGGGGCGTAATTCCTGAGCACTGCGGTGACTGATAACCGCATTCGGATATCGCCATGCCAAAATATCAATGAGATTTCGCTTAATGATATTCTCCTCTGAATCCAACAAGTTAGTTGTGAATATTCGTGGAGCTATTTTTTTAAGCTTACCTGCTTTATCCGCAGCAGATATTTTCCGAGAAATACTTGGGTCAGATGATGAGAAAATAATCTCTTTTGATAGGTTTATTGTGTCTGCCATACAAATTTTATCGCTTATGATACGCAAAGGTGCAAATTTTATCGCATATAAACAAAAAGTGAGTGCAAAAAACCGGAAGACTTTTTTATGAGAATTGAAAATTTACACTCTATTGAACACCTCCGCTATAAAAAACAACTAAACATTGCCTTGTAAAAATGGAATTAGCACACGATTATTGCCTTGTAAAAAAACAACACAGTGAACATGGTTGTAACATTTTTTGAATTTATACTAGTAGCAACTCATAAAATATGTCAAGTAAACGGCGCAAAATACTTGACAAAAAATGATAGACCGCATGGAGATTAATAAAATGGCTGCGACAATAAATGATTTTCGGATATTATCGCAGCCAAAATATATTAAGAGATTGTTCTGTTATGGGTTAACAATGGGGACGAGAGGGATAAATTAAGGTTTGTTGATTTTGAGTTTTATTGCAGCCCAACTAGCGGAATAACTTTGTATTGGCACACTTTACAAAAGTGTACCAGCAGGTGTACAATAACAATTAGCTCTCTTTCGGTTTCTTCAATCAACCTCGGTATCCACTCGTTTAGTAAGTCTGTATTTAGAAATTTTGCCATTTTTAATTCAATATTTTTCTTTCAATCCTAATTTCTTTATTCTTGATTCTATTGCACCAATTTTTCTTTCAAAAATCAGTGCAAGTTCTTTTACTGTTTTTCCTGCACAATAAAGACCCTCAAGTTTTTCATCGTCTTCGGTTGTCCAAGGCAGATATGCGTTAGCATGTTTTTCTTGGATTTGCGAGTATGCGTTTGTTTTTTCTCAGTTAGTTGAGCTTCCTTCAATTTATGATAACTTGCGAAAAAGAAGACATAAAATTTTCTATATCTTCTTCAAATACCATTACGCGATGATGTTCGAAACCATTATTGGATGGCTTACTCTCAGTAATTTTGATATAAAAATCCTTTTGTTCTGTTTGTTTAATATCAAAGAAATACGACCGTTTTCCCCTAGTAAGTTTTTGGGTGTAGACTTCTGTGTGTTCCATTGTATTATTGATTTACTTATTCAACTTATTCAATATCTCGTCTCCAATCTTCATGTCCAACATTCCATCTTTATCCAGGATATGTATAAAACCAAGTTTACATTTATTATCGGGCAATAATTTCTTATGGAAATTACCAAATTTTTCATCACGCTCTTTTGTCTTAGGATACAACAACATGCTTTTCCCTGCCTCCCAATACATATTGTATGCAAACATTTGTTTTAGATCATCATCGGAAGGATGATTGTCGTCAATTATTTTCCACTTTGTATCAATAATGTATTTCTCCGTTGAACCATCTTCCATTCTTCTGTCAATAACAAGATCGGGACGAATTGTTTTGTCCTCCCAGAATTTCATATTGTTTTGGAAGTTCACCTCATACTCATCTTTTTTAGACCTCAACAACATCCTATATACATACTCTTCCCAAAGTTTATTCATATCGAAAAGCAATGCCAACATATTATCCCCGCCGGATTTAATATCTGGTGAGTAATTCAGAATTATCATTTTTGCAATTTTTATCGCTGTCTTATAAGATACTGTTTTCCGATTGTCTTTCAACTGATCAAAATGCGCTTTCGTAATTTCAATCTCTTTTATTTCTGGAAAATCCAGCCTAATCCGGTTAATCTTGTCTAATATCGAATAATTATTGGAAACTATGGATAAAACTGAAAGTGCTTTCAACAAAATTTGATTGTGAAGGTGTTCTGCATCATACACCTGATGTCTGGTATAAAATCGTTCCTGATGCACTAAATTTTGTTGAATCTGCTGAGTAAACAGTAATTTGCCTTTCAGTGCTTTCACCTGACCATCCTGTTGACGATATTTTTTAATTAGACCTTGATGCAAAAGTTTACTCACTTCCTCCAGATATATATTAAAATACAAATCGAGTAAGCTGTGGTATCGTCTTTTTAAATTGGTTTCGGATACTGAATCTACACTTATATGATTGCATAAAGCCAACATTCGGAGTAATGCACCTTGCCAGTGATCAAAATCGGATTCTGCTGTTGTTTCTTTTCTATCGGCTTTTGGTAGAATTTCCAGCGTCAGCCCTCCGATTTGAATTACACCAACAAAGTTTTTAAACTTAATGCCGTCGCGTATGCCTGTAAAGTATATATTATCGTTTTTGTCATTATAATCACATAGCTTTTGCAATTCCGGATTGGTCAATACACGTCCCTTACTATCCTCTGTGAGAGTTAGTTTCTCGTATTCAAAAACCCGAATTATTCTGCTCATATTCAACGACTTTATTATCCGTAGATACTTTTAAAATCCCAATTATCACTGTTTGTTATTGTATAAACAGGACGTTCCAATAAATCCGATTGGTTTTCATATCCTTTGAAAGTTGCAAATTTAAAATTATCATTCAATTCTTTACACACAAATGATTCACCCAATACCAAACCGATTTTTCCATAATCTCCAAAGAAGTACTCCTGTAATAACGGTATTATTTTATTGTGAAAGACAGATTTTAAATCTTCTAAATTGCTAACACACATAAAATAACTATGCCCTATTTGATGGTCTTTATCCAGCAACTTCTCGATCCGCAAGTTTATTTTCTCTAGTATGCTTTTAAAATTAATTCCAGTGAATTCATTATTTGAAAACAGTTCAATTTGGCTCTCATTTTTTCCTTCTGTTTTAAATTGCTCCCATATAGGTTTGCGTTCATCCCATATTTTGGGGCTGGCGCCTAATAAATCAAGAAGCTCTTTTTCTTTAGATTTGTATTCCTCATTATCCCAATCAACACCCTTATATTTCCATAATAATTCCCAAAAACAACGGTTTGAAGCAACTAATTCTGGCTTAGACGGCATTTCTTCAAAACTAAACCTCCGGCGCAGTGCAGCATCCAATGCTTCAACACTACGGTCAGCGGTATTCATAGTACCAACTATATAAAGGTTAGTGGGCACTCCAAATTTTTCTTTACTATATGGTAAGGTAACTTGCAATTCTTCTGAATTTCCTAATCGTTTATCTTCTTCAATCAAAGTGATTAGTTCACCAAAAATCTGAGAAACATTGCCACGGTTAATTTCATCAATGATTAGGACAAAATTCTGTATCACTTTGGAAGATTTTGTCGAGTAACCATACTGACTTTCAAGATATTTTACAACACCAGTAAAATATCCGCCCCAACCGTCAAACATAACTTCTCCATTGATTTGTCTTTGTATGTTCTCTTTTGTCAACGTGCCTTGTAATTCTTTCTTTACTCCAGTATATAAAGACAAATTTCCGTTTGAATTTAATCCGATTTTGAAATCCTTTCCTGTTGGTGTATTTAGAGTTATTTGTTCTTTCTCAATAAGCTCCTTTTGCAATTCTTCATAAGCAGAGTTAAAGTCACCTTGATTTGGAGTCTGTGCTACCTGACATGTTTTTTTAAATATACCATCTTGTATATTATAAAAAACTTTATCATTTAAAGTTATAGGTTTTATTCCTTCTATAAAATCCTCATAACTCATACTTTGATGAAAAGTTGTAAATACAATCTGTCCATCATTCATTAATCTTTCAAATTCTTGTTTTATAAGTTTTCTATCTTGATTCAAATCAAAATCAGGGTTGATGATATGAATCGCTTTATTAATCGTATTATATGTTTTACCTGTTCCCGGAGGGCCATATAAAATTTGATTTAATGATTCTTTCTTCAATTTTGGATTTTCCATCAAAGTATTATTTAAGCTTATTACATTTCTAATTTGGTCACCTAATGTAAATTCTAAAAAAACTAATTGCTCTACAAGTTTGGTTGCTAAATCGGGCTCTTCAAGCGATATTCCATCTCCATACCTTATACTTTTTGAATCTTGCCAAGGAATTGCAACGAGCTTGTCAGGTAAATTATCTATAACTTGTTTGAATTGCTCTTTTTGTGCTTTTTCTTTTCCTTCAAAATGAATATCTACTGTGTATTTCCTTTCTACTTTATCTATTGAGATTTCATAATGTGCAATTAAGTTTCCAATTATGCCCTTTTTATCTTTTATCCAAACAAATTTATTTTTAGGCTTTTCAAAATCAAAAATGTACAAAAAATCCTCTTTAAGAACTTTTTGTACTTCAGCTATTGTCGCTTTGAAATTCGAGTTATTAGTTGTATCTAGTTTTTCAAGTTGTGTATATAAAATATCCTGAGCTAAGATCAAATGATTTTTATCTTTAAAGCAATCAGAGTCTTTTAGCAATGGTTGAACCAAATCTAACAATTCTATATCATTCTCAATATACTCACGTATAAAATCATTAACAAGTTCAAGATAATGAACATATTTTTCACCTCTTTTTTTTGAAGTAACACCCAATAATTTACAATACTTTTGATAAAACGAGTATTTATAGAATGAGTATTTTTCTGGATTATGATAAGTGAGGAAAGTTGCAATTGTTCTTTCATCATGCTGATGATACAAATGCCCTTCAGGCACAAGTTCTTGAAAAAGAGAACTAACTCCAGTATCAAAGTTATTGATTCTATCTTGAAGTAATAGTGATTCATCGAAGAGCATTCGAAATAATGCACGATATTCCTCCGGTCTGTCATTTGACATTTGCTTGATAACCCTTTTTGCATTATAATAAACTAAATTTTCAAAGTCAATACTTCGTATTTCTTCAGTAAAATTTAGTTTATTTATATCTGGTTTACCCAGATATGCCTTTAACAACTTCCATTTGTAAACTTCATCAGTTAATCCGTTTTGACGAATGTGTTGTTTATACAACTCAATGATTAACTTAACAGGATCATTTGTTTTGTCAATCACATTAAATCCAAGATTTTCAAGATAGCTATTTGTCGGATCACCACCACTTCGTTCCCAAAGTTTTTCACCATTCATTTGCTCATGTGCATAGCGCAGAACTTCTTTTGGTGGATATTGGTTGCTATTAATTTCAACTAACCATCTAGTAGAATCAATTAATCCTATACCTTCAGTTTCAATTTTTCCAATTGCCTTTAGAACATGATCTCGTGTAATATTTTTAGGTTCAAATGCCATAATTATCTATTTTATTTCTCATAAACTGAGTATACGAATCCAATGTATTTTTATAAAACTCTTTTATGATACTTGGTTGATGAGGGAAAGGATAGAAATCTCTGTTTAGTTTATTCTCACTTCCAATTGAATAACTGAAACTACCATTTGTTTTTCCGGTCTTTTTTTCATATCCCCAATAGTTTCTTACCAACGCCTTCTTTCCACACAACAACTGCAAAACTGGTTGCCCGAGCGTGATAACCGGCAAGCCCTTATACTCATTTAATTCTTGTTTCAGAAATTCCAAATTGGGTTCTAAATGAGCTTGTAATACTTCTTGTGTATCAGCAGGTGGATATGTATAGAAGTATTTAAACAAGTTGGTAGCATACACATTTTCCAATGTTATTCCAAGTCTCTCACAGATTGAACTGATATATGTTTTTAGCGAATTGTTTTTACCCAGATTCAATGTGCAGGATATATTCTTTCTGGATTTGACGTTTCCTATAGTTGGGTCTTGACCAATAACAATCAATTTAATTTCAGAATCCCCCATGAATGGAGGTATTACATTTAATTCTAAATCAATAGGATTCTTTACAAAATCATTTTCAATTGCCAATTTATCTCGAAGCTTCTTAGCTTCATTTTCAATTTGGAATATAGAATATTGTGATTTAAGTAACAAATTATTTTTTTTGTATAGTTTAAAAAACTGCGTCAACTGGAGTCAGTTACATACAGTTTGTGAATATTTTACAACTCTGTGTTGGCTAAATTATAACATTCCCAGTTAAATATGATTCACAATTCGGATCATTAAGAACAAATTTATAAAATGAGTCAATTATTATACCCTTATTAATATTAAAGCAATCACTAAAATCATCGATAACAACCTCATGAAAAACAGAATAGGCAACATTATTTTTTTTACACAATTTTCTATGCTTCTCAAAAATCCATCCTTTCCAAGTCTTGCTTTCGTCTGCAATTATTGACTTATACCTTTTTTCTATTTTGAATATTTCTACCCAAGATTCTTTTCTTGTGACATTCGTAAATGGTTCACAAACGATTTTTAATGTCCAAGTAGTTGGATCACTTAAATCGTAGTTTCCCCCACTAATTGTCACTATTATTTTGTGGTTTGATATTGAATTGTCTAAAGGATAATACAATGGTCGTTGTATTGTTGTATCTTTCACAAATGGTGTATCAACTTGCCCCTTGTTTTTTGAATTACAATTATGACACATTGGTAACAAGTTCTCGAAATTTACACTTATGAAAGGATATTTTGATTTAGGTAAGTAATGATCATAATCGTCTTTCCCGTCATCACTTTTGCAAATCAAACTATCAATGCCACAGAAAGGGCAAACACTGTAATTGTTGTTCTCCCTAAATTCTGTAAAGTGTTCTTTTAATGTTCCACATTTGGCTACCACATTTGAATATCCAAGAATTTTATTTTCACCCCAAAGATTATCATATAAGTTCTTAATTGGAGTTCTAATGCCTGCTGGGAGAGTTTTATATTTAACTGGCTCAACTGTCATATTACAAACTCCAGTTACATTATTATTATTTGAATAGGCTTTTTTACAGATTGCTTTCCCCGCAGGCTGTAAAGCTGCATATGCTGTAAAAATAGCCTTAAGTCTATCGTCTACTTGAACTTCATTTTTATCAATTGTAGCTTTGAAATCAGCATGAATATGCACTGCATGGTCATAAGTAGGGCTTACTTCGGCAAAAAGTTGTGTGAAGAAATGATGCAAATATTGATGCAAATTTTCAATTGGATGAGGCGATATGGATTGATAAAAGTACAGCATTATTTCTTATTTTCTATTTCGTCTTTCTTACTTTTGATTTTGGAGAATAAATCAAATTTCTCCACTGAATCACCAAATTTCGAGTTCAATCGTTCAATAATTTTTCGAAGTTCTTCAATATCTCTTACGTTATCAAGCATTTCGTCCAATTCTTTTTTGGCCATAACCGAAATTGTTTCTCCTTTTTCAAATATTTCATCTAATATTACTGAAATTGATGCTCCATAGGTTTGTTCCTTTGGATTGGTGTATTCAATGATACTATTACTTTTTGTAAAACGATAAACATTTTCACTAGAAGAATCCGAAATAACAAAGGGAGAATGTGTAGAAATGATGATTTCCTGCTTTCTAACTTTTTCAATATTTCCTTTATCATCATAATCAACAGCAGCCATCTGGTTCAACATACTAATAAGTTTTGCTCCCCATTTGGGATTAAAATGGGTGTCAGGCTCATCAATTAAAAATAAACAGCCTTCTTGTTCCATCATCAGAACTGTGCCTATTACTTCATTGAACTGATGTTCTCCATCAGATAAGGCTTTGTAGTATATATTTTTGAAGGGTTCTGAATTCCCAACGTTTTTGCGAATAAATATTTTTTCAATTCTAAATATAAGTCTAGATGGGTCGGGCTTTGACATTTCGTCTGAAAAGTTGTATGACTTATGCACATGAAGCATCAAATCCCTTGTTTTCTTTTCTACTAAATACAAATTGAATATTTCCAATTCATAAAAAACTTTGAATAGATTGAAAGCATTGGTAAAATGAAATTCAAAAGCATCTTTTGAAGCTTGGTTAATCAGATAATCAAGAATAAGTAATTTGTTTTCACCGACTTTCTTTTCAATCCAACTAGTTGCACATAATTTTAACCTTTTAAGATTATTAGCTAATTTCTCATTTACAGGAATAACTTTCTTATAAAGTTCGTCTGTATTAATTGTAATTCTGAACGCTTGTAAATCATTAAGCTTTAGAATGCCTTTGAGTATAGCTGTTTTCTTCTTATCAGCAAGTAAAACGTTGGCAATGAATATGGAGAAGTTAGTACTGTAATCAAGAAAAAACAACCTATGATTATCAGCTAATTCCTCACCTTCACCTATTTTCTTTTTGTCTTCAAACGTTCTGAAGTAATGATATTTAATTTTGTGATATGAATTGCTTAATAATTCATTTTGACCAGAGGTGTATGCAATGATTTTCGTAGGCAAAACATGTCGTGTTTTGTCTCTTAACTGGCGTGGAGTATCACTTCCATCTTGGCTTATGATTGTATAAATAGCCTCTGCATCTAAATATTTGACAATCCTAACATGGATATAGTTTTCTTTTAAAAATGTTACACCCAACTTTTCTATTTCATTATTCTCTATTTCATCGATTTGGCTATAATATTGTTTTTCAAATTCAGCCTTTGTGTATTTAGTTAAAGGTAAATTACTTTTTATATATTCTTCTAAAGTATCCTTAATGTCTGTAGCGAAGATTAGGCTTAAATCTTCTTTTAACTTTGGTAAGAGATATTCAATTTCAAAGCCAATGCCTTTATTTGCTCTTTCCGATGGAGTAACTGTATCAAGATGGCAAACTTCAAGAAAATAAAATATCTCTGAAAAAAGTTCTAGGAAATTAGATTTACCACTTCCGTTCAATCCTGCAAATATTTTTGTGGACAATTTTTTACCATCACTAGTAGCATGATTAAACTCGTAAAGTTTATTGGCTGACAAACTTCTGAAGTGATCTCCTAATATTTTTACACTTACTAATTTCATGAAACGATATTGAAATAGATACCTGAACGTTCTTCGAGTTTTCTTTCTTTAACTAATTCTAAGTCTTCTTTAGTTAGCGTAAGACTTATGTTTTCTGTTTTTGCATTGTAGAAATGCTGATTTAGTTTTAGCCATGGATTTACCTTTCCTTTTTGTTTTAAATCCATTTCAACATTAACTATAGCTGTTTCTAAAAATACTTTTAAATCTTCAGTTTCATCATACTTTGGATTGCCTTTTATTTCTTCAGAAGAGAAATATTTATCCAAATCAAAGGCTTTTTCTCTCTTGATGAAATTCACCAACATTTCAAAGCTAAAATGCTTATTCTTGTATTTTTTCTTAATTAGATTGGCTAAGCCTTCGCCAGCAACTAATGGTTCAACGCCACCAGAGAATTGATGTGGTTTAATTTTTATAGTAATAGTATCTAAATCAATATTTCTCTCAAAATGATGCGGTTCAGTTCTGTCATTTGTAAATGATTGGTATTCTTCTTCCGGAACCAATACTTGAAGGAATGATAAATTCAACTCTCCCTTAAATGCCTTTTGGCTCAACGAACCATACAAATTTTCCAATTCGGCAAGACTTGATTGATATTGGGCTTTAAGTGATTCAGTTTTTTCTACAATGTTGGCAAATCTAGTTTGAAGGTTTATATCTGGAAGAATAACTGGAATTGAATTACAGATAGTCTTATTCATATATGGAACAGTGGTAGTTGAAGCCATTTTATACATATATGAAGTCATAAAACTTAAATTAAACATTAAAAAAATATTGTTGATTTGCGGCTTACATAGAAATGCGTGTAACTGTTGATTGACAATACAGACTTCTTTATTTATAGAAACAACTCCCAAATCACCAACACACGTCATTATAACACTTCCAAAAGGGATTCTTTTCGCCTTAACTTCTTTAATTTCAAAGTCACTCAAGCCGAGATTGTTTTTTGATTTTATTACAAACCCTTTATGAATTAAATCAGCTGTAGTAAACCATGGGATTGTTCCAGTAAATGATTTTGGTTTATCTCTACCTGGTACAATGCAATCAGTATATTTACCTACATGCCCTTTATTCCAATTCCTTTCATTTTTCACCGGATCCCCAAACATCTCCAAAAATGTACTTCTCAGATATTCATCTAGCAAATCAATACTTTCATTACGTTGTTTAATTAACGCTTCAGTTTTGCTGAGTATCGTGGCTATTCGGATTTGATCTTCTAGTTTTTCGGGAATTTCAACGGTTACTTTACTCAAACCTTCTCTTGTAATTTGGGGTTGTGCTGAACCGCTAATAATATCATTAAAACCCCTTTTTTTCAATGCATAATACAAAAATTTCATATCAACACTTGAATTGAGGCTATCCAATGCCATTGCATTTCCTGTAATATATGATTTTGGCTTTGTTATATTCAAAGATCCACATGAAGCACCTCTACATGTAATTGCTAAGGTTGGCAGTTCATGGTTATATTCTGTATATCTTCCAATAATACCATTTGCACCATATACATTGTAGCCAGTTTCAGTTAGCTCTGAAGTTGAAAGCTGCTTCCATTGTTTTGGATTTGATATATCTATTAATCTAACTCTAATCCATTTCATATAATACTTTCTATTTCAGCAATGCCCTTTTTGATTAAATCTTCTATAGTTTTCAATTTCTCAATTATCGCTTTCGGTGTCTCAAAAATAACCTCCTCATACACTTCTGTTTTATATTTGCTGATACTTAAATCGAATTCGTTTTCTACAATTTCTGATTTTGGGACAAAAAAATGTTGTTGGGTACGGTCACTTTCATTTTTCGGGTTACGCTTGCGGTAGTTATCAAGTATTTTATGCAAATCACCATAATCACGATTACCATTGGAATCGGTCAGTTCTACACGTTTATCATCTAAACTGTGTCCATCACTTTGCATATCATAAAACCAAACATTGTTAGTTTCACCGCCTTTAGTAAAAATCAATATAGCTGTAGATACTCCTGCATACGGTTTAAACACGCCGCTTGGCATAGAAATAACGGCTTTCAGTTCGCACTTATCAAGCAAAATCTGGCGCACTTGCTTAAAAGCATTGCCGCTGCCAAACAATACGCCTTGAGGAATAACCACTCCGGCAGTTCCACCCATGCGCAGCATTTTGTAAATGCGCTCAACAAACAATAATTCAGATTTAGTAGTGGAAACAGAGAAACTTTCGTTCAAATCCCCTTTGTCGATATTCCCTGTAAAGGGCGGATTCGCCACCACAATATCGTAGTAATTATCTTCGTTGTAGCTTTTGCTGAGTGTATCTTTGTAGTCAATCTTTGGCATAGTAATGCCGTGCATCATCAGGTTCATCAGCCCGATACGAATCATGGTCGGGTCAATATCGTAACCAAAAAAAGTTTCTTCATTCAGCAATTGTTTCGCTTTGTCGTCCACCAATTTATCAGCCAATGTGCCACGCATAAAGCCGTTGTCGTCAAGTTCCTTATATGTATCGCTTGTAAATTGGGTAATCAGGTATTTATAAGAAGCCAACAAAAATCCGGCTGTTCCACAAGCGGGATCCGCAATGCGATTTCCAAGTTTTGGCTCTACTAATTCCACAATCAGTTCTATCACATGCGTAGGTGTACGGAATTGACCATTTTTACCCGCACTTTTCAGAGCTTCCAGCAAGTATTCATAGAAATCACCTTGTGCATCGATAAAACGGTTTTCTTGTTCTAGTTCCGCATAAATCTCATCAATGGTTTTAGTGGCTTCGGTTAGCATACGCCCGCTTGGTATCAGAAAAGCGGCGTTAGCCATGTGTTTAGTAAAGTGCGTATTGCTACCGTTTAGCTGTTTGACAAACGGAAACACACGGCTTTGCACTTGCAGGAGCATGTCATCACTTGGCATACGAGTAAAATAACTCCAACGAAGTGTTTCCTTATCTACTGCGTTTTTGTCGTCTTTTTCATCCAAACCCGGTGGAAAGAATTTTCCTGAGAATATTGAAGTATAATTTTCATTTAAAAAGTCAGCATTGCTAACTTTGCGCTTATCGTTTTCGTCCAACTGCTTCATAAAAAGCAGGTAGGTAATTTGTTCTATGGCATTTAAGGGATTCGAGATACCGCCACTCCAGAATTTATCCCAGAGTGCAGCAACTTTACTTTTAATGGAAGGTGTCAGCATTTATTGTCGTTTAATTTATTGTATGTATTGATTTAAGCAGCTATATTATGAATGAATGATATTATCTCTTCAATTTCCTTATTCGAAAATACACCTCTTATTCCATCCGGATGAATTTGTGTAAAAGGAGCATTAATTAAATCACGTTTATCCACTTCTCCTTTTTCTATTAAAAACAACTGCAGTAATTTAAGAAACTCTAATTGTCGGCTGTTCAGATAACTGTGTTCAGTTATAAATTGATCAAAGGATTTGGAAACGGAATTTGGGAAGGATTCCAACAATTCAATACCCAGAATATGTTTTACAAATTGTTCCAATTGAGCTTTTCTGTGATTATATACTTTGCGTAACAAATCCACTGTAATATGAGGGTGTTCGTTGTGAAGTTCCTCGGTCAGTTGTTCCGCTTCAACTTTACTAAGCGTTAGACCTTCTTTGAGTTTTTGTAACAAAAGACTTGACGAAACCAGTGCGTTTACTTTTTCTTCCACCAACTCTTTGTAACGACTTATACTCACCGATTCGTGTTGTGGCCCAAATTCAACTTTTTCCTTGCTGTAAAGCACATCTTTCAGGTTAAACTTGGCAGGACCTAATGGCACCACATTATCACTGTACTTCATCAGTGGCGACAGTTTGGCAATCATTTCATCAAAATCGTCTTCCGTAATCGTTGACCAATAATGATTAGTTTGTGCTTTACGAATTAAAGCTTCTTGTCGGGCAATAATGTTTACACTCAATGGTAACTCACCAATTTCTTCAATGATACTGTCTTTCAGCGCTTCGTACTTATTGAGCACTACATCATCTATCGAATTAGGTTTGGCATAAGGAGTAGGATCTCCTTTTAATTTTTCAAGTGATACTTCTACAATATCCTTCTCAAAGCGCATGGCTTTGAAGTCGGCTTCCGAAACGGTTCTCAGCAATGGTTTCACAAAGTTGCGTAGAAAATCTATTTTATCGTTGTTTAATTGCGTGTAAAAGTTTCCATCTTCCAGACGTTGCAAGTCAAATTGGACATCTTTTATCACTACCGAATTTCGGGGTAACATCTCAATCTGAACTTTGAGTTTTGCTATTTCTCTGTCTGCAATTTCCAATTCATTTTTCTCAATTGCTGTTTCAATTTTATCCAATCGCAACCCAAACAACCGAACTGGTAAGGGAATTTGTGTGGTAATTGTTTTCCCTTTCGGATTGAGTTTGAAATACTCAAAGTTATCCCAACAATCCAGAATAAGAAAAGAATCTTTTTGTGTACACCAGGGCTTTATTTTGGCAGGTTCAAGCAGACGTGTTCCACGTCCTATCATTTGCCAGAATTTGGTGTAACTATATACGGGTTTCGCAAAAACAAGATTGGTAATTTCCCGCACGTCAATACCAGTATCGAGCATATCTACACTGATGGCAACACGTGGCATATCGTTGTTGGTAAACTGGTCGAGGAGACCGCCCTTACCATATACTCGTGGATCGTCACTTACTATTACTTTGGCGAGTTCTCCTTTGTATTCAGGATAAAGTGCATCAAAGATTTCTTCCATACGTCGGGCATGTGCCTTGGTAATGCAAAAGAAAATAGTTTTTCCGGGTAGTACACCGTTGGCATCTTTAATGGATTCTTCCATGAATTCCCGCACAATTAATGCATTAGTACCACGGTTGGTCACTTTCTTTTCAAGTTCCGTGCCTTCAAAGTTTATTTCGGCAATTTCTTTCCCTTCAAGGATCAAATGCTTTTGATCTTCAAGTGATATAGTTCGTTTGTTGATACCCTCTTCCTGAAACTTTGTTTTGAGTTTCATCACCTGAAAGTCGCTCAGGTAAGGTGGAATATGATTCACCGCTTCTTCGTAGGAATAAGCAAATGTTGGCACACCGTCTTCAGTCTCGAAAAGTTTGAAGGTGTTGTGGTCAATTACATCCGTTGGTGTGGCTGTCATTCCCAGTGTGATAGTATTGAAATAATCCAGTACTTCTTGATAGGTATTGTAAATACTGCGGTGACTTTCGTCTACCACTACCAAATCAAAAAAGTGTGGAGATAATGGATTTCTCTCATTGCGGATTACGTTCAACATGGTAGGGTAGGTCGAAACATAAATCCGTCTGTCTTTGGCTATTTCTTTTTCGTGTGCCTTTGGCCAGCGTGGTTCATTAGGCAAGTGTTCTTTGAAAGCATCCAGTGTTTGATTTTGTAAGGCTATCCTGTCCACTAAAAACAAGACACGTTCAGCCCAACCAAAGCGCATTAAAGCATCCACCAATGCAATACAGGTTCTGGTTTTACCCGTTCCGGTAGCCATGACCAATAAAAATTTCTTTTTTCGTTTCTCAATCGCTTCCAAAACTGAACGGATAGCCGCAATTTGGTAATCACGTCCTGCAATTTTAGTATTGATACTTTCACCGACCAGAGATTTTCGGGCTTTGCGGATATATGCATATCTTTCCAAATCGTCACGAGTTGGAAAACCATACACTTTGCGGGGTGGGTAATTGTCTAAATCCCAGAAATGGATATCGTGTCCATTGCTATAAAAGCAGAAAGGAAGTTCACCGCCATGGCGGGTTTGTATGTTCGTGCAGTATTGTTTGGCTTGCTCACGACCAATGGCAGCATCAACAGCTGTTTTCTTTGCTTCAACCACAGCAAGTGGTTTGCCATCTTTTCCAAGTAACACATAATCGCTGAATTGATGACCCGCATAAGGTGTTGGAGCATCACTTACAAGCTGTTTGTCTACAATGATATCAAACTCTTCAACCACCTGTGTACGGTCGGATAGATTCCATCCAGCTTGTTTAAGCCGGATGTCAATTATTTCTTTTCGTGTATGCTTTTCGGTTTTCAAGACAGAAAAATAGGTTAGCAGGCTCAAAATTACGAATTTATTTTCACATATCCTTTTCTTTTGCAAATAAAGATATTCTGCTTAGATTTCTTCAA
>Ga0302173_10000161_pt1 | contig 36000 bp, 35 predicted proteins | sample I_Fen_N3_1_FD_198785 | JGI IMG/M metagenome (GOLD analysis project Ga0302173, IMG submission 198785) | Peat permafrost microbial communities from Stordalen Mire near Abisko, Sweden - I_Fen_N3_1 | ecosystem: Environmental > Terrestrial > Soil > Wetlands > Permafrost | place: Sweden: Abisko... | reverse complement strand
TTTCTTGACGAATGGTTTGTCCGTCTCCAATATCAATTTTGCTTTGCGGACGATCTGCCGAAATTACGATTAACGGAATTTGACTATAAAACGCCTCAGCTACAGCTGGATAATAATTTAATAACGCAGATCCTGAAGTGCAAACAATTGCAGTTGGCTTTTTAGTTTGCTGGGCAATTCCCAAAGCAAAAAAAGCTGCGCAACGTTCATCGGCAATACTATAACATTTAAAGTTTGGATTTTGTGCAAATCCTATTGTTAATGGTGCGTTTCTTGATCCTGGAGAGATTATAATATTGGTAATTCCTTTTGCTAAACAAATTTCGATAATGCTTTGTGCAAGCGCTATTTTGGGGTAAATCATTCTTATGGCGTATTACTTTTTTGAAAAGAAATCTACAAGTTTAATTTCTTTTTGATATCACAAAGTTACAAACTTCGCATTGGATTTAACTTATAAATAGGAATATATTAAGTGCGCTTTTAGAAAAAGGGGATATATTTGTAATAATGAATTTTAATACAAAACAGAGTCATTATGCGTTTCATATATACATTATTACTTTTTATTTCATTACAAATCGTTAGCTCTCAAAATCAGTTTGTTCCTGATAATGTTCCTTACAAAACAGCTCTGGAGAATGCAAAATCTCAAGGAAAACCTTTATTTGTTATGCTTTATGCCGATTGGTGTCCGCATTGTAACCTTATGAAAAAGGAGGTTTTTAGTGATGCAAGTGTGATGGATTTCTTAAAGAAAAACTATGTATGCTCTTGGAAAGATATTGAAAAAGAGGAAGGAATTGCGCTAAAAAATAAATATAATACCAAATCTTTGCCTACGTTTTTGTTTATCGATCCCAATGATGAAACACTTTTATACGCATTAAAAGGGGAACTAAAAAAAGCTGATTTTCTGACTGAAGTCAATTATGCATTGAATCCTAGAATGCAATTACCTTACTTAGAAAAACAATTTCTGGCTGATCCTAGTAATTCTGACAAATATTTTGTGTATTTAAACACTTTAAAAAAGGGAAAAGACAGAACAGATTTGTCTATTCCAACTCATATTTATCTTAATACACAATCTGACGCACAATTGTTAAGCGAAACTAATTGGCGCGTGATTGCCAACGGAGTTACTGATATTAAGTCCAGAGAATTTCAGTATGTATTAAATCATCAAAAAGAGTTTGCTGCGGTGGCTTCTCAAAACCGTGTAGATCGAAAAATTGAAAGTATTGTTAATGAAATGCTTCGCCCCTTGGTTGATAATTTAGATACAATTAATTATTATAAGCAAAGAGAAATTGCAAAATCTATTCGATTACAAAAAACAGATTCTCTAGTTTTTAAATTTGATTTGACTTTGGCTGAAAGAACTGAAAAATGGCAGTTTTATAGAAAAGTAACACTCGAGGACACTCAAAAATTAGTTTGGAATGATGCTAGTTTCCTGAAAGAAATTGGACAAACTTATTTAAAACATATTTCTGATACTGAGAGTTTAAAAAAATCTATTTCGTGGGTAAAACATTCTGTAGAATTAAATGATTCTTATGATGGGAATTTACTCTTGGCTAGACTTTATAATAAAATAAAAGACAAGAAATTGGCTTTGCAATATGCCAAAGACGCCAAAGATATTTCGAAGGAAATGAATTGGGATGCTAAGGAAGTTGATTCTTTACTCGCAGAACTTAATAAAAAATAAAAATACCCCCGAATTCACGAATTGAATTGAAATAAGTGATTCGAGAAAAGATGAAAAAAATAGCAACATGAGCGTGATTCTTAGACCGGCAACTACAAACGATTTAGAAAAAATTCTAGAAATTGTAAACCATTCAATTTTACATACTACGGCAAATTATAGTTATGATATTCAGACTATTGAAGTTCAAACGAAATGGTTTGAAGACAAAAAAGCAAAAAATCTCCCTATTGTTGTAGCCGATTTAGATGGCGAAGTTGTAGGTTTTGGAAGTTACGGGCAATTTCGTGAAAAAATTGGCTATCAATTTACTGTCGAGCATTCTGTTTATGTAGTCGATAATGTAATTGGCAAAGGTATTGGTTCTAAGCTACTAACGGAGTTAATTCGTTTGGCAAAAGAACAAGGCTATCACGTTATGATTGGTGCTATCGACGCTGATAATGCGGGAAGTATTGTTTTTCATGAAAAATTTGGATTTATAGCGACCGGAACTATTCGTGAAGTTGGCTATAAATTTGATCATTGGCTTGATCTGGTTTTTATGCAATTGATTTTGGTTTAGAATTTATTGATTTGTAAAATAGCCCGCCGACTTTACAGATTTAAAGGATTAACAGCATTTTTTTTCGACTGAAGAGAAATACTTTATATCAATAGCAAAATGTATCAAATAAAAAATCCACAAACTTGAAATTACATTCAAATTTGTGGATTTCTTGGTTTAGATAGTTATTCTAATTAACTTTTTATCCAATTGATAACTTCAGGATCTGTAGGTAAAGTTTTTGGTTTTATTACTTTTACTAATTCACCTTTTTCATTGATTAAGTATTTTTGAAAATTCCACTCAACTTCTGAATCTTGTAAACCATTTTTAGATTTTTGAGTCAAGAATTTATAAACTTCACACATATCGTCTCCTTTTACAGAAACCTTGTCCATCATAGGAAAAGTTACTCCGTAGTTTTGCTGACAAAATGTTTCAATTTCTTTATTTGTTCCTGGCTCCTGAGATGCAAAATTATTGGCTGGAAAACCTACAATTACAAAACCTTTATCTTTATATTCTTTATAAATAGCTTCAAGATCTTTGTATTGTGGCGTTAATCCGCATTTTGAAGCTGTATTTACAATCATCACTTTTTTGCCTTTTAAAGAGGCGAAATCAAAAGTGTCTCCAGATAAATCTTCAACCTTAAATTGGTAAATGGTTTCTTTTGTCATGTCTTTATCTTTTTTAGATAATTTACTTTTTTTTGATTGAGCCTGAATTTGCGTGCTTAATAAAAAGACAACAGTACAAGCTATAAAAGCTATTTTTTTCATCGTGTATTTTTTTATAAAATTAGTTAAATTCTACTTTACAGAACGGCTTTAAAGGCTTTATTTTTATTAAACATAAGTTAAATAAAAAAATAAGCCTAGCGTTAATCAGACGCTAGGCTTCCCCCATACAAACAAATCAAACCATGAAATAATTATTGTGCATTTGGCTTATATACTGTAATTATAGTTGATGTCCCGGTTATTGTGAAAATTATTTTTTTTTAGAATCTTATACCTTTCCTATAATATCTTTTACGGGCATTTATTTCTTAACTCTTTATTTTGGGCATGAATTGATAACTAAAATTCTTTTTAAAATTTTCGGTTGGAAGTCCGAAGACATCAACTATTAATAATCTTACAAACAAAATCTTCATTCTTATTTAAAACAACATTTGAGCAAATCGATTTACTGTTGAAATTTGTTATGGCCAAAACAGATGTCAAAGCCATAATTAATATCTTAATTGCATTTACGTAACTCATGACATTTTGGTTTTAATTATTGAGATTTATTCTACAATTTATTTTTATTAAATGTTAAATTTCATTAACGCCTTTATCTGTATTCTAAGATCAAATATTTAAATTCTGATTTCTTTTTCTTGCATCTGCTATTTTACTGAATTTAATTTCGATGTTATAATAGCATTTACGTAATTGGATTGCTTTTGGTTTTAAAAAAGTAAAAAAAAAGTGATTTTTTTTTCAATCCCCTTATTTTTCTAGGTTTAAGACTGTTAAAAAAATTTTAATTATCACAAAAAAATAAATTATCTTTATCTCGAGCCAATAAAAATGTTTCTATTTTTTTTGTTTTAACTTAAAACCCAAATCTATGAGTCAAGAAGAATTATTAGTTTTAATTTACAAGAAAGACGAAAGAGCTTTTACCCATTTGTATGATATGTATGCAAAAAGTTTATTTTCGGTCATTAATGTCTTAGTAAAAAATCGCGAGGAAGCCGAAGATGTTTTGCAGGAAGTTTTTGTCAAGATCTGGAAAAACATTGATTCGTACAACGAAAGTAAAGGACGTTTTTATACCTGGATCCTTAATATTGCCAGAAATACGTCTATCGACAAATTGAGATCTAAAAATTTTAGTAACACTCAAAAAAACCTTTCATCGGATAATTTCGTAAATCTGTTAGAAGACAGTAATAAACTCGTTAATAGAATTGATACTATTGGAATTCAAGAATTTGTAAAAAAGTTAAAACCAAAATGTATTGAGATTATAGATTTATTATTTTTCAAAGGATATACCCAACAAGAAGCTTCAGAAGAATTGGCAATGCCACTGGGAACTATCAAAACACATAACAGAAACTGTATTAATGACTTAAGAAATTATCTAAAAATATAATGGAAGCAAAAGAATATATAGAATCAGGAATTCTAGAACTGTACGTTTATGGTTTATTGACCGAAACCGAAAATTTAGAAATAGCCGAATTAGCAAAGAAAAATCCTGAGGTTCATCAGGAAATTATTTCGATCGAGAAAGCTATTGTGGCTTTGTCTTCAAGTTTCTCTCCGTTTCATTCGGTAGCAAATTTTGAGAAGATAAAGGCTCGTTTAGAACTGAAACATGGCAAAGTAGTCGATATGAAGCCAGCTTCAAACTGGTCTCAATACGTAGGCTGGGCAGCTGCTGTACTATTGCTTTTGGGCTTTGGTTATCAAACTTTAGAGCTTACAAAAACTAAAGAAGCTATTGCAACTGTTGGTACTGAGAAAAACAAAATCGAAAAGGATTATGCTTATTTAGGACAACAAAATAAAGAAATCGAAAAAAGTTTAACTATTGTAAGAGATATTAAAAATACTGGTGTAACTCTTGGAGGACAAGCTGTTTCTCCTACTTCTTTTGCAAAAATATACTGGAATAAAGATACCAAAACAACTTATGTTGATGCTGCTGGTTTACCAAAACCTCCAAAAGGTATGGTTTATCAAGTTTGGTCTTTAAAACTTAGTCCGGTTCTTACACCAACAAGTATAGGTTTATTGGATAATTTTGAAGGAAACAGCCAAAAAATATTTGCTGTTAGTCAAACAGATTCCGCAGAAGCTTTTGGAATTACACTGGAGCCTGCTGGAGGAAGTTTAACTCCTACAATGACTCAATTGTATACTTTAGGAAAAGTTTAAAATTGATTCACTCATAAAACTTAAAGCGCATATTAAATTATTATGCGCTTTTTTATTAATTTTAATTAATCAACCTTAATAACCAATTTATGAACGGAACTTTATTTTTGAGAATTGCAGTCGCTTTTATACTCTTAACCCACTCTGTTTTAGGAATTTTTAATAATGGTATAAATGACTTTGGGAACTTGTATTTAAATCAAATTGGGTTTGCTCCTTTTGGTGTTTTTCTGGCTTGGTCAATAAAATTATCGCATATAATTGCCGCTGTACTTTTACTTTTAAATAAATACGTAAAACTCGCAGGATTTGCAACTATTTTTGTTTTGATTATGGGAATTATTCTCGTTCACTTTCAGGAAGGCTGGTTTGTTGTTGGCGGAGGAAGAAATGGCGCAGAATATAACTTTTTGCTGATTATTGTTTTACTTGCTATTATGTATCCAAATGGGTTTAAGAAGGGAGAAATTATATAATATAATATTTAAAGTAAAAAAGGTTCAACATAAGTTGAACCTTTTTTTATGAATTAATAAGAACTTAAATAATTCTCTATTTTTTTACTTTTTTTGTTTTATAGTATTTACGATACTTAGGGTAAGTTATGGCTCCAATTACAGAAATTGTTCCTAACGAATACCAAATCCAGCTTAATGAATGTGCTTCTCCACTTGCATAAGAATGTAAACCAACTAAGTGAAAGTTTACTCCATAATAGGTAAATAAAATCGATACAAACGCAAACATACTCATTAAGTTAAAGAACCATTTTCCGCGTAACGATGGAACAAAACGAGCGTGAATTACAAAAGCATAAACCATAATCGAAATTAAAGCCCAAGTTTCTTTTGGATCCCATCCCCAGTAACGACCCCAGCTTTCGTTGGCCCATTGTCCACCTAAAAAGTTTCCGATGGTTAGCATGATCAAACCAATTGTTAAAGCCATTTCGTTGATATACGTAATTTCTTTAATGTTCAATTCCATTTTGGCTTTGTTCTTCTCATTTGTAAAGAAAATCAATACCAAAGCAACAAAACCTAATATCATACCCAATGCAAACGGACCGTAACTTGCAACAATTACCGCTACGTGAATCATTAACCAATAAGAGTTTAATACTGGTTGTAAATTAGCGATTTCCGGGTCAATCCAGTTCATGTAGGCCGCCATTAAAATCATTGCGGTTACAAATGCAGAAGACGCCACTGTCAGTTTCGACTTTCTATCAAAAGCCAATCCAAAGAACATTGTTGCCCATGCCACATAAATAATTGACTCATATGCATTACTCCAAGGTGCGTGACCAGAAATATACCATCTTGCAATCAATCCTAAAGTATGAAGTGCAAATAAAAGTCCTATTATAATATGAAAACCATTTACAGTAATTCGAATCCATTTTTTCTCAAAAAAGATATTTAAAATGGTAAAAATCAACATTATAATAGAAGCTGTAATGTACCAATAAGGCAAAACTTTGAAAACATCATATTTATTATAAGCAATCTCAGCATCAATTTTCTGTTCACTTGGACGAACTTTAGCACCAAATTTCTTTTGGAAACCATTAATACTTTCGACCAACTGATCCGCGGTATCCCAATTTTTAGAAATAGAACCATTGTTTAACGCGCTAAAATACAATGGGAGAATTTGTTTAACATATGTAGAATCCATTCCTTTTAATCCTGCACTTTCGCGTTCTAAGTACGAAACCCACTTATGATTTGGATCATTTGGAACAGGGAAAATTTTCAAAATACTTCCGCTTAAAGCAGATTCCATTAAATTTACTTTTTTATCTGTTTCGATAAAATCCTTCTCAAAATTATTTGGATTTGCAGCTTTATAAGCCGCATCTAAATATGGAGAAAGTTTGTAATTTCCGTTTTCATCAAAAAACTTAACAAATGGAGCAAATTGTGCCTCTTTGTCGACACCAATAATTTTACGAATACTATCGTTTCCTGATTTGATATAAATAATGGGAATCTGAATCCAAACTTGAGCATATTGTGTCATTGACAAAAATACCTGATCAGAATTCATTCCGTTGTAATTGTCAGCGTGGCTCACTTTTCTAAGAAGTTCAGAAGAGAAAGTATTAATAGGCTTCATTCTACCTCCTGCATCCTGAATAATCAAACGACCAAACTTTGCAGCATGCTCTTTCGGCGCTTTATAAATCGTTAATAACGAATCTAATTGTTTTTGACTTGGTGGAGCAGTTACATGGTTTGCATGATCGTTTGGATCCGCTGTATGATTATGATCGTGACCTGGCGTATGAACGTGAGGTGCCTGAGCAAAACCACTCAAACTGATCATTAAAACCAAAATGGTAACAAACTTTTCTTTTTTCTTTTTCACAACTTCTAATTTGCGTTTCAAGTCAGCAAAACGAGAATGCTTAGTAAACATAATAGCCATCAATCCGAAGAATAACATAAAATATCCTAAATAAGTTATAGAAGTTCCCCAGAAATCGTGGTTTACAGACAATACAGTTCCTTTTTCATCCGGATCAAATGATGATTGAAAAAATCTATATCCTTTATGATCTAAAACGTGATTCATGTAAATATCTGCATCAAAAGTTTCTGTAGAATCTAAAACGGTTACTTTACTTTCAAAAGCCGAATAGCTTTTCTCTGTTCCAGGATATTTTGTAGCAATAAAATCATTTAATTTAATTTTAAAAGGCAAAACATAAGCCTTACTTCCGTAGAATAAGCTGTATTCGATTTTACCAATTTTAACTGTTTGTGGTTCGCCTACGCTACCTTTAGAACCTAAAAGTCTTACTTCTTTTTCTTGTCCTTCAGCTTTAATTTTTACAATTAAGGCATCATGATGAGATTTAGCTTTATAATCGTTATTAGATTCATAATCAACAACACCTTTTATAGCAGGATCTGGAAAAACAATACGGATATCTCCAATACTGTATAAAGAACGCATCATTAAAGGCTGAACATTATCTTTGGTTACAGTTCCTTTTAACTTATCTGCCATTCGCATAAACTCTCCTTCAAAAGGAGTTTGAATAGTGTATTTTTCGCCCGTAGTGTTAATATTTATAGCACCCGCAGTTGGTTTGTTAAGAGCAAATAGTACATTATGAATATTTTGAACTTCTCCTTCTTTTAGGTAATGCTCTTCACGACCGCCTGCACCAGCTTCAACTAATTTTAAGTATAATGCGCCTTTTGGATCTGGTTTTATGGTTTCTTTAGCACCCATAATATAATTTACATAACTCACTTCAAAAGGAGTTTCATCAAATTTTCCTGATAACGTAAAATTATTATTGGTAACCGGAGATAATAAAAGATCTTTCTCGAAAGGTCTTCTTCTCATCTGACCTTTATATTCACCATCTGCAAAGACAGTTAAGAATGTTTTGTCTGAGTAAATTTGATTTTCGGCAGCACCTTCACGAATTGGCATCATACCTTCGTAACTAATATAACGTGTAATAAAAGCTCCTAAAAGAATAAAGATAAAAGCAACGTGAAGTAATAGAGTCGCCCATTTTTCTTTTTTTAATAATTGGTAACGTTTGATGTTTCCAAAGAAATTAAGCACAAAAACGGCCATTATTGCCTCGAACCACCATGTATTGTAAATTAAAATTCGGGCTGTATCTGTGTTGTACTTACTTTCGATAAAAGTACCAACACCCATTGCGATTGCAAATGCTAAAAAAAGAACGGCCATTAATCTTGTAGAAAACAAAAAAGAGAATATTTTTTTATCCATTTTTAAGGAATTACATTGTATAAAAGTGGCACAAAAATACTTAAAAATGTTGATTTGAGGTAAGTGTAATTTGTTAATAAAAACCAAATATCAAGCATTGTTTTTTGCTTTTTTGATAAAAACGCACGATTACCTTTACAAATTTAGTTACTCCCATATTATATTCACTTTAGAGATAGATTTTACAGATTAAAAAGATTTTAGCTAATTCTTGGCTTTTGGTTAACGATACCAAAAATCATTTAATCCTTATATTCTGTGGCAAAAATTTCTTTGGATAATTATCCTTAAAAAAATAATGCTAATTTTGCGATATGATTCGAATAACCCTAATTGGTTCCGGAAATGTTGCACAACATTTGATAAAAGCTTTCGCTAAAAGTGAAGTTGTTGAAATTGTACAGGTATTTTCGAGAAAAAAAGAAACTTTGGCTTCTTTAATTGATTTTGATAAAATTGTAAATGATTATGAGAGTTTAAAAGAAGCCGATTTATACATTATTGCCGTTTCTGACAAAGCTATTTCTGAAGTTTCTAAGCAATTACCTTTTCAAAACCGAGTTGTGGTTCATACTTCGGGAGCTGCTTCGCTAGATGTTTTAGATCCTAAAAATAGAAAAGGTGTTTTTTATCCCCTTCAAACATTTTCTAAAAACAAAGAAATTGATTTTTTAGCAATTCCAATGTGCCTGGAAGCCGAGAATACATTTGACTTTAAGGTTTTAGAAACAGTAGCTAAAAGTATTTCAAATGCGGTTTTTGCTATAAATTCAGATCAAAGAAAGGCGCTGCACGTTGCCGCTGTTTTTGTGAATAATTTCACCAATCATCTGTATCAAATAGGTCAGGAAATTTGCGATGAGCACAAGGTTCCTTTTGAAGTATTAAAACCTTTAATTCAGGAAACTGCAGAGAAAATAAATACTTTACGCCCAATTGATGCGCAAACAGGACCGGCAAAACGCCATGATTCTACTACAATCGACGCACATTTGGAGTATTTGTCGAATGAAAATCAAAAGAATATTTATAAAATACTAACACAATCTATACAAAATAATGGCAAAAAGTTATAAAGAAATAATGAATGACATCACAACATTTGTTTTTGATGTTGATGGCGTACTTACAGACAGTTCTGTTTTTGTAACCAATGAAGGAGAAATGCTTCGTACAATGAATATTCGTGATGGTTATGCAATGAAAGCGGCTGTTGAAAGTGGTTATAACGTATGCATTATTTCTGGCGGAAGCAATGAAGGCGTTCGCATTCGTTTACGCAATTTAGGAATTTCAGAGATTCACTTGGCAACTCCGGATAAAGTTCAAACTTTTCAAGAATATACTGAAAAACATGGTATTAAACCAGAAGAAGTTTTATATATGGGCGACGATATTCCAGATTTTCATGTAATGAAATTGGTTGGATTACCTACTTGTCCACAAGATGCAAGTCCTGAAATTAAAAATATCTGTCGTTATATTTCACACGTAAAAGGTGGAAAAGGTGCTGCTCGCGACGTTATAGAACAAGTAATGAAAGTACAAGGAAAATGGATGGAACATTTTAGCGGAAAACACGACTAATTAATTGTGAATTATTAATTATCAATTGTTAATTAAAAGCCGAAACCTCTAAACCTTTGTAACTCGAGAAAAAATGAAATTCCTCAAACTCATTCGATATAAAAACCTCCTGATGCTTGCTTTTATGCAAGTATTATTTCGTTATGCTTTTTTAAAGCAGCAAAATATTCCTTTAGCATTGGCAGATTGGCAATATGGATTATTGGTTTTAAGTACTGTTTTATTGGCAGCCGCCGGATATGTAATCAACAATATTTATGATGTTGCTTCGGATACTATCAACAAACCAAATGATGTCGTAATTGGAAAAGGAATCTCAGAAACTGCTGCGTACAACATTTATATTGCGCTAAATATTACTGGAGTTGCACTTGGTTTTCTTTTATCAAATATTATTTTGAGACCCGGTTTTGCATCACTATTTATTCTGATCGCTTCCCTACTCTACTTTTATGCAACAACTTTAAAACAGATAATGATTTTAGGTAATTTTGTTGTTGCGTTATTACTTTCAGTAAGTGTCCTTATTATTGGCGTTTTTGATCTTTTTCCGGCTACAGATGCGGCAAATCAAGCGCAAATGGCTGCACTTTTTTCTATATTGCTAGATTATGCCTTGTTTGCTTTTATGATTAATTTTGTTCGTGAAATCATTAAAGATATTGAAGATGTAAATGGAGATTATAATCAAGGAATGAATACTTTACCAATTGCAATTGGCATTAATCGTGCAGCAAAAATTGCATTAGGAATTACTATAATTCCTCTTATTTTGTGCACACTTTATATTAAATCCTATTTTGTAGAATACGGACTTTTTATCGCTACATTTTATGCTTTTGCATTTGTATTAGCACCACTTCTATATTTCATTGTGAAAATATTTGCGGCAAAAACTCAAAAAGATTTTCATCATTTGAGTACTATTTTAAAATTGATTTTGTTTTTTGGAATTCTATCAATTTTAGTTATTAACTTAAACATCAATTACAATGCTTAAAGAAAAACTTAAGAAATATACTTTAATTTTAGCGTCAGGATCACCGCGCAGACAACAGTTTTTTAAAGATTTAAACCTTGATTTTGAAATTAGATTAAAAGATGTTGAAGAGATTTATCCTCCAGAATTAAAAGCTGTCGAGATAACTGATTTTTTGGCTCAATTAAAAGCAAATGCATTTGATGGAGAATTAAAAGAAAATGAAATTTTAGTGACAAGCGACACTATAGTTTGGCATCGTGATAAAGCATTAGGAAAACCAAAAGATGCCAAGGAAGCTTTTGAAATGATTAAATCAATGTCGAATGCTACTCATGAAGTGTTTACATCTGTTTGTTTTAAGACTAACGCTGGTTCTACTGTAATAAATGATGTAACAAAGGTTACTTTTAATGATTTGTCTGACGAAGCTATTTTATATTATATAGAAAATTATAAACCTTATGATAAAGCCGGAGCTTACGGTATCCAGGAATGGTTTGGTTTTATGGCAGTGGCAAAAGTCGAAGGTTCATACACAAATGTAATGGGATTACCAACAGCCAAAGTTTATGAATATTTGAGTACTTTAGTATAAAAAATTATTTATGTTTTCTTTTAAAGAATATAGTCACGAAATATTAACTACGATAATTATCTTAATTACGCTTGTTACATTAAGAGTTATCATAGCAAAATTAGTGCGTCGTTACGCCAGTACAAGTCAATTACTCGAACATCGAACTAATTTGGTAATTAAATACATTCATATCTTAATGAATATATTGGTTACTATTAGTTTAATAATAATTTGGGGCGTTGAGACAAAGGATATCTTTATAACTATTTCGTCGATTGCAACTGTAATTGGTGTTGCAATGTTTGCACAATGGTCTATTTTGAGCAATATTACTTCCGGAATGATTTTATTCTTTTCATTTCCATTTAGAATTGGAGATACAATCAAAATACACGACAAAGACTTTCCTATCGAGGCCGAAATTGAAGATATTAGCGCCTTTCATGTTAACTTAAAGACAAAGGATGGCGAAAAAATTATTTTCCCAAACAATTTATTACTGCAAAAAGGAATTTCGATAATGCCGGCGCACTACGAAGACAAAGAGTTTTTTGACTAAATCCTTTCAATGGGAATTTTGTAAACTATACGGTAAAAGCTACAACGTTATTATTTTAATAATGTTTCATATTTGCTTAACCAATTTCTAGTTTTACTAAATCACCAAACAAAATGACTCTATCTGTAAAATTGCCGTTTTATGCTAAACTTGCCTTTATATTGGTAAGTCTTATTAGTTTTGCTTTTATCTTTTGTATCGGAAAAGATATTATTACACCTGTTTTATTAGCATTTTTATTTGCAGTATTATTAGTGCCCATTTTTACTTTTTTACACGCAAAGTTTAAATTCCCAAGACATCTTGCCGCTGCTTCATGTATTTTACTTTTTGCTTTAGTAATTGTTGGAATACTGGCTTTTATTTCCTATCAAGTCAGTGATATTGCCAGTGATTTTGATGCTATAAAGAAAAATGCAAATTCGTTTATTACAGACATTCATAATTTCATTAAAGATAATTTTCATGTAAGTATTGGAGAACAAAAAAAATATTTGGACAATGTAACCAAAGACTCCGTTCAAAACGGGAAAGCTACAATTGGTTCTGCAATCTTATCTATAACAGACCTTCTCTTAGATTGTACTATTATCCCAATTTATACTTTTTTGTTCCTTTTATACAAAGACCATTTTATTTTGTTCTTAGCAAAGTTGGTCAATAAAGAAGATCATGTGGTTTTAAAAGATATTTTAGCACAAATAAAAGCCTCGATAAATAATTATATCCTTGGCTTAATCTTCGAAATGTTTGTAGTTTCGGTGTTAACGAGTTTAGGTTTATGGATTATTGGCATTAAATACTTTATTTTATTAGGATTGATTACCGGAATACTAAATATGATTCCGTACATAGGTATTTTAATTGCCGGAATAATTACAGTAGTTGCCTCCTTAACAGGAACTCCGGAAACATCAATAATACTAGGAATTCTAATTGTAAACGTTGTGGTTCAATTAATTGACAATAATATATTAGTTCCCTTAATTATTAACTCAAAAGTCGAAATCAATGCCTTTGTTTCCATTATAGGAATTATTATTGGCGGAGCAGCCGCGGGAATATCGGGTATGTTTTTGGCAATTCCGCTTTTGGCAATTTTAAAAATTATATTTGAACGAATCGAATCTTTAGAACCTTGGGGTTACCTGATGGGAAATCATATGCCTAAACGTTTTGTTTGGAGAACCCGAAAAATTAAAGTGGAAAATTAAAATTAAACTATTTTTAAAATAGTGCTGTAAATTCCTTATATTCATAGTAAAATTCATCTGAAAGCCAGTAAAAAGAATGTCTGTAAACAAAAAAATAGTAGTTTTTCTTTTATTATGCTTTTGCTTGCAAAATAGTTACGGTCAAGTCGTTAAAAAAGACGCTAAAGAAAAAAAGGACAGTACCGAAATTTATAACAAGATTAGAAACTATTCTAAAAGAAATAAATTTACACAAACAGTTCACAAGCTTTTTTTCAGGTCAAATAAACCCCATAAAAAGGAAGAGATTATTGAACAAATCGATAGTACAAATTTTGAGGGAAAAATAATTCGACACATCAATATTGTAACCTTAGATCCTTTTGGGCATTCTGTCTCGGACACTACAAAAATGCCGAAAAATTGGGGAGAAAGAACGGGAAACAGATTGCATTTGAAAACAAAAAAAATAGCAATTTATAACCTCTTACTTTTTAAACGGAATTCAGTTTATAATAGTTATAAAGTACAGGAATCTGAGCGTTTGATACGTTCTCAAAAATATGTAACAGCAGTTCGAGTAACCAATAAACTTGTTGGGGTTGCATCAGATTCTGTAGACGTTACGATTCGTGTTTTGGATTCCTGGAGTACAATTCCAAAATTTGCCATCTCGAGCAATCAAGTTTCTGTTGGATTTAAAGAAAAAGATTTTTTTGGATCAGGACAGCAACTCGAATATCAATTTACTAATAGATTTGATGATGGACGCAATGCCAATGATATTACTTATACAGTACCAAATATCAAAAATACCTATATAGGTACAACTTTGCATTACAAAATTGATCTCGACAATAATTACATTAAAAGTATCAATATTGAGCGCCTCTTTTACTCTCCTCTAACCCAATGGGCAGGCGGTGTTTATATAGGTCAGAATTTTAGAAAAGATACTTTGCAGGCGCCAGATAAATCTTTTGCATACCAACCATTCAAAAATAATTTTCAGGATTTTTGGGCAGGAAAAGCTACTAAGGTTTTTGAAGACGAAAATGGTATCACAAATCTGGTAACGACTGCTCGGTTTTTGAATGTTGATTATACTGAATCTCCAACTGAAGTCTACGATCCAACGCACTTTTATTCCGATGAAAAATTTATCTTAAGCGGTATTGGACTTAACCGACGTAAATTTATAAAAGACAGTTATATTTTTAGAAATGGACAAACGGAAGATGTTCCTATTGGTCGAATTTATGGAATTACCTTAGGTTACCAATATAAAAATACCTTTTGGCGCCCGTATGTTGGCGCGCAATTCTCTTTTGGAAATTACTATCGATTAGGTTTTTTAAGTATGAATTTTGAAGCTGGAACGTTTTTTCATCAGTCAAAAACGTACCAGACAGCCTTTTCGATGGAAACCAATTATTTTACGAAACTTTATACAATTGGGAGATGGAAACTAAGACAATTTGTGAATCCTAAACTTATTATCGGTATCAATCATGAAGATATTATTGGAGACCAGCTTAATATAAACGAACAAAATGGTTTAGCTGGTTTTAATAGCGCCGTATACGGAACTAATAAAATGGTGCTGTCGCTTCAAACGCAAACCTATTCCCCCTATTCTGTTTTAGGATTTCGTATGAATCCGTTCTTTAATTATTCGATTGCGGGTTTAGGAAGTCCAAATAATCCGATGGAAAAAAATAAAGCTTATCAAAAAATTACTTTAGGATTATTGATTAGTAATGACTATTTGGTATTTAGTTCATTTCAACTTTCATTATCTTATTATCCTACTATACCTTTTCAAGGGGATAATGTTTTTAAAACAAATACTTTTGAAACTACCGATTATGGCTTACAAAGTTTTGAACTTGCAAAACCAAGACCAGTCGAATACAAATAGGCTAAAATCTATATTTTTTTTATAATTTTCAAACTTTACAGAACGTTTTAAAAATCAACAACTTGTAGAGAAACCAATCAAAAACCATTCGTTAAAACACTAATTTATCCGACGAAATACATTTGTTTTTCATTTTTGGCACAGTATATGAATATTCTAAAATAAGAATAACATTTAAAATTAAAAAAAATGAAAACACTAAAAATAGCAATCGCCGGATTAGTTCTTTTGGTTGCAAATGCCACACAAGCTCAAGTATCAATTAATGTTAATATTGGAAATCCTCCTGCTTGGGGACCTGCAGGTTATGCCGAAATGGAATATTATTATTTGCCGGACATCGAAGCATATTACGATGTTAGAGCTTCACAATTTATTTACTTTGGTGGAGGAAGATGGGTAAGAACATCTCGTTTACCAAGACAATACAGTAATTATGATTTATACGGAGGTTATAAAGTAGTTTTAAACGATTATCACGGAAGAACTCCATATACTTACTTTGACAGACATAGAGTAAAATATTACAAAGGTTACCACGGTGCACCTCAAAGACCTTATAGAGACAGACCTGTTTATGGTTATAATGATCGTCATGATAAACACTACGACAAACATTATAAAAAACATGACAGACATGATAGAGACGATGATCACGATCATGGACGTGGAAATGGACACGGAAGAAGATAATTTTGGTTTATCAATAATTTTCAAAAAAAGAGAGTATCAAAACATTGGTACTCTCTTTTTTTTCTTAAAATAGGAAATCAATAACCAAACATTAACATTTCATTTAAATACTCTTCAAGGATATAATTAGTATTTTTGAAGCACTTTCAAAAAACAACTAACCAAACTATGCGAAAAATTCAGATACAAATTCTTATTATTTTTTTAACGGGGATTTCCATTTCTTTTGCACAACAACCACAAAAACCAAGTTCTGTTGAAATTTACAATCAAATAAAAAAATTAAATTTTCTAGGCTCTGTACTCTATGTTGCAGCTCACCCAGACGACGAAAATACCCGTTTGATTTCTTATATGGCAAACGAAATGAACGCTAGAACAGGCTACTTATCCTTAACTAGAGGCGATGGAGGTCAGAATTTAATAGGTCCGCAATTACGCGAATTATTGGGTGTAATAAGAACTCAGGAATTAATCGAAGCCAGAAAAATTGATGGCGGAGAACAGTTTTTTTCGCGAGCGAATGATTTTGGTTATTCAAAAACTCCAGACGAAACTTTAGAAATTTGGGATAAAGATAAAGTACTTGCAGATGTAGTTTGGACGATTAGAAAATTTCAACCAGATGTAATCATCAATAGATTTGATCATCGTTCGCCAGGCACGACGCACGGACATCATACGTCATCGGCAATGTTGAGTGTAGAAAGTTTTAAACTAACAAACGATCCTAAAATATTTCCGGATCAATTAAAATATGTAAAACCTTGGCAGGTAAAACGTTTGTTTTTCAATCCCTCGTGGTGGTTTTACGGAAGTCAGGAAAGATTTGATGCTGCCGATAAATCAAAATTTACCAGATTAGAAACAGGTGTTTATTACACCGGCATTGGAAAATCAAATCAAGAAATTGCAGCTTTAAGCCGAAGCCGTCATCAATCGCAAGGTTTTGGAAGTACGGGGGCTCGTGGTGAAGAAACGGAGTATTTAGAACTTATAAAAGGTGATGCACCTGTAGATCGCGATAATTTATTTGACGGAATTGATACTTCGTGGAATCGCGTTAAAAACGGAAAACCAATTGGTGATTTGATTACTAACATTATTGCAAAATACGATTTTAGTAATCCGTCGGCAAGTATTCCAGATTTAGTAAAAGCATATACAATGATTGAGGCTTTAGAAGATGATCATTGGAAATCACTAAAATCTGCTGCGATAAAAAACATAATTGCATCTAGTGCAGGTTTGTATCTCGAGGCCGTTGCTACTGAACAAGAAGCAACTCCGGGAAGTAATATTAAACTAACGCTGGAAGCAATCAACAGATCTCCAATAGAAATGCAATTGGCTAGTGTAACTTCTTTACCGGATAATAAAAATACACCACAAAACATTCTTTTAAAAAATAACAATGATAAAAGAATAAACCTTCAAATTCAACTTCCAAGTAATATTGAATACACGCAACCCTATTGGCTTAAAGAAAAAGCAAGCGTAGGAATGTACACGGTTTCAAACCAGGAAAATATTGGCATACCGGATATTATCAGACAAGTAAAAGTAGTTTTTAATGTTAAAATAAATGGAGTTGAGATTCCGTTTGAGCGTACGGTAGTCTATAAATACAATGATGGTGTAAAAGGAGAAATGTATAATTTTCTTGATATCGTTCCAGAAGTGACAACGTCGATTCTAGAGAAAGTTTTAATTTTTGGAACTACAAAAAGTAAAATGGTTCCTGTAAAAGTGCGCGCAGGAAAAGATGGCATAAAAGGTAATTTGCAATTGGATTTACCAAAAAGCTGGAATGTTTCGCCAAAAGAAATTCTTTTTGCATTAGAGAAAAAAGGAAATGAACAAATCTTTTATTTTGAAGTTACACCACCCGTAAATCCTGAGGAAACCGTTGCCAAAAGTATTGCCATTGTCGATAATAAACGTTTTGACAAAGATCAAACTATTATCGATTATAGCCATATTACCAAACAAATGGTTTTAAAACCTGCAGAATCAAAATGTATTCGTATTGACTTAAAAATAAATGGTGATGCTATTGCTTATATTATGGGAGCCGGAGATGAAGTTCCAGAAAGTTTAGAACAAATGGGATACAAAGTAACCATTATAAAACCCGAGGAAATTACGCCCGAAAAATTAGATTCATTTAATGTTGTAATGACAGGAGTTCGCGCTTATAATACCGTTAATGCTTTGGCAAACAAACAAAATATACTTTTTAATTTTGTAAAAAGCGGAAAAAACATGATTGTACAGTATAATACTTATGGTAAAACTGTTACAGATCAAATTGCGCCGTATCCGTTAAAAATATCAAATGATCGTGTGACCGAAGAGAATGCAAAAATTACTTTTCTAGCGCCAAATCATCCAATTTTAAACACACCAAACAAAATTAGCACAAAAGATTTTGAAGGCTGGACACAAGAGCAAGGGTTGTATTATCCGGATCAATATGATGCCGCCTTTACTCCTATTCTATCTTCGCATGATAAAGGTGAATCTCCAAAAAATGGAGCGTTATTGGTAGCGCCATACGGAAAAGGATACTATATTTACACCGGTTTGAGCTTTTTTAGAGAATTACCAGAAGGTGTTGCCGGAGCATATCGATTGTTATCGAATATGATTTCGCTAAAGCAACCTGTAGAAGCTCCAAAACAAGAATTGAAGAAATAAAACATTCATAAAATGGAACTTAAAAAAACAAAAAAATGGAAAAAAAGCTACACCTACGTTTTGGTAGCCAACGCCATTTACATTCTGATTTTTTTCTTAATCATGCAATTATATTCATAACCTATGCAACTATTTGATTGGATCGTACTGATTGTCACACTTTTATTTATTGTTGGATACGGCTCCTGGAAAACAAAAGGAAGTAAAAACGTCGAGGATTTTATTTTAGGAAACAACGAAACACCTTGGTACACCGTTGGACTTTCGGTAATGGCAACACAAGCTAGTGCTATAACCTTTTTGTCTACTCCGGGGCAAGCTTATCATGACGGAATGGGTTTTGTGCAATTCTATTTTGGATTGCCAATCGCTATGATTGTTATTTGCATCACATTTATTCCACTTTATCATAAAAACAAAGTATTTACCGCTTACGAATTTCTGGAAAAGCGATTCGATTTAAAAACACGTTCACTCGCTGCGATTCTTTTTTTAGTACAAAGAGGCCTAGGAACCGGACTTACCATTTATGCTCCTGCCATTATTCTATCCGCACTTTTGGGTTGGAATTTAACCTTAATGAATGTTATTATTGGTGTTTTGGTAATTATTTACACCTTTTCGGGAGGGACAAAAGCTGTAAACGTAACTCAAAAGCAACAAATGTTTATAATCATGTTGGGAATGTTTATTACATTTTTTCTAATACTACATTATTTACCAAACGATATGACATTTACCAGCGCATTGCATATTGCGGGCGCTAATGATAAAATGAACATTGTAAATTTCTCTTTTGATCCAGAAGAAAAATATACTTTTTGGAGCGGAATTACGGGAGGTTTTTTTCTTGCCCTCGCCTATTTTGGAACAGATCAATCTCAGGTTGGACGATATTTATCAGGAAAATCAGTTCGCGAAAGTCAAATGGGATTAATAATGAATGGGCTTTTAAAAGTTCCAATGCAATTCTTTATTCTGTTAACCGGAGTTATGGTATTTGTTTTTTTTCAGTTTAATCCAGTTCCACTAAATTTTAATCCGAATAATAAAATCGTAATAGAAAAATCGGCTTATAAAGAAGAATATCACGCCTTAGAAAAAAAGCTAAGTACACTTTCTGAAGACAAAAAAGTGATTAATCTTCTGTACATCGATCAATTGAATCAGGATTTTGATAATCCAATTTTACGAAAAGAATTAGTTACTTTATCTAACAAAGAAAAAGACCTGCGTGATCGTGCTAAAGAAATTATTTTAAAAGCTGATCCAAATAGCGAAACCAACGATAAGGATTATGTCTTTTTCCACTTTATTTTGCATTACTTACCAAAAGGTTTGATTGGTTTATTATTGGCCGTAATTCTTTCGGCAGCAATGTCATCTACAGCTTCAGGGCTAAATGCATTGGCATCGACAACTGCTATTGATATTTATAAACGAAATCTAAAAACCGTAAAATCAGAAAAGCATTACTTAAATGCTACTAAATTTTTTACGTTGTTCTGGGGAATTGTAGCTATTTTATTTGCTTGTGTCGGGACTTTGTTCGAGAATTTAATTCAGCTTGTAAATATCATTGGATCTATTTTCTACGGAACAGTTTTAGGGATTTTCTTAGTAGGATTCTATACGCGTCGTGTAAAAGCAAAAGCCATGTTTTACAGTGCTATTATTAGTCAAATCACGATATTCATCATCTACTACTTTATGATTGCAATATATCCAAGCGGTCAGGAAAAATTAGGTTATTTATGGCTGAATTTTATTGGAGCTATATTGACTATTATTCTGGCGTTCTTAATGCAAATTATATTTTTTAGAAAAGAAAAGGATTTAGATGAAGTAATTTTGGATTAATTTAGAATATACAAGCCTACTATTTCTAACAAGAGCAGCCAAAATCGCTAGCAAACAAACGAGATTCTTAATTACTAAAAATAAATCGTTGTGATTATCATTAAATAATTTTCTTTGGAATATATCTAACAAGTATTTGTAATAAAAAAGTACTATTTTAGTATTCGCCAAAACCAAAATTATTAAATGAAATATTCAGACGAAATACAAAAACTGCTTCCGCTTGGTTACATTTACCTTGTGGTACTGGGCATATTAAAAGAGAGTTTTTTCTATTATCAATTTGGAATTAACATTTTGAAATACTCCACTATTATGGACATCTTGATAAGTCCAATTGCAGATTTTATGTCAAATCCTATAACTTTAGTAACCATTGTATTAATTTTTATATTTCACATCTATCTGCCAAAAATATTACTGAAATATAACCACAAAAAATCAGTTCAAAAACTTTTCAAATTAAAACCTACAGACGAATTATCTGAACAGGAAACAATAAATTACTACAACACTCTTACGCTAAAATTGCTTGCCTCGGTATTATTATATTTTTTTGTGGGTACAGGAATTGGTAACGGCTATTTTGCTTTAGAGCGCATTAAAAATAATACCGCAAAATACAATTCGAAACTGAATTATACTACCGGCGAATCTGAGCAGATTTTTTTATTGGGCTGTAATAGTCTTTATTATTTTTATATTCAAAAAGGAACTAAAATCATAAAAATTACACCTCTTGCATCCATAAAAAATATTGAAAGTACTCTAAAAACAGGATTTGTGTCCAAATAAATTAAGCCTTTTACAAAGATTAGTATAATCTAATATTTGATAAGGTGATTTTTTAACACCATTTAAAAAAACGCATTACTATGAAAGATTTAAAAAGATACAGCAATAAAACAAAAGCTGCCTTTATTTTACTTGTTGTAATGCTTATTATTTTGTTGGGAAACTTTAATACATTACAAAATTCTAAAAACGTAAACGAAAACATAAATGCCATTTTTAACGATAGATTAGTTGTGGCTCATTATATTTTTCAGTATTCGAAAGAACTCCATTTTATAAAAGCCGAAGCCGAAAAACTAGATCTAAATGATACTACCAAAAAGGACGAAATTATTCAAACCTTAAGCGTTATTCATAATATCGATGATTTGTATGCAAAGACAGTTTTGACCAATAAGGAAAAACAATATTTTGACACTTTTTTGAGTTCTTGCAAAGAAATAGATAAAGAAGTTGCTAATAAAAACTGGAGTAAAATTGTTGTTTTAAGCACTCAAGCTTTAAAAACATTAGAATCTTTATCACAAATTCAGATTCAGGAAGGAAAAGCAAAACTAGCCAGCGCCAATGCTTTATACAGCAAAAATGATAGTCTTGGACAACTTCAAATTGCATTACTCATTATTTTAGGCGGAATTACTTTCTACCTCTTAATCGTGAAGAAAATTAAGAGAACTATAAAAATTCCTGAACCACCAAGTTTGAATTAAAGTCTTATAGCTTCTTTAGTATTGCTAAGTTTTAGTTTCAAACTTTCGACAGTATTGTCATTTCGAGGAACGAGAAATCGCACTAGAATCTCGTCAACGATTGTCGATTCTCATGGCGGAATTACAAGTGCGATTTCTCGTTCCTAGAAATGACAAAAAACTACTCCTTACTCTAATCTATTCCTTATTAAATCAAAAAAAATCCAAATTCTAAAGCCTAAAACTTTAAAATTTGGATTTTCAAGATATTGAAATCTGAAGTATTATCTACTCCATTCAGCAATACTATCTTTATTTAATTTTACGTAATCTTGATTATTAGCAGCTTCAGCAGCAGCAAGTGAAGCTTTGGCAGTTTCAACAGCTCCTTTTTTATCACCTTGTTTTGCTTGAATCTGCGATTTTAATCTTAAAATAAAGTACGGTTTTTCAGTAACCATGTCTAAAGATTTATCTACATAAGTTCTTGCAGTTTCCATGTTTCCGTTTGATTGAAACAAATATTGAGCAGCAGCAAAATAATCATTTGAAGTTGGTCCAGCCAAAACTTTCTCAATACTAGCAGTCGCAATTTTTGCAGTTGGAACTTCAAATTTTAAAGCAACATGTGAGTTTTCCCATGCCATTTCTAAGTAACCAAAATTTGGATCTAAACCATTAATTCCAATTGTAAATGTCTCAAGTGGAGTTGGTAAAGCATCTTCTTTTACAGTAGTTCTTAAAGCAACATATGCGTCACTCCAGTTTTCTGGCAATCCCCAGTTGTCAGTAGAAAGATAAAAAATAACTTCCCAGCTTTCAATTTTAGGAATTGTATAAATCGCGTATTTACCTTTTTTCAAAGTTTTACCATCAATAACAACATCATCACTAAAATTAATGATCGTGTTTTCGTTAGCTCCAGTTCTCCATAATTTACCAAACGGAACTAAATTACCAAAAACTGCTCTACCTCTAGCGCCTGGTCGTGAATAAGTTACTTCTACATCCGTCAAACCAACAGTTTGCTTAATGTATCCTTTAGGACTTGCTTGTGGAGTTTTTATCTGTGCTTCTGTAGCAAATGGCGCCAATATAAGGGCGAATGCAATAAGTAGTTTTTTCATTATACGAGTTTATTTGTTTTGTTCAAATTTACAAATTCAATTAGCGAACAAATGTTAAATTTAACTTAATTCAAGAGCCTAATTGTGATATTTTTTGAGCATCTAATTCATTGAAATGATTGATAATCAAATCAGCATCTGATAAATCTTGTAATTTTGAATGTTCGCTATTATAGCCCACACAAAAAATACCGGCAGCTTTTGCAGCTTTTACACCATTTGTACTGTCTTCAATAATAATACACTGTTCTTTTGGCGCAATTGACAACGATGCTGCGTGCTCAAAAATAGCAGGATTTGGTTTTGATTGCGGAAAATCTTCGCCACTAACAATATGTGTAAAATATTGATGCAAATTAAATCTTGTAAAAACGCGCTCAATTGTAACTTTCGATGCCGAAGAGGCTAAAATCAATTGTATTCCGTTAGCATGTAAATCTTTAATTAAATCTTCAACACCTTCTAACAAATACAAATCTTCTTTAGTATCAAAAGCATCATTAAAAATATTTCTTTTTCTTTGGATCAAATCTTCTACTTCGTGATCAATACTTGGGAAAAAACTTTTTAGCGTCTGAAACGTATTTCGAGTCGAAAATCCAGTAAACGAGGTGTACATTTCTTCGGTTACAACTATATCTAGTTCTGAAAATTGTTGGTAATATGCATAACGATGAACTGGTTCAGTATCTACAATTACACCATCCATATCGAAAATTACTGTTTTTATCATTTTTTTCTTTTAAGGTACTAAGGTTCTGAGATGTTAAGTTTCCAAGGTTATCAGCTACAAACTTAGTAACATAGAACCTTAGTGTCTTAGCATATTTTTGTTACTCTTTTTTAAGCAAATAACGAATTACGGTTTCGGCAAGATAAAGACCAAATAGTCCAGGCATATAACTATTCGTTCCGTAAAACGATTTTTTGAAGTTTTTTCCGTCAGTTAATTTTAAGCTTTTTGTATCTTGAATTTCAGGTGAAAAAACCACTTTTAATTTGTTTATTTTTTCAACTTTTAAGCGTTTTCTAATAGCTTTAGAAAAATAGCAGTTTACTGTTTTAGAGATATCTGCCACTTTTACTTTTGATGCCAGCATTTTTCCGCCAGCGCCCATACTACTAATGATTTTAACCCTTTTGCGTTTTGCGGCAATGATTAGATTTAATTTTGGAGTTATACTGTCAATACAGTCTAAAACATAATCAAATTCTGGAGAAACGATTTCAAAAGCACGCTCAGGAGACAAAAATTCCTGTACACGAGTTAGTTTCAATTCAGGATTAATATCCATCAATCGATCTCCTACAATCGTAATTTTCGGTTGTCCAACTGTCGAATGCAAAGCCGGCAACTGTCTGTTAATATTTGTAATATCCACCACATCTCCATCAACAATTGTCATACTTCCTACTCCTGCTCTTGCTAAAAACTCAGCTGCAAAAGATCCAACTCCTCCTAACCCAACAATCAAAACATTTGCGTTTTGCAAGTTTTGCAATCCCTCTTTAGTAAATAAAAGCTCGGCTCTTTCTGTCCACTCTGCCATATATTCTTTTGTTATTTTAGTTTATTTTTTTTAAATTTTTTGTTACAAGTTTAACTACTTGTCAGGCTGAGCGAAGTCGAAGCTCAACGTCCAATTAGAATGCCCTTCGACTTCGCTCAGGGTGACAAAGTTATTTTAATCTTTACTTCTCACAAACACCTCTTCATAATTACTTGAAATAATCACCTGTAACTCTTTAAATACAATATTTTTATATTCAGCTGCTACATCATAAACTTGCTGAATACTTTCTTCGATAGTATCGGTTTCTAAAAAAAAACGATCATTAGGTACTTCTTGAAAAACTGCTTTTAAATCTGGATTTTTAAGCAAATATTTTCCAAAAGAAATATAAAATCCTTCTTTTATAAGTTGACTAGCAATTTGACTGTTTTTTGAAAATCCGTGAATTATCATTGGTACCGAAATCTTCAATCTTTTCTTGATTTCTATTACTTCCTGAAAAGCAGCAACACAATGAATTACCACAGGTTTATTATATTTTTCGGCTAAAACTAATTGTTTTTCAAAAACCGGTATTTGTTGCTCTAGCGGAATTTCGATTCTTTTGTCTAAACCACATTCTCCCAATGCTAAACAATTCTTGGTTTGCAATTTCTCTTCGATAATCTTCAAATCGGTATCAATTAGCTCTTCCTTAATATACCAAGGATGAATTCCAATGGAATAAAACGGAATCGAAGCATCAAACTCTTGCGGATATTGATTTACCAGCTCCAGAATATTAGATTGATTTGTAAATTGATGCGTATGAAAATTAAAGAATTCCATTAATGAAATGTTTTAACTCCGGCTTTAATTTCGACATTTAAATCATTCTCTAAAGGAACAATTGGGCACGAATACTTATGATTATATGCGCAATAAGGATTATAAGCCTGATTAAAATCGACTGCGATCGAATTTCCTTTCGGAATTTTTAAGTCAATATATCTTCCTCCAATATAACTTTCTTTACCAGAAGTTAAATCTGAAAAAGGCAGGAATAAATGATCTTTATATTCATCAGTTTTCGAAAGTTCTATATTTCGATAGACATTTAATTTTAAAGCTACTCCATCTATCGTAAAATATAATGTTCCGTATTTTATGTACTTTGGAGTTCTTGTTCCGGTGGTTTTCATTTCGAAAACTTTTTCGTTTTCTGCTTTTTCAAACTTCGCGACTACAAAATACTTACTGTTTATTGGGTAAAAATCTAAGGTTTTGAAGGTTTTAAGATCTTCTTGCATTAACGGACTCGTTTTAGGATCAGCATATTCTGAATTGATCTTCTTCTGAAAATTTTCAGCTTCTTTTTGATTAAATTTATTTTGACTAAAACAGAAATTAACTGCAAGCAATACTAGAAAAGCAATAACATTTTTCATCTTTAAAATTTTGAGCAAAAATAGTTTAAAAGTAACAAAGCAGCAACCTCTGTAACCGACAAAGTTTCCTAACTTTGTGGCAAATAACTTATTTTAGAATGCTTAAAACCGCTTTTAGTCACTACATTAATAATTTTAAAGGATTTACTAGAGAAATTTGGATACTTGCCATCGTCACTTTTATCAATCGTGCAGGAACAATGGTATTACCTTTTTTGTCTAAATATTTAAAAGAAGACTTACAGTTTACTTATAATCAAGTGGGTTGGATTATGGTTGCCTTTGGATTTGGGTCAATGTTAGGTTCATGGCTGGGCGGAAAATTGTCAGATAAAATAGGTTTTTATAAAATCATGGTCTTTAGTTTATTTACCAGTGGAGTTTCACTATTTTTTATACAATATATTACTACTTTTTGGGCACTTTGTGCTGCAATGTTTGTTTTAATGACTATTGCAGATATGTTTAGACCAGCAATGTTTGTATCTCTTGGCGCATATGCAAAGCCCGAAAACAGAACCCGCGCATTGACTTTAGTACGTTTAGCCGTAAACCTTGGTTTTGCCGCGGGACCTGCTTTAGGAGGCTTAATTATTATGGGGATGGGTTATTCCGGATTATTCTGGATAGATGGTGCTTCATGTATCATTGCAATCTCCATATTTGCTTTATTAGTTAAAGAGAAGAAAAAAGTAGTTCATGATGACAAAATTGAAAGTGCCGGAGAATTAAATTCAGTTTTTCATGATAAAATATTCTGGGTTTTCTTGTTTGTGAGTTTCATAACAGCAATGATTTTCTTTCAGCTTTTTACAACTTTACCTTTATATCATAAAGAGAAATTTAGTTTAACCGCATTTCAAAGCGGATTATTAATGATGCTAAACGGTCTTTTAATTTTTGCTTTAGAGATGCTAACAGTTGGTTTTATGGAACGAAAAGGCTTCCCTAAAATTAAAATCATTATAGTAGGATCATTCGTTATGGCATCAAGTTTCTTCTTGCTATTAATTAATGTTTGGGCGGGAATTTTAGTAATTAGTATGATCTGCATATCAATAGGAGAGATTTTAACCTTCCCTTTTTCAAATGCTTTTGCATTGAGCCGTGCACCACGTGGGCAAGAAGGTCGATATATGGCGTTGTATACAATGAGTTTTAGTTTGGCCCACATTATAAGCTCAAAAGTTAGTTTCGAAATCATAACCCGTCATGGATATCAAATCAATTGGTTCTTTATGGCATCTATTGGTGTTATTGCAACACTTTGTTGCGTATGGATTAAAAAAGCACTAGCTAGAGAGAAAGTTAGGTAGTATTTATTAAGATGTGAGTTTTAACGCAAAGTTCGCAAGGTTTTATCTGTAAAGCTTTGCGAACTTTGCGTTTTCTGTATCTTATACTCACTTCCTAATATACAAGCGTAGTGAACTTTGCGATAAATATATTAGCATTTCACGCTGGTTTCTCACACCTAAAAAGTCACATAACGTGTTTTTTAGTTAAATAACTAGTTTTATAGTTGCATAACTAGAAAAATAGTTGTAGGTTTGATTTAAAATTAGAAAACATGCAAAAGTTAACCAACAAAGAAGAGGAAATCATGCACATTTTATGGAAGTTGAAAAAAGCTTTTGTAAAAGAAATACAAGCAGAAATTACAGAGGATCAACCGCATTATAATACACTTTCAACAATTGTAAGAAATCTGGAAGAAAAAGGTTTTGTAGCGCACAATGCATTTGGAAATACACATCAATATTATCCAGCAGTTACATTAGAAGCGTACAGCAAAAAGTTTATGAATACTGCAATTGACAATTACTTTAATAGTTCTTATAAAAATATGGTTTCCTTTTTTGCAAAAGAAGAAAAGATTTCGGCAGCAGAATTACGTGAAATCTTGGCAATGATCGAAAATCCAAAACAAGAAAAATAACCGTTTATGGAAGCACTTCTTATATTTATAGCAAAATCAAGCGGTTTATTACTTCTATTCTATTCGGCTTATTATTTTTTGTTGCGTGAAGAAACATTCTTCAATAGCAATAGATTTTTTTTACTAGCGGGATTGATAACTTCTATTGTATTGCCCTTTTTTGTTTTTACTAAAGTAGTCCTGATTGACTCTGCTCCTATTTCAGATTTAAACTATACTCAAATATTACCCGAAAACGCAATAAATAATTCATTACAAATCAATTGGAGTTTAATTTTTATTGCTGTTTATAGTATTGGTTTAATTGGTTTTGTTGCAAAATTTGCCATAGATTTTTATAGTTTAAACTCAATATTAAAAGGAAAAAAAATACAGCAGCAGGCTGATTTTAAGTTTGTAGATATAAAAGAGAACATTGCTCCATTTTCTTATTTTGATTACATCGTTTACAACTCATCACTGTATAGCGAATCAGAATTGGAAAGTATTTTAGAACACGAAAAAGTTCACAGTGATCAAAATCATACGTTTGATGTATTAGTTTCAAGGGCTTTCTGCATATTATTTTGGTTCAATCCGCTTATTTGGTTTTACAAAAAAGCAATCGTTCAAAACCTTGAATTTATTGCTGATGCTGCAGCCGCTCAAAAAATATCAGATAAAAAAGCCTATCAATACACGCTTTTAAAAATTACGACACACGAGAATTGTCTCGCTATTACCAATCATTTTTATCAATCATTAATCAAAAAACGAATCGTTATGTTAAACAAAAATCAATCAAAAAAGAGTAATACTTGGAAGTATTACACCGTAATTCCAGCTCTAGTGGCATTTGTACTTTTATTTCAGGTTGAAGTAATTGCAAAAGAAAAAGAAGGAATTAATGTTGGAGTTTCTAAAAAAGAAATTAAGTCTGTAGATGTTTATAAAATCAGAAAAACTACTACAGATAGTGAACTTAAAGTTATTGCAGAAAATCTAAAACGAAATCACAATGTTGATTGTAAGATTTCGGATTTAAAACGAAATTCAAAAAACGAACTGACAGCAATAAAGGTCGATGTGAAAAGTGGCACTGAACAGACTCAGAATTTCCAAATTAAAGGTACCGATGGCATTAAAGACTGCGGAATTATTGTTACAACAGATGACAATGGAGCGAAAAAAATCAGTTTAATGGCAGAAAACAAAGTTGCCCAATCTGATGCGACTAACAAAGAACACAAAGTAGAAATAATAAAAGTTACAAACAAATACTGATGTTAACACTAATTCTAATACTAACGCAAAAGTTAATTGCGATACTAACACTAATACTGTTGTAAATACAAGTACAAATGTCACAGTAAGTAACGATGATGAAACAACTGCAAATATTATAATTACTCCTAGTTCTAAACCTAATATTCGTATATCATCAGATAAATTAATTATTGTTGATGGTGTAGTTGCTGAGGGATTAACAACAGAAGAACTTCAAAAGCTTCCTATAAAAACAATGAGCGTATTTAAAGGTTCTAATGCAATATCTAAATACGGCGAAGAAGGCAAAAACGGTGTTATCGTTATCGAAACTAAAAAATAGCATTTCAAAAAGATCCTATTTTTACTAACCATAAAAATTAAGACATGCAAAAGTTAACCAACAAAGAAGAGGAGATCATGCATATTTTATGGAAGCTAAAAAAGGCTTTTGTAAAAGAAATTCAAACAGAAATTACTGAAGATCAACCGCATTATAATACCCTTTCAACAATTGTTCGAAATTTGGAAGAAAAAGGATATGTGAGTCATTTTGCATTTGGTAATACTCATCAATATTATCCTGTTGTAAGCATAGAAGATTACAGTAAAGGTTTTATGAATATTGCTATTGATAATTACTTTAATAGCTCTTATAAAAGCATGGTTTCATTTTTTGCTAAAGAAGAAAAAATTTCGGCAGCAGAATTACGTGAAATACTGGCAATGATCGAAACTCCAAAAGAAGCAAAATAATCGTTATGGAAACACTCTTAATTTATATCGCAAAATCAAGTGGATTATTAGTACTATTTTATTGTGCTTATTACTTTTTGTTGCGCAAAGAAACATTTTTCAATAGTAATAGATGGTTTTTATTAGCAGGTTTAGTAACCTCAGTAATATTACCGTTTTTGGTTTATACTAAAATAGTTTGGATTGAACCAACTCCGGAACCAAGTTATACGCCAACTATGAAATATTCACAACTTTATGTTCCGAATAGTCATAGTATTGAAAATAGTTCTTTTGAAATAAATTGGAATTATGTTATCCTAGCCGTTTATTGCATTGGTTTTTTAGCCTTATTAATAAAATTTGCTATCGATTTTTATAGCTTAAATACTGTTTTAAAAGGTAAAAAAGTACATCAACAAGCAGATTTTAAGTTCATAGATATCGATCAAAACATTGCTCCTTTTTCTTATTTTGATTATATCGTATACAACTCATCAATGTATACGCCATTAGAATTAGAGAATATAATTGAGCACGAAAAAGTACACAGCAATCAAAACCACACCGTTGACGTTTTGGTTTCCAGAATATTTTGTGTCCTGTTTTGGTTTAATCCGATTATTTGGCTGTATAAAAAAGCCATTCTTCAGAACCTTGAATTTATTGCGGATAATGAGGCTGCCAAAAAAATATCCGACAAAAAAGCCTATCAATACACGCTTTTAAAAATAACAACACACGAATCATGTGTTGCAATTACCAATCATTTTTATCAATCATTAATCAAAAAACGAATTGTCATGTTAAACAAAAATCAATCAAAAAAACGAAATTATTTAAAGTATTATGCCATAATTCCGGCGCTTGTAGCTTTTGTATTTTTATTTCAAATTAAAACTATTGCCCAAGAGAAAAAAGAAGCTCTAGAAGTTTCTAAAAAAGAAGACCCTGTTTATGTATTAAAATTCCAAAAAAACACAACCGATCAGGAATTAAAAGAAGTAGCTGAAAAATTAAAAAAGGACCATAATGTCGATATGTTGGTGTCTAATGTAAAAAGAAATTCTAAAAATGAACTAATAGCTATTAGAATTGACATACATAAAGAAAAAGGAGAAGACCAAAGTATTCAGGTTGATGGAGACGATCCTATCAAAAACTGTGGTATTGTAATTACAACAGCTAGTAATGGCAAAGAAAAAATTGGTATCCTTACAGATGACGCAATCGAAACGCCAGTAGTAATTAAAAATCGCGTTGTACAAATCAGAGAAACCAACAATAATAGTGTTGCTTCACCAGCTCCGCCCACACCTCCAACTCCACCAGTATTTCCAGGCGGACCATTACCACAAGCGCCACCAGTTGATATGTCTAAAATGCCAAAACCTCCGGTTGTACCTGCAAATACAAAAGACAAGGTAGCTATGGCAAAATTTGATAAAGAAATTGCTGAGTTCGACAAAAAAATGGAAGCTTTTGAACCTGATATGTCTGCTTATGAGAAACAAATAGAAGAAATTATGTCTCAAAGAGAAGCTATCTACGATAAAGAAATGCAGAAATATGAAGTTGCAATGGAAAAATTCAATGCAGACATGGAGAAATTTAACCAAGATATAGAGCAGAAATATGGTAAAGATTCAAAAGAATACAAAATCAATATGAAGCAATATGAATTAGATATGAGAAGACATGATATTGATATGAAGCAACTTGATAAAGATATGAAGCTACATGAGAAGGCCATGAAACTTTATGAAAAAGAATTAAAGAGAAAAGAGAGAGAAAGCAAAAGATCGTAAACTAAATTTTACCAAAGTATAAAACCAATTTAAAAAAAAACTAAATAACTAAGTTATTACATCCGTACACAACCGGAAAAAGACTTTGCCTAACCGCAAGGTCTTTTTTTATATCTTTGACCAAAATAATCTCCTTATGTATAAAATCTTAGCCAAAATCAACAAAGCTCTCTTACCTAGTTTTACCAAGCAAGGTTTGGATATCTCAAAAGCCAAAAAGTGGCAAATGGCTATTATTGGTTATCGAGCTTTTGTGACTAAACGAGCTCTAGAATAATAAAAATATATTGCTTACCACTTAGTTGAAATTAATCTCAACAATCCTCTTTAGAAATAAGATTTTTCTATTCCTAAAAACACATATCTTATTTCGCATTCGATAGATTACCATGAAAAACAAAGAATTAAATATCCCTCCTATTTATGCTGTGTTGCTTGCTATTATTAGTGTTCAATGCGGTGCGGCAATTGCTAAAACTTTATTTCCTGCCATTGGAGCCGCTGGAACAGCATCGATTAGAATTGGAATTTCGGCTATAATTTTATTATTGGCGTATAGACCTAACTTAAAACAAATTACACCTGATCAATGGAAAATTGTTATTCCTTACGGTTTGTCTTTAGGTGCGATGAATTTAATTTTTTATTTAGGAATCGAAAGAATTCCTATCGGGCTTGCTGTTACTTTAGAATTTGTTGGGCCATTGTTAGTAGCCATAATTGGTTCAAGACGCTTGATTGATTATTGCTGGGTTTTATTAGCAGCAATTGGAATTGCTTTGATCGCTCCGTGGAGTAATTCAAATGTTGATTTACTGGGAGTTGTATTTGCGCTTTTAGCCGGTGGATTCTGGGCAGCTTATATAGTTTTAGGCGGAAAAGTTTCTAAAATTATGAATGGCGGCCAAGCTGTTTCAACTGGAATGCTATTTGCTGCGATTTTAATATTACCTTTTGGATTCTATGAAAACGGATTAGCAAATCTTACTCCGAAATTTTTAGGAATGGGTGTCGCGCTTGCGCTTTTATCAAGTGCTATCCCGTTTACACTCGAAATGAAAGCTTTGGGACAACTTCCTCCCCGTACTTTTAGTATTTTAATGAGTTTAGAACCTGCAGCTGCATCGATTTGCGCTTTTATATTTTTACAAGAACATTTAAGTTTCTATGAAATATTAGCTGTTGTTTGTGTTGTTATAGCTTCTGTTGGATCAACTTTGACAGCTAAAAGATAAATAAAAATCACAAAACTGTTCATAAAAAAAGCCCTGTAAATACAGGGCTTTTTTGTCTTTGGAGTCTTTGTATTCTAATTATTTTTTAGGTAATAATACAGTATCAATTACATGAATTACACCATTAGATTGATTTACATCTGCAATTGTAACTTTAGCTTTATTACCGCTTTCGTCGCTAATGTATAAATCTTTTCCTTTCATCCAAGCCGTTAGAGTACCACCGCTTACAGTTTTAATAGTAGCTTTTCCTTTACCATCCTTAATTGCTTTTGCGATATCTGAAGCATTCCATTTACCAGCAACAACATGATAGGTCAAGATCGTTTGAAGTTGTTTTTTATTTTCTGGTTTCAATAATGTTTCAACAGTTCCTTTTGGTAATTTATCAAATGCTGCATTTGTTGGGGCAAAAACGGTAAATGGTCCTTTTCCTTCTAGTGTTTCAACTAATCCGGCAGCTTTTACAGCAGCTACAAGTGTAGTGTGATCTTTTGAGTTTACTGCGTTCTCGATAATATTTTTATTTGGATACATTGCAGCTCCACCAACCATAACCGTTTTTTGTGCAAATGCTGTAAATCCAAATCCTAATGCTAAAATAGCTACTGCTAAAAATTTTCTAGTTTTCATAATGAATGTTTTAAGTTATAAGCTCATTTACGCGGTAATAATTGTTTTGGTTTTACTAAATCTTCAAAAAAAAATTAGTAACATTAAAATATTCACAAAGAAGACTGTAAAACAAGCAGTTAATACTTAAAAATATTTTTTATTTTTTTTAAATCTGAACCCAACGATATGTTAATTTTATTGTTAACTTTAGTAAAACAAATCTTTTATTTATGGAAAATCTACCTAGAAAAGTCAGAAGTAAAAAGTTAAACACAAAAGTTGATTTAACTGCAATGGTCAGTATTTCGTTTTTATTGATTATATTTTTTATGGTTGTTGGCGAATTATCAAAACCAAAAGCTATTGCCTTAAGTTTACCAGATCAAGATCGAGGATGCGGTGGAGAACCAATTGCCTGCTATAGAGGAGAACGTTTTTATACTGTTTTACTAGGAGGCAATAATAAAATAATTAGTTATGATGGTTTATATACTCCCATAAAAAAGAATAATTTTAGTAAAAATGAATTTCGTACAAATTTAAGACTTACCAATAAAAGAATATTAGAGTTTTCAACTGCTGTTGGTAAACCTAATCGAGGTGCTATTGTATTTATAAAACCATCTAAGAAAAGCACGTATGGTGATTTAGTCGACATTATTGAAGAAATGAGGCTTGCTAATATTGAAACGTACACAATCATAAATGAATTTACACCTGAGGAAGAAAAATTATTAGCTTCCAATTAAAATAATTCTTTGAAAAATTAAAACTTATTAGCATGCAAAATCTACCTAAAAAAATCAGAAGTAAAAAGTTAAACGCAAGAGTAGATTTAACCGCAATGGTTAGTATTTCGTTTTTGTTGATTATATTTTTTATGGTTGTTGGCGAGTTATCTAAACCTAAAATTATAGATTTAAGCTTACCTAATAGAGATTACGAATTGGATGGCGTTATTACCTGTGGTTTTGGTATGAGTGATCGTGTAATAACCGTTTTATTAGACGACAATAACAAAATAATACTTTATCGCGGACTTTTAGGATTTGAATCTGAAAACCCTAAAGAAATCAAATATGGCAAAAATGGAATTCGCCAAGAGTTATTCAATAGAAATAAAACTATTTTAAAGTATTCTGCTAAATTCGGAAGGTCAAATCGAGGAGCGATTGTAATTATAAAACCATGTAAAAAATCCAACTTTAAAAATTTAGTTGATATTTTAGATGAAATGGCAATTGCAAAAATAGATACATACGCAATTGTAAATGAATTTACTCCAGATGAATCAAAATTACTTGCGTCAAAATAGTTTTTTGAAAATTATTGGCCTAACCCCGATGGGAGGGAAAATCCTTTTGTGCCAGGGTTTGGCATAAAAAAAGATTTGGAAGGAATAGCGGAATTAGCTCCAGACACTTATACTTCACTCAGGATAACAAATAATGCTTCCTAACAGAAATGCACTTCGACTTCGCTCAGTGTGACAACCTGAAGCAAATAAAACCTAAAACAAAAAGACATAAAAAAAAGTCCCACATTGCTGTGGGACTTTCTATTTAGAGGAAACTAAGAATTATTTTTTCTCAGTTTTTTCCATTTTAGCTTTTAATGCAGCTAATACATCATTGTTATCTCCTAAAGTTGCAGCTGGTGCATTTGTAGATGAGTTAGATGAAGTATTTTCAGTTGCAGCTTTCACATTTTTCTCTTCTTCTTCACGGAAGATAGCAGTGTGAGAAGCAACTACTCTTTTGAATTCTTTGTTAAATTCGATTACTTTGAAATCAGCAGTATCACCTTTTTTCAATTTCTTTCCGTCTTCTTT
>Ga0302173_10000157_pt1 | contig 36125 bp, 32 predicted proteins | sample I_Fen_N3_1_FD_198785 | JGI IMG/M metagenome (GOLD analysis project Ga0302173, IMG submission 198785) | Peat permafrost microbial communities from Stordalen Mire near Abisko, Sweden - I_Fen_N3_1 | ecosystem: Environmental > Terrestrial > Soil > Wetlands > Permafrost | place: Sweden: Abisko... | reverse complement strand
ACCAATTGCACCTCCAATTGCAAGCAATTGAACATGCCGATTTTTTAGTCCCCTCGATAAACTTTGATTTTCTGACATATATATTCCGCCTTTCTAAATGTTACTGCTTTTAAATCTATGTTACTGCGATTACAATTTTTTTACTAACTTACAATTTATTCTCTAAAATTTTTGATACTTCTGTAGATATATAATCAACGTAAGGATCATAATCTCTATTACTCAATATAATAATTAAATATTTTTTATCAACATTTCTTTTCACATATGAAGTATAACCAGATAAATTTCCACCATGAGAAATAATCTTATTTCCTTTACTACTTTCATAAACAAACCATCCATATCCATAATCAGATGAATTTGGAGTAAACATTTCTTTTAGAGATTCTTTATTTATTATTTTCCCTGCATATAAAGCTTCTTCCCATCTATATAAATCTTCAACTGTTGAATATATTTCTCCAGCTGAAGATATAAGTGACCCTTCTGTATCAATTGCCTTTTTATATTCATTTTCGCTATTATCTATTGTATCATAGCCAATTGCCTTATCTTTTATAGTAGTTTTATTACTTAAAAATCCTGTATTGCTTAAATTTAAAGGCTTTAATATATTTTCTTTTATATAGTCTTTATAATTTTTTTTTGATACTTTTTCTATTATATATCCCAGCAATATATAATTTGAATTACTATACTCAAATTCTGTTCCAGTATCAAAATCAAGAGGCTTATTTTTAAATAATTCAATGAGTTCTTCTAAGGTAGACGCATTATTTCCACTTTCTATAGATTCAGACGACTCCACATAATCATGAACTCCTGATGTATGGTTAAGAAGGTTATAAATTTTTATTTCATCACCATTAGGATAGTCTGGAATGTATTTACTAAGTTTATCTTGAACATTTAAAAGCTTATTTTCTTGAAGCTTTAATATTGCTGTAGCTGTAAACTGTTTTGTTGTAGATGCAATTTCAAAAGCTGTCTGTGTTGTATTTGGAATATCATTTTCATAATCTGCCATTCCAAATGCCCTATTTAATATTATAGTGCTACCTTGCGCAACGAGAATCGTACCACTGAATTCGTATTCTTTAGAATAGTCCTTAATATAATTACTTATTTTTAATTGAATATTCTTATTAAGAACATTTGTACTTTCTTTTAAATCTTTTATTTCATTACTTTTATTACTTTCATCGTTTCCACACCCATTTAATAGTAGTGCTGATATAATTATTAAAATTATCATATATAATATACTTCTTTTTATCATAATTGTATTCCTCAAAACCCAAAATTTGATTAACATCCCTAATTGTATATCTTACATTTGTTAATCACCTATCATTAAATTTAACTAAGACACATGAATGAAAATAATAGACAATAATGCTGGTCTATTATTTTTTTATTGTCCCTAAATGTCTAATTTAAGTATAACATAATCTAGCTTGTAAATATTTTTCGAAGCAAACTTTTATCTCCCTAGATTTCAATTTCATCAATAACATTAGAATTACTAGATGTTAATGGATTTTTTTTCACATCCCTAAAATTAATTTTATCTATATTTTTTGTTGTATTGATTTCTTTATAAATGCAACATTGAAGTACTGCTGTTTTTTACTTAAAAACTGTCGTTTTTGCCAAAAGATACAAAAAAACAAAAAATCATGATAAACTTATAATATATATTAGAATATATACAGAGTATTTTAATGCTATAGATTTTTTACAAGGACTCTTTATATATGTAAGAGGAGGTGCAGTTAACTATGTCTTTAGCTTTAACAGGCATTAATATGTCGAATCAATATAATACAAATAAGTTACAAAGTCAATTAACTTCACAGCAATCTAAAATTCAGGAACAGCAATCAGAAATCCAGAACCAACAACAAGACTTGCAAGAATATCAAACTAAAGTTCAACAACAACAACAGAAAATACACGAACAAGACTCAATAATCCAAAGCCAAGACCAAAAGCTTCAACATGAAAAGTCTGGAGCGAAAATAAGTGTTCAAGCATATAAATCAATTGAAACAAGTGATAATTCATCAAGCAGAATGAGCGTCAATAACAATCAAACATCCTCTGGAAATAAAATCATTGTTCAAGCATATAAATCAATTTAAATCAGTTTTATCCATAATATATGTATAGTAATTCTTTTTAATACTTGCAAAAGTTCTTTGTTTTATAGCGACTTCAGTGTTGAGGAGTATAAACGAATACTCCTCAACACTTGTTATATAATCCATATTGACAAGAAAACTTTTATGGCAACGTAGAAATCTTTCATCATTTATTTCAGTTTCAACCTCATCAAGTTTTGAGTAAATAGAGACAACCCCATGTGTGGTATGTATGACAATCTTCCTGCTAACACTCTCTATAAATTTTATATCTTTATAAAAGATGGTTTTAATCTTATGTTCTGTTTTAACAGTTATGCTCTTTTGTTTTTCCTTGTCAATGGTAAGAATTGCTCTCTCAAAAACTATGTTAAACATTTCTTTGGTAATGGGTTTTATTAAATAATTAAAAGGAAATACTCTAAAACTATCCAATGCATGGTCAGTACTGGTGGTTGTAAATACAATTTTACATTCTAAATCGAATTCTCGGATTTTTTCGGCTGTTTTGATACCATTTTCCCCAACCATATAGATACCAAGAAAAATTACATCAAAGCCTATATTTTCATCCTCATAATACGCAACTAAATCTTCTCCAGAGGTAAAATTCATGATACGAATATCATATGACAATATCGTAGAATAATCTTGAATTAAAGTTTCAATATGTTTTCTATCCAATTTTAAATCATCGCAAATGGCTATAATTAACATAAAAATCTCCTTCCATAGATATTGTCATTCTTTATTTCCAACCATTAATTACAATGTAATCTGAATTAACTTCGCGAATTAATTATACAATTAAATTACCTTTTTTGACTAGTGTAGACTTTTATTTCTATTGATTTTTAGCAAATTCAACTCGATTTCTACCATTATTTTTCGAATAATATAGTGCTTCATCTGCCTTTTCAATAAATTCTGCGGGATTTTGATTTTTATACGGAACTTCATAAACTATTCCTATGCTTACTGTCACCACCCCATGGGTCGATTCAATATGTTCCATATTTAAAGCTTTTATGCCTCTCATTATCTCTTTTGAAACTTTAATAACACTATCTTTATCTGTATCTTGAAGGACTACTATAAATTCCTCTCCACCATATCTTGCAGCTATATCAGCTTTTCTTTTAACGGTATCTTTTAAAATAGCTGCAATATTTTTAATACATTCATCTCCTTGCAAATGTCCATAGGTATCGTTGTATTTTTTAAACTCATCAATATCCAACATCAATATTGCGATAGGTTGAGAATTTCTAATACTTAAACTAAATGCCAAGTTAAAGAAATCATCAAACCTCCTTCTATTAGGAATACCTGTAAGTCCATCCAAAAAAGACAGTTCCTGTAATGCTTCATTTCTTTCTTCTAATTCACGAGTACGTTCTGCTACCTGCATTTCTAGATTAGCTACTAAATCTGTTAGCTGATAACCCATAATATTAAAGGATTTAGTTAACTGTCCTAGTTCATCTTTACGATTTTCATGATTTACATGTTTAAAAACACCTTCAGTTAATGCCTTTGCCGAAATATTAAGATTAACAATAGGCTTTGTAATCCATCTTGCTAACCAGAAACCAAATACTAGAAATAACAAGATAAATAGTATATTAAATATTTCCGTTTCTCTAATAGCATGATTCATTTCAGATAAAAAATCTACTTCAGCTAAAACAATATATATTCTCCACTTAACCCCATTTTTTTCAAAGCTTTCTGAATTCGCGTAATATTTTTTCTTGTTAACATCAAAACTTATCAATTTACTTTCTCGAAGCCTTTCTGATAACTCAATGGTCTTTCGGATAATTTCATTTTCGCTTTCGTTAGCTATTATCAATTCTGAATTTCCATTTTCACTCTTAAAAATTTTCTCGTCGGAAGATGAAGCCACCAATTGATTATTAGAATTAACTATAAAAATTTGACCAGAATTACCTATTGGCAAACTGCTTAGAGTTTTCCCAAGCCAAGTTAGAAGATAGTCTACACCAAATACTCCTATAAGTTCATTATTTTCATAGATAGGATAACTGGCAGTTATGGTTGGTTCTTTAAATACAAAATGATTATATATATCACTAAAACTTGGGGCTTCAGTCTCTACTGCTTTTATATACCATGGTCTTTTTCTAGGATCAAAATTGTCAAACTTTTCAACAAAGGAAACTCCATCTCCTTTATCTGATGTACTATAGTATTCTGAAGCTCCTTTCGTCATTTTATTATTTCGAACAACTTGTATATTTCCCTCTATAGTACGCCTTGCACCATAGAATGAACCATCCTTTAATCCAACATAAGTCATAGCCACATCATGGAAATTCTTTAGTAGACTCACGAAATATCTCTCTCTTCCACTTTGATCACCTAGATTAAAAACCCCAGCCTTAAAAGAATCTATATGTATCTCATTTAATTTATTTGCTTCAGTAAATCGATTATCCAATTGAATTTTAACTTGCTGAAGCATGGATTGACTCATTTCTCTTAAGACTGAATCTACAGCTCTTTGACTTCCTTTCATTAAAGTAATCGTTACAAAAACTAAAGCAATGACTATAGGTACTATAAATGGAACTACAAATGCATTTCTAATAGATTTAAAACCAATACTTTTTATATACCTTTTTATATACCATTTCATATTCCACCTCTCCCCATTTTAATTCTTATAAAATACATATCTCTACAATATCCTATACATCATTCCTATTAATTAAATATTTCAATAAAATTATAGTGTTGTTTTAAATCTAACAAATGTAAAAATTCACACAAAATCTCTAATTAATTAATTAATATTATATAATATAATTTATAATAAATATAGAAATTGTATATTTAATTCGATAAATATATCGAATTTTAGTAATAAAGTCCATTTCATCATCAAATTTCTCTCCATCTGATTAATTATTTGACATATCTTTTATAAGTGATCATAGATTATATTAAATACTAGATTTTATTCTTAATTTGCATTTCTATTTTATACGATAAGTTCTTATCACCTTTTTATTCTAATTATAACTTACCAGATAACTTCTTAAAATAAAAATTTCACTTTAAATAGATACAAATGGCATGTTTAAAACATTATTTTTTTGTATAGATTATTTCTGCTAAAAAGTGCACACCCCAACAAAAAAATGCACACTTCCTAATTCCAAAAACATTAGGGGTGTGCATTTTTCCATTCAAAGCTAAAAAAATTAATTCTCTGTAATTAATTTTTCTTGTTTCCTTTTTCCAATTTATTTTTAGTGTATACTGAATTGCTTTAAGTCCGCTTTTTATGTATTTGAATAATCCAAAACACTTTTTAACCTTTCTCTTATACTTCCTGCATAAACTCCATAGGATCCTAACCATTTTAAAATATTTAGGTGGAATATGCATTAATAACATACCTATAAACACATGCGCTATAACTGTTTCTTGTACTCTCACATTAGTTTCATGACTCTAATAGTACAAAAGATTTTTAATTTATACCTTTTCTTCTAAATACTTTGCTATATTAGCAGCACCATTTTGTCCTAAAACTTCTTCATCATGACCAAAAGCTAAGTAAATAGTTCTTTCTGGCTTATAGCCCTTTTCAAGTAAATATTCAACTGCTTCTAATATGCTAAATACCTGACATTTGTTATCTCTTGCACCTCTGCCCCGTATTTTCCCCTTAAAAAGGTTCATATTTCCACTCATTTAATGTTTCTTTTTCAACATCAACCACATCCATATGAGCACATAATATTAATGGTTTTAATTCTTTATTAGTTCCTTCCCATTTGTAAAGTAAACTATAATTTGCAATAGTCTCTTTGCTTAAATTTTCTTTAACCTTTGGATATGTTTCATCAATGAAATTGTGAAGTTTAAGAAACTGATTATAATCAAATTCATTAGGATCTGTATATGAGATAGTCTTAAACTGAAGTGCTTTAGATAAATTAGAACTTGCCTTATCCATATCTAACTCAATATTTACATCTTTTATCTGTTTAGACTTAGTGACACAAGTATTAAATATAATTGTGATAATAATCATTAATAATAAACAACTTGATATTTTTAATATTTTCTTTAGAATTTTCATAAGAATCTCCCCTTTGATTTAACTTTCATACTTATCTTAAGATGAAATAATTAAAAGTTACTTGAGAAAAAACTTAAGGTTTCTAAAAATTTGATATTTGTACAAAAATACTTAGCCGCTTATAATTTTAGATTTTCGTAGTTTTATTGTTAAGACACTTGTAACAATAAAAAACATGACCACCTGTAAGCAGCTATTTAAGCCACATACAAATGGTCGTGGGTTTCATGGTGGAGGCGAAGCGTGACCTTTGTAATCCACTAATTAAAATTTCTTTTCTGTACCAAATGAAACATGTTTCAGTAGTTTGGGTCATATTGCCCGAGGTGGTGCAAAAATAGGAAGTAGCTACATGTGGGCACTCCCTCTCAGAAAATTTTTAAAGATAGGTCTATAATTTTACTTTTTGGGTTTTACTTTTCTCTGCCCTGTCTTGCATATTAAATTTTATCATTTATTCAGGTGCAAAAGGATAAAGAGAGTTTTTGTCAGCAAGCCAACCATAAGTTACTTTGTTAAGTAAAAATGCTATAATAAATATCACACCAACAATCCCTGCTAACCAATCGCAAACACTAACCATATTATTTGAAGTAATATATCTAATATAAAAATAAGCAACGTGTATAATATGGAAAACGGTAGCATTTATTAATTTACCTAAATTGATAAATTAGCTCTATAATTAAGATAATGGGGAACTACCCTAAATAGGCATTCCCCATTATTCATTATTTTAATTATAAATTGTCTTTTTCCTCAGCATATATGGAAGGTAAGATTTTATTCATCTGAGCATATTCTTTAAAGTTATGAATTAATAATCCTTTTAACACATTTTCAGGAACCTTAATAAATGGTGGAAGTTTACATTTTGCTTTACCATCTTTTAATTCATAACCAATCCAAAATCTAAGACGAACTTCCATCTTTCCATTTATCCTTGTGAATATTTCAGTAACAAAAACAGGCATTTTACACATTTTACTTTCTGCACATACCATAAATACACATTGATCTGTACCTAAAAGACTCATATCATAACCTGCATCTGCTGGAGATACAAACTTCATTACAAGTTTTGTTGGCTCTTCACCATCAAATGATTCCTCAATAAAATGAGTAGCTCCCCATAATTTTTCACCCATAGGTACACTTGGATCTAATGCTCGTTTACGTCCATATTCATCAACAGCAATATCATAATGGTCTTCTGGGTCCCATAAAGCATAACGTAATGGATCTAATGCAAACCAAGCAGTCCACCATTCTATCATCTCTTTTGTAATATTAGGAATCTTAACATTGCTCGCAACTAATGCTCCACCCTTTTTTAAAGGATAATATCCAGTTTCTGCTGGATAACATTCCTTTGATTGAAGTTTTTCTCTATCATCAATTTCTAGTGCATCTTCTTTTTTTCCTTTTGAATTTATAAGTTTTTGGCGAAGTTCATCTGAAATACCTACTATATCCTCTAAATAGTATTTGTAATAACTTACTTTTTCCGAGCCGTCTTTTACGGGTACTCTTTTCATAATATTCCTCCTCAATTTATTTCTCATAGTCTGTCTATTAGGTTTCATCTGTATTGTATCAATATTAATTATGTGATACAATAGTTCCATTAAATATAGAACAAAGGAGGTAAATATGTATCATATAAAGAACGATAAGCGATCACAGACTTCTGCTAGGCTGATTAGCGAAGGTCTACTAAAGTGCCTAATCGATAAAGAATTTTCGAAAATTACAATCACAGATGTTCAACGTGCTTCCTTCGTTGGACGAGCAACTTTTTACAGACTCTTTGATAACTTAACCGATGTATTGGCTTATCAATGTGATCAAATATTTGAAGATGTAATCTACAGTTACGATACATCTTCAAAACAGTCACCAGAAAGCATTATCACTCATTTTATTGATAATTGGTTAAAACACGAGAAACTACTAGAAGCAATTGTAGAATGTAATCGTCTAGATATTATAATTGAATCACATCGAAAAACCAAAGACAAAATAAAAAATTTCTTTTTCTTAAATATTGAAATGGATACCACGCAGACCGACTACTTGATAGTCGTATTAACTGCCCTTATGTCTGGCATATTGGCAGAATGGGTGCGAAATGGAAGAAAAGAAAACACTTTACAACTTTATAATCAAGTTAGAAACAGTATTAGATTAATCCATCACATGATTAAGTAATTGCTATCCGCTATCATAATTAGTTTGCTGAGATATCTTATGATAACAATCAGACCATGCCAGCAAACGCACTGACATAGCCTGATTGATTATGAGCCCTAAACTGCATAATTCACATTGTTGAATTTAAAGAATACCAAGAAATGAATAGAAGTTTTTCTATTTCAACATTTCCCCTAAATCCACTTTTATCAATTTGTATTAGATAACTTTACATTTTCTTGCACATCATAAGTAAATTATTCATTTACTATTGTAGACAAATTATTTTAATATATCTTCCTTATATTAGTATTCTTCACCACAAATGTCTCCAATCATTTCTAAAACTACATGTCTATTAATAGGCTCACCTTTATATACACCAGTTACACTGCATAAACTTTGACAGCCGGTAATCTGTACATCCTCATGAATAAATTCTGGTTCGTCAATCATTGCCACTAATTTTAAATTAAGATCTTCTGTTGGAATAGAAATATTAACTACTTTAGCATAATGTCTTCCTGTTTTGCTACTTGTCCAAATTTCATCATAAGTAACATCTGGGATTACATTTACTTGTGTACCATTTTTATTTATAATATTAGCAAAAGTATATCTTCCATCATTTGAATAGTTATCCCAAAGAGAAATTGCTCCACTATTATCATCATTAAAAGTCATACCAAGCCATAGCCAAGAAGGTGGAACTACTCCAGATGCATCAGGTGCAAAAGATTCTGCATCTAATCTATGTGACCATTGTCTATCAAGCCATGCAGTTGCATTCTTTATTTTATGTTCCTTACCTTTAATAGTAAATGTTCCTTCTATACTCATGTTAGGAAAAGAAAATTGAAGTGAATCGGTACCCATAAAATTCAATAAACCTGTTGTTCCATTGTAAAGTACTTCTTTTTTAGGAGTTAAAACAACATCTAAATTTCCATCTGCCACTTCAAGTTTTAATGTCATTTTGTTGTGATCTCCAGAAAGCACACCTAAAGATGAATATACATGCATTTTTTCAGCATCTGTTCCATTCTTTTCAGACTCTGGTTCAGTTATATCATTGTTAATCCAAATGTTTTCATTACCATTCATTAATAAAAATTCTGCTGTAACCATTCTACCTGCTGGATAATCATATTTTTAAGTAATTATTAAAATTTTTACCAAGATTACAGCCTCACATTAAAGTTATAATATATTAATATTGATAGCTTGAATGTATTCCTTATTTCTTAATAATGTTATTATAATTGGGTAATATACATAAATAAACTTACAAAAACATCGAAATGTAATATTCTTTTACACTTCGATGTTTTTGTAAGGCACATGAAAGAAAATAACAAGTCCATAAAATTATTTAATGTTTATTATTTCTCCTGCAACTAATTTATCTACTTTGTCTATCAAATCCCTTGTAGAAATTTGTAAGCCTTTATCACTCATTAGCCTAATACATATTCCTGTAATAGCACAACAATAAAAGTCTATTGAAAAATCATAATCTTCCTTTTTTAGTGTATGTCCAAATTCTTGAACCTTTTTAAAGCTATGTAGATATTTTCTTATATTATTAAAAATAATTTTTTCTATAAATTCTCTTTTGGATGATTGTAATGATTTACCAATAAGTATTTTTTGTTGATTAATATAATTGAAGATACATTCAAGTGCATCTTGATAAGTTTCACATTCAATACTTTTTTCAATTATTTCTTCAAAGTCTGTTTTTATGATCCATTCCCGAAGGTCGTAAATGTCTTGAAAGTGATAATAAAATGTCTGTCTAGATATTTTAGCTTGCTTTATAATACTACTTACGGTTATCTTATCAATATCATTACTTCTATTTAGTAGTTTTAAAAAACTATCCTTTATCATGTTTTTTGTAACATCTTTCTGCATAATTTCACCTCTATATAAATTTGCAAAATATTAGCTTTCGAATTTACCCAAATGTTGTATCAATTAATTCCGAATTAAAATTATTATGTAGAATCCTAATAATTATCTATGTTGGAGTAATACCGTTAACTCCTGAGATATTCGTTCAATAGAAATTGACATTCCGCTTTTCAACCACCAGGTTATGACAGAGATTATTGCTCCTGCATAAAATTGTGAAGCAATTTCAAGATTTATAGCAGGTTTTTCTTCATTCTCTGTATCATGAGCTAACCTATTCTTGAAATCATAAGAAATCTGATTTTGAAAAATACTTACTGTAGTATTACTACTACATTTATAAAGTAGCAATTCATATAAACTGTGATTTTCATATACATGATTAAACACTTTTTGGATTATCTCATTAGATGTTTCAATATTACCTTTAGATGTTTTTAATGAGGTGATTAAATTTATCATATCCTGAAGGCCATATGTTAATAAATGATTTTTATCTTCAAAATGTGTGTAAAATGTTGATCTATGTACCATAGCTTTTTCACATATGTCTTTTACGCGTATCTCTTCAAATGTATGATCCTTTAAAAGCTCCAATAATGCATTGCATAATATCTTATGAGTTCTCTCAATTCGCAAATCTTTTTTAGCTATTGAATTTATATTAGGCATTTTCTCCCCCTTTATCCATCTGTAATTGTAATTCTTAAATATGATTTTATTTTTTCATATCTACATAATTATACAATACCTGCACAATCATTTACAGACTAATAAATTGATACTTGTTAATATAGCGACTTTAAGAAGTGTATCTTTCACATATGAATATATTATATACTTTAAGCTAATAAATATGTCTTGTAATTAGACATATTTCTATTCGTGTCTAATTATAAGACATATTTCTTGTTTTGCTTTTTGAAGAAACTTAAATATGGTCTTATAATACGGTTATAGATAAAAAAATATTTATATCGTTAAAGGGAGGAAAAATAAATGGAATTAAATAAAACACCACTTATTGAAAATTTAAAAAATAATCATCAAGGAGTTGGTACATTTTTAGAATTAGAAAAAGATTTATTATGGAAAAAAGAATATAATATAAATTCATGGTTTATAATCGGTCATGCAGAAGCCGAAAATCATACCTTAAATTTCTTATTCCACTTAATGCTCATGAATAATGAAGGACAACCACCTGTTATGCAATCTGTTGTTTCTATAACTGATGAGACAACAGGATGGTATTATGGAGATGATATAGTTTTACCTGTATCAGATATAGAAATTTCCGAAGATAATCTAAATATAAAGTTGCCTAATGGATCTATTTCAGGGAATTTAGAAAATATGACATTTAAAGCACAGATACCAAATGGAAGTATCGATGTAATTGCAAAACCTGTAGGTTTCCCAATATATAATGCTGGTACTGGATATTTTCCACTTTTAGATATGAAGGTTCATCAATATTCTATTCCTACTCTGGAGACTATTGGAAGCATTACGATTGAAGGACGTACATATGAAATAAATGGTACTTCTTGGTTTGATCGTCAATGGCAGAATCAAGGAAAGGAAATTACAGGGCATTGGACTTGGATGGACTTAAATTTAGATAATGGTGATAGACTAAGCCTCTGGGACGTAGTAGATGATGCTACTAATATAGAGACTGCCTGGGCAACTGTTCTCCATCTAGATGGAACACAAGCTGTAGTCGCAGTAGAGCCTTTAAGAAAAGGAGAATCTAATTATTGGACTAGTGAAAAATCTAAACAGACTTATCCAACTCACTGGGTTGTAAAAATACCTGAATATGATGCTTGCTTAGAAGTTACACCAGCACCAGCAGAACAGGAAATAGTATCTGTAGTACCTCCACTTAATAAATATGAAGCTGCAAGTAAAGTAAAAGGTACTTATAAAGGTAAAGAAGTAAATGGTTATTGTTACGTGGAATTAGTAGGTTATTGGCATTAATACTATTTCAGCATAATTAAAAAGTTTAAACTTTTTAATTAAACTACTGTGAATGATGAGTATTAATCAATTATAAAGTTTATAAAAAATAGGATTAAGTGAAAAAGCTTAGTCTTATTTTTTTGTTTTAAAGAAAGGCAAGCTTTTTAGAGCTGTTGCATTCGCAATTGTCAATTTATTAATATGTAAATGATTATATAAATAAGGTACCAATATCTTATCACAATTATGCCGTTTTATCCATCAACGAAGAATACTATGCGATGAAATATTATAGCGAATACAAATTTCTCTCGAAGAACCCTGATTATTATGAAAATCAGTTATTTCTTGTTTTTTTATTTCAAAATAATAACTTGTATTGCTATTTTCAGTTATTAATTCTTTAGATCCAAATAGTTTGTATTTACTTACCAATTCTTGAATTGTACTATAGTTTGTTTGTAATTCATATGCTATCTGAGTTATGTTTTTTACTCCTGTTAAGTATTCTTCAACAACTTGTACTTTAACTTCATATAGTACTTTTGATTTTCTAAACAAAATAAAATGCCCCCTTTATAGAAACAGTTTTTTTATTTTAACTGTGTACTATAAAAGAGAGCATATAAAAATCTAAATTTTAGATTTTCGTGGGTTTCATGGTGGAGGCGACGGGTATCGAACCCGTGTCCGAAAGCAGCTGAATTTGCCTTTCTCCGAGTGCAGTCTACGTTTTAAGATTCCCCAAAAGTATCGCCCATAGACAGGCTATACTTTCCGGTAGCTTCATAAATACCCCTTTAGCTCAAAGCTTTGCTAAACTTCGTTTCCTACTTAATGACACCAGTTATCCAAGCCGTAGGCAGCAAGGGCTGATGAGTAGCTTTAAACTAAGCTGCTATTGCAAAATTATCTTCTGCGTTTACATTGTTGCATACTTGATTTGCGAGGACACATGCTTCCCTCGACTCGCTTAACAAACCCTATCCCACCCCCGTCGAAGCCAAAACGCCCCCAGGTTTAAGATGGTTTAATAACAAATTCAATTTTCAAAGAATGTCATCTTGTATTACCTATTCTATATCAATAAAAGCACACTGTCAACAGGAACATTGTTACTTAATCAGAACTTAAAGAGAATAGTATTACTTTATTTCCATTGCAATCATCGTACAATCATCTTCTAACTTTCCAACTTCTAGTCTAGTATCATCTAAAAATTCATCTATATACTCCTTAAACTTACATATACTAACTTTCTCCATATATCTTTGTACAACTTTATCTTCATCCAATATAAAATCTAAGCCATCAGAAAAAAAGAAAAATTTATCGCCCGATTCAAAAGAGATTATCTGCTCCAAAAACTCACTATTTTCGAACATTCCCAAAAAAGATCCTTCAATAATTTTTTCTTCTACTTCTTTATCTTTCTTTTGAAAAATAAATTGATTCATCCCTGCTCCAACCGCTTTAAGTTCCTTTTTATTAAAATCCATACTAAAACAACATACAGCAATATAATTTTCTTCATAATAATTAACCATTTTTTTATTCAAACTATCAACTATCTCAATTGGTTCATGAGAAATTGCAATTTCTTGAAGAAATAAAACATCTAATGCAGATATATGAAGAGCCGCTGACATTCCTTTTCCCCTAACATCTATTACCATTCCTATAATTAAATTTTCATTTATTTTATAAATGTTATAAAAATCACCACTGATCATATTGGCTGGTACATATGCACTTACAATATCAACAAACTCTTCAGTTGGAAAACTTTTTTGTAGCATATTTCTCTGTAATTTAGCTGCTCTATTTAATTCTTGTTTCATCTCAGTGATATCTCTTATAGTTGCTAATATCCCAGAACTGCCATCATATACTATATAACTGCACGATATTTCCAAATTAGTTTTTTTATTATTCAATAAATCAAACTCATAATCATAGGTATCTCTTATTCTTTTTTGTGATATTACATTCCTAAATCTTTTATGCAGCACCTTTATATACTTTTTAGAGAAATGCTTATATACATTACTATCAATAATTTCATTATAATTTAACCCTATCAAATTACAAGCTTCATAATTTGCTAAAACAATTTTATTATCTACTATAATAACTATAGCATCAGGCGAATTATTAAGAATTTGCTTATATTTTTCTTTACTATCTTTAAGTATTTTATCAAGAATTTTTTTTTCAGTAATATCCCTTAGTCTCTCAACTATAAATACTACATCGTCACTTTCATCTAATACTGGATTGTAACAAATATCCATAAATTTATTTAGTTCTGGAACATACCTTTCTCTTGTAAGCATTTGCTTGGTTTTCATAACTTCTTCAAAGGAACAATCTATACACTTTTGATTTCTGTTTAGAACTTCATAACACATCTTACCTTTAACTTCTTGTGGCGTTTTATTATAAAAAATGTAACCAGCTTCATTAAAAAAAGCTATTGTATAATCTGGATTATATACTTTAATAATATCCGGAATACCATTTATTATTCCAGTGATATTTTTTTCCATCCTTTTGTTTTCAGTAACATCAATTGCAATAATTAAAATATATTTCTTTTTATTATGGGTAAAAAGAAACATAATTGCTTCAACATAAATATGTTTTTCATCTTTTGATTTTAATATTAGTTCAACTTTATCACATCTTTTATAAACTAGATTTCTATATAACTCTAAAATATTTCCTTTTTTATCAAAAGTAAATATATTTGAAGGTGCTGTCTTAATAAAACTCTCTTTTGAATATCCCAATCTACTACAAACCTTATTATTAGCATCTATAAAGCATTTGGGTTCAAATAATCCATCTACCTCTATAACAAATGCTAATTCATTTATTTTATCCCAAATATTTTTATAATTATCTATATTTTTATCTAATATTTCTAATCTTTGTTCATTTTCATACATAACCCAAATTATCCTTTCAATTTTAATTATTTTCAACCTAAAAATTTAGATATTTCTATAAACATCAAAAAAATAGTTGTCCAAAAATGTAAAACACACAAGCATATTGGACCACTATTTTTTCACTAGGCATATTTATGGATATATTTCAAATACTTTATCCAATCTTGTAAGTTTAAATAATTTTTCAACATCAGGTTTTAGGGACTTTAATTTTACACTTCCACCCTTTTCAGAGCATTTTTTATAAATTGATACTAAAGCTCCAAGACCAGTACTATCAATAAAATCACATTTGCCAAAGTTAAATGTAAAATCTTTCTGACCTTCTTCTATTAACGTATTTATTTCTGTTCTAAATATTGCGACTTCATCCACAACAAAATCCTTAGGTATGTCCATTATAAAATTATCTTTCATTAATACCACCTCATACTTTAAATCTTTCTACAAGTTTAGTTAGTTCCTCTGCCATAGCACTTGTTTCTTCTGCTGTAGCTGTTAAGTTATTGATTGCATTTGCTTGATCTGCTGCCGCTAAAGATACATTTTCACTACTTGCAGTATTATTTTCTGTTATTGTAGCTATTTCATTTATAAGCTTAACTACTTTATCAGATGATGCAACTTCATCTCCAGTAATATCAAGTATTTCATTAACATGTCCAACTATATTATCTATTTCACTAATTATATTAATAAATGCTTTGTCTGTTTCAGATACTATTTCTACACCCTTATCAACCTCAGTTTTAGCTCTATCCATTGAAACCACAGCATTTTTTGTTTGTTTCATCATTTCATTTACTAAGGTAGATATCTCTTTTGCCTTACTATTTGTTTCTTCTGATAATTTACGTACTTCATCAGCAACTACACTAAAGCCTTTACCATGTTCACCTGCTCTAGCTGCTTCTATTGCTGCGTTTAATGCTAGTAGATTTGTTTGTTCCGCTATTGAATTTATAGTATTTATTATTCCACCAACTTCAACTGACAAACTATTTACGGATTGAAGTGCCTGTGAAGTTTCATCACTTCCTATACTAATAATATTTATAGCTTTTACTGTTTCTTCTACCTTTTCTCTACCAAAATCAGCTACACTCTTTGTATTAACTGCATCCGAGCTCGTAGCCTTAGCCCTACTAGATGCCAATTGAACAAGACTTGATAATTGTACTAACACTCCCGAAACATCTAATATAGATTCATTTTGTTTCTCCGCGTCTTCTGCTATTTGATTTATTGTAGCACTAATCTCCTCTGTTGTAGCACTTATTTCTTCAGATGAAGCTGCCATTTCTTCTGACGCTGCATTTAATTGTTCTGCAGCAGTACTTACATTTCTTACTATTTCATCTTGATGTTTTATCATATCGTTGAAAGAATCTCCAAGTTCTTTTATTTCATCATTACTCTTTATATTAATATTAACAGTTAAATCTCCATCACCAGCAAGTTTCATTGCCTTTTCTAGTTTTTTAATAGGATTAATTATGCTCTTAGATGAAAATAAATAAGCACATACCATAGCAGCAATAATTGCTATTACAAAAATAATTATAGTTTCATTTCTTATACTTATTGCAGCTGACATGTAGTCATTATACTCTGCAGTTACAGCAATTACCCAATTCCCTGCTGGTTGAAAAACAACATATTTATATACATTTCCATAAGTATAAAAACCTTGTGAAGTTTTACCTTCTTTCATCTCATTAATAATAGGTTTAAAATCCTCACTTGCGTTATCACTTGCATTTTCTTTTAAAATCTTACTCTTGTCAGGATGATATACAATTAACCCATTTTTATCAATCATATATGCATAACCCTTTTCACCAACTTTAACTTTTGATGCATAATCAGAAACACTGCTAAAATTTATACTTCCCACTAAAGTTCCAATAGTCTTATCACCATCTTTAAGTGGATAAGCTACAAATATTGCAGGATTTCCAGTAAACCTAGATGTTAATACTTCACTCACTACTTCTGATCCACTAAGTGCCTTCTTCATATAATCTCTATCACTTAAATCTATATCAGGTTCTTTTGTTTGACTGTCAATAATTGCTTTACCTGTAAGATCTGTAATAATTAATACTTCCATATAATCTTTATTCTTTTCTTGAACATTTTGAAGATATTTAAATGTAGTATCTACATTATCTGCATTTAAATTTTTAACCGCCTTTCCAATATCACCATTTAAACTTGCCACTTCTAATGTATGTTTTACTGATTCTATTCTATCTCCAATTAAAGCTGACGTCTCAGAAGTTTGTTCCTTTAATTGCTGCTCAACAGATGCTTGCATAGATTTAGCAGACATATTATACGACATATAACCTAAAATTCCCATAGGTATAGAAATTAGAATAAAAAAAGTAATTATTAATTTTACTTTCAAAGAAATTTTCATTAAATTACCTCCGTGCTATTATCGATATCCTTACTAACAATGCCTTGTACCACTTCAGTACATTGAAGTACATTACCTTATAAAATGTACTTTTTCATTATTATAGAACTTCCCTTAAAGTTCACTTCATCAACATAATTGCTTATAATATACAACCCTCTTCCACATTCATCTAAAATATTATTTTCATTTATTTCTTTGCAGCAGTTTATATCTTTAAATCCACAACCACAATCTGTCACATCAATTCTTAGCAAATTTTCTTTTACTTCCCACTCAACAGATATGGATTTATTTTTATCGCCATTATTACCATGAATAAATGCATTATTTACCGCTTCTGACATAATAAGTTTTATTTCAAAATACTGATTTTCTAAATTTAGTGTTTTAATAATATTATCTAATTTTTCACTAATATCTTCTAACCCATAAAATACTATTTCTCCTTTGGTACATAACATATTTAATTATCCTCCTTGTTTCTGCAAAAACCAAATTGCTATTAATAATTAAACTTCTACTAACATTCCTCTTTATTATTACACTTATTTCATTAATTCTCAACATATCCCACGATATTTTATTGTAAATTAACAAAAATAATGCTTTTATTAATTTCTTATAACTTTCTATTATAAATAAAAATAACTATTCAAAAACAATTTTATCTTATTTTCGAATAGTTATTTTATTTAAGAAAATTTTAAATTTTATAAAAATCAACTTTAGGCATATTAAAATAAATGAAAAGTCAGTATGCTTCTCTATTTTCTTTAATATGCCCTATTTGTCATTTAAATTATTTATTATGCTATAGCTGTAACCTCATCTTCTATATCTTCTATATTATTAGTCTTTTCATTTAATATTAAATTTACAAATTTTTCTCCATAAGGAAGGCAGAATTGTATAAATGGTCCTGTAGATAACATAGCTATTATTGTTCCTACTCCAACTGTTCCTCCTAATGCAAAACCTACTATTAAATATACTGCATCTAATCCTATTCTAATCCAACGGTATTGGAATTTGGTTCTACCTTGAATTATAAATGGAATAATATCATTTGGAGCAACTCCTAAATTACTTGCTGATTGTATTGAAAAACCTATAGCAATTATTAAACATCCAGCTAGAACTAATAACATTTTCACTAAATAGTTACTCGATTCCACTGGAAAATATGAAACCACTTTTACTCCAAGGTCTATAATAGGACCTACTCCTATAACACAAATTAATGTTCCTATTTTTATACGACTTCTTTCAGTAAATAATATAATTACAAATAATACAACTAGAATCATCATATTAGCCACTCCTGTTGTCACTTGTGAACTTCCAGCTATCAATTTAACTAGAAAAAAATCCTTTAATACTGTTTTATTTAGCATTGAAGCTAATCCTTGAGTAAAAACTGTAAAAGTATCAGAACCTATATTAGTTTTTAAAAATAATGCTACCCCAAATTGAATTATACTCATTCCCACAAAAAATAAAATTAGTCTTTTTATTAAGTTAACTGCTTTGTTCATATTCCTTCATCCTTTTTTATTATGATTTAGGCACATGAAAATAAATAACAAGTCCAAAGTTGCCATGGATATTTTTCATCAGGTAAGGAGACAAATTGCCTTCATAGCGCGCCTATTATGGCAGTTTGTCGATGCTGCATGATGGAAAATGGGCACCTTAGAAAAAAGTAGCTATGCTACATATAAGAACTTTTCTATCAGATGGACTTGTTATTTTTTGATTGTGCCTTATTACTGCGTTTATTGTTATTTATAAGTTACAAGCTATTTTACAATATGATTTCTACTTTGTCAAAGAAAATAGTCAAAATAATTCATATTCACTCAAATTCATTCACAAAAAAATAATGGAGTATTTACAAAAAGGCTAGGAAACTTAATGCTTATTGCTTAAGTCTCCTAGCCTATCAAAATAAATATTTATTATGTTTTTATTAATGATTATTTTACGATAAAGCTTTTACTTTTCTTGTAAATATTCATCTATAGCTTTTGCTGCCTTTTTACCAGCACCCATAGCTAATATTACTGTTGCTGCTCCTGTAACTGCATCTCCACCAGCATAAACTGCTTCTTTGGTAGTAAGTCCAGTTTCTTCTTCAGCTACTATACATCTTCTCTTGTTAATTTCTAATCCTTCAGTTGTTGAAGAAATTAATGGATTTGGTGATGTTCCAAGAGACATTATTACGGTATCTACATCAATAACAAATTCTGAACCTGCAACTTCAACTGGGCTTCTTCTTCCAGATGCATCTGGTTCTCCAAGTTCCATTCTTACACATTTCATTCCTTTAACCCAGCCTTTTTCATCTACTAATATTTCTGTTGGGTTAGTTAATACATCGAAAATTACACCTTCTTGCATAGCATGATGTACTTCTTCAACTCTTGCAGGAAGTTCAGATTCTCCTCTTCTATAAACTATATGGCTTTCAGCTCCAAGTCTTAATGCAGTTCTTGCCGCATCCATAGCAACATTCCCTCCACCAACTACTGCAACTTTATTTCCAGCTCTAACTGGAGTCTCATATCCTTCTACAGCTGCTTTCATTAAGTTTACTCTTGTTAAAAATTCATTAGCAGAAGATACTCCATTTGCATTTTCACCCGGTATTCCCATAAATCTTGGAAGACCTGCTCCTGAACCTATAAATACAGCCTTAAAGCCTTCTTCTTCAAACAATTCATCAATTGTTATTGTTCTTCCAATAATAACATTAGTTTCAATTTTAACGCCAAGCTTCTTAATATTTTCAACTTCATTCTTAACAACCTTTTCTTTTGGAAGTCTAAATTCTGGAATTCCATATTCTAAAACTCCACCTGCTTTATGAAGCGCTTCAAAGATGGTAACATCATATCCTTTTTTAGCTAAATCTCCAGCACAAGTTAGTCCTGCAGGACCACTTCCAACAACTGCAACTTTGATTCCATTTTTAGGTTCTGTTGCACTTAGATCAACCTTATGTTCTGCTGCCCAATCTGCTGTAAATCTTTCAAGCTTACCTATAGATACTGAGTCACCCTTTATACCCAAAACACATTTTCCTTCACATTGAGTTTCTTGTGGACAAACTCTTCCACAAACAGCTGGAAGTGCACTATATTTTGAAAGTTCTTTCGCTGCATCTTCAAATTTCTGATTTTTAACATGTTCAATAAATCCAGGAATATTAATAGATACTGGACATCCATCTACACATTTAGGATTCTTACAATTTAAGCATCTTGCTGCTTCTTTTGTAGCTTCTTCTTCATTATATCCCAAACAAACTTCTTCAAAATTTGTAGCTCTAACCTTTGGATCTTGCTCTCTTACTGAGATTCTAACCATTCTTTCTTTCATATCCATTATTCATTACCTCCACAGCCACAACCACCATGATTATGAGTATTTCCTTCTTCTACTTTTAACTGAACTTTTCCTTCTTCAGTCTTGTACATAGTTTGCCTTCTCATTGATTCATCATAATTAACTAAATGTCCATCAAATTCCGGTCCATCAACACAAGCGAATTTAACCTCTCCACCAACAGTTACTCTACATGCTCCACACATTCCAGTACCATCAACCATTATAGGATTCAAACTTACTGTAGTTGGAATTTCTAATTCTTTAGTTAACATTGAAGTAAATTTCATCATTATCATTGGTCCAATGATAATAGCATGATCATATTTCTTACCTTGATTGTTAACTAAGTCTTTTAACATATCAGAACCAGTTCCTTTAAATCCATAGCTACCATCATCAGTTGTAACATAAAGATTTCCTGAAACACTTTTTAATTCTTCTTCATATATTAATAAATCTTTATTTCTACTTCCGAGTATTACATCTACAGCTACACCTTGCTCATGCATCCATTTTACTTGTGGGTAAACTGGTGCTGCACCAACTCCACCTGCAATAAATATAAGTTTCTTCTTCTTTAATTCTTCTAAATCTTCGTGTATAAACTCACTAGGTTGTCCAAGTGGTCCAACGAAATCTGCAACTTCTTGTCCAATTTCATATGAAGCCAATTCCTTTGTCCCTTTACCAACAGCTTGGAAAACAATTGAAACGGTTCCATTTTCTCTATGATAATCTGCTATTGTAAGTGGAATCCTTTCACCTTTTTCATTATTCTTTATAATAATAAACTGACCAGGTTTTGCAGATTTTGCTACTCTTGGAGCTTCTATATCCATTAAGAATATATTATCCGTAAGTTCCTTTTTGTTAACTATTTTATACATTCCATAGCACCCCTTTTTAATATGTTAAGTTTTATTACTTTATAATATAGTTTACACCATTATTCTGAATTTTTAAAATACTTTTTATTAATTTTTCTATGTTTTCATGGTTTTTCAAGAAATTATTTTACTCATTTCATTATTTTAACAAGAAAATATATTTATACATAGAAAAAAGTGGTAAAAATTTATAAAATATAAATTTTTTACCACCTATATAAGTTCTTTAATATTAGTTTATATTCATAATATAAGTCATAGGCATAATCAAAAAAATAGCAAGTCAATATGCTACTATATTTTGTGCTTATTATTTTATTTTATATGCCTTATTTCATCATAACCTTATAACCTTCATTATGTATAGCTCTTATTATTCTGATACAGGATATTTAAATTAGCAAATAGGTAATACTATCTTAAATTCAGTAGCAGTTTCTGTACTCTTCACATATATCTTCCCACTATTTCTTTCTACTAAATCCTTCACAATACTTAACCCATATCCATGGTTGTTATCACTATTTTCTTTGGTTGTAAATCCTACTTTAAAAATGTTGTTCAAATGTTGTTCTTCTATTTTGGGGCCATTATTTTCTATTCTTATTACTGCATTCCCTAAATACTGATAACTTTTTGCAATTATTATCCCTTTACCATTCATTGCTTTAATTGCATTATTTACGATATTAGATACTACCCTATAAAACTCCATTTCATTCATCTTTATTGAACCAAAATCACATTTTTCTTCTATTATTACATGTATTCCTTTATCTACAGCAGGCTTTAAAGCTATTGCTAATAATGATTCTTGATTTTCAATGATACCTACTGCTGTTTGTATAGCCTCATTGTTATTTATAATATCTTTTAAAGATTTTTTTAAATCATCAAATCTATCCATAAGACAAAGTCCATATAAATAAGAAATTTGTGCTCCGTAATCATGCTTAATTTTACTTAGTTCGCTATTTTTAACTTCTAAAGCCTGATTTAATTTATATATTTGCTCTGATTTCTGGTGGATCTTCCAAAAGTAAAAGAAAATCGCTAATAAAAACAGAAAAAATACTATATATATAAAATTTTTAATTAATTGACTTTTCTCTCCTAATGTTACCACATAAAAAGTTAGTATAAAGTCAAGAAAAAAACTCGTCATCACAAAAACTATTGAAAACCCTTCATTTATTATAAATTTATGAATATGTTTTAATTTATCCATATATTTTAAACATAAAAATAATAATATCCATTGTGGAATATATAGTATAAAAGCTTTCTCATAATTAATATATTCAACTGGAAATATTCCTTTCGCATATTCAAAAAATAAGTTTCCAAATATAACACAATACAAAATAATCATACAATAAATTATCGTATATGATGTTATTACATTTAAAACTTTTTTTCTATAAAATGCAATTGCTACACATAAAGCTAATATATGAGTTATAAAAATATTCATACCCCAACTATCTCCAAATGTCTGGGTAAAAAAATTTGATATAAGTATAAACAGTAAAGTAATAGAAATTAATTTTATATTATCTATTTTTTCTTTTTTATCCATACAATAGATTATTGTATAAGCAAATATTATTGATTGAAATATTGAAGTCATTATATCTACAACAATTAATGTCAATTTACGCTCCCCCTTAGCTTATTTATAGCTATAATTTATCTTAGGTTTTTCATAGATTCTGGCATGTCTTCAACTCCAGTATCACAAAATGATGCTGGTGCTAATGTAATCATAGAATCCGATATTTTTTTCAACAACTTACTAAATATTTTTTTAATCATTAACTTCATCTCCTTTGACTTTTATTTAATAAAACCTAATTAACTCTTAATCTAATCTTTATATTTCTTTCTTATTAAACATTAGAATAACATCAAATAGAATCGTCCATGTTATTAACGAATAATAACTACTATAGTTATGTAAAACTATAGATATTAGTCCAAGTATTGCTGAGTTCCTTAGACCTCTAAGCCTATTTTTCTTTATAAGTTCGGGGCGCGTAATTGGCATTTTAGAATTTATTACTGGAGCTTGATTCCATATACAAAATATGCTTAAGAAAATTAAGATGCAATTACTTATAAAACTAAGGCTACATTGCAAACTTAAGATCAGCCTTCCAGCTGTTAATAGCACGGTGGCTATAAAACACTTGAATTGAGTTTCTTCATGATAACCTCCTATAAACGGTTTAATAAAACACATTACTCCTACAATAATCATGACTTCCTTAAAGTACCCAAATAAAGAAAAAATAATTACTAACGTAATCATTTTTATAGATTCAAATAAAATAGTTACTAAAGTATATTCCATTTGTTCAAGTTCATCCTTACTATATTTGGAACTTGTTGCTATGCTCTTTATAATTTTATTTGACATAATTCTTACCATTTTTACCACTCTTTTATTCGTTTTTCTAACTATATACAAAGTATAAACCTTTTTTTGTTAATTTTCAACATATTTGTTATGATTTTTATATATTATGCATTATAATTATATTAATAGAATATAATTCCATATAATTATACAGTTAATTGCTTTATAATGTATATTAATTCAAAATTTTTAGTGTATAAGCATATTATTATAGATCATCTACTTTTTTTATGTATACAAATTTAACAAATGCACTACAGAATAAAAAAATAAGATATCCTTTTATTTATAATTTTAAAGATATCTTATTTTTTCAGAAAATAAATATGTAATTATTTAATAGGTAGAACTATTTTAAATTCAGTAGCTGCATCTGTACTCTTAACATTTATTTTACCATTATGACTTTCTATTAATTCTTTTGCAATACTTAAGCCAAAACCATGACTACCATCAATATTATCTTTAGTTGTAAATCCCACCTTAAAAATATTTAATAAATTTTGTTCATCTATTTTAGGTCCATTATTTTCTATCCTTATTACCAAATTATCTAAATACTCATAGGTTTTTGCAATTATTATTCCTTCACCATTCATTACAGTAATTGCATTGTTTGCTATATTAGATATTATCCTATATAACTCCATTTCATTCATATTTATAGATGTAAAATCACATTTTTCTTCTATTATTACATGTATTCCTTTATCTATAGCTGGTTTTAATGCAAGTGATAATAATGATTTTTCATTTTTATTAACTTCTACAGCTGTTTGTATAGATTCATTGCTATTTATAATATCTTTTAAAGATTTTTTCAAGTCTTGAGATCTTTCCATAAGGCAAAGTCCATATAAATAAGAAATTTGTGCTCCATAGTCATGTTTGATTTTACTAAGTTCGCTATTTTTAATTTCTAGAGCTTCATTTAGTTTATATATTTGTTTTGATTTCTTATTAACCTTCCAAAAATATACCATAACACCTAGAAAAAACATAAAAAACATTAAGTACACAATATTTTTTAATAATTGGCTTCCTTTTCCTAATGTTAGTAAATAAAATGTTAATACAAAATCAAGTACATAGCTTATTATTATAGAAGTTATAAATACCCCTTCATATATAATTATTTTGTAAATTTTCTTTATCTTAACTCTATATCTAAAACATATTAAAAATACTATCAATTGCGGAAAATATATTATAAAAAATATTTCTTGGTTAATATACTCCTTTGGTAATATTTGATTAATATATGCAAAAATTAAATTTGCAAATATTATTGTATATATTGCTAATATAGAATAAATTATTGTATATGAAATTAATGCATTAATAATATTCTTTCTGTAGAATGCTATTACTACACCTAGAGCTAATGTATGTGTTATAAAAACAGTCATACCAAAGCTATTTCCAAACGTTTCTGAAAAAAAAGAACCTACGAACATAAACATTATAGTTAAGCAAATTATTTTTATTTTACCTATTTTTTCATCTGTATCTACGCAATAACTTATTGCATATGCAAATGCTATTGATTGAACTATTGAAGCTATTATATCTACAATAACCAATATTAATAACGCCCCCTCTCCATTTGTTTTTACTAGTTCATCATAATCTTTTTATAGATTGATACATTCATAACAACCTTTTTTCCACACTTATCACATTATTATATATTTTTCTAGTTTAAAACAAATTATAACTTTTTTCCCCTTACTTTTCAACATATTTCTACTTTTATCTGTATTTAATATACTAAAATTTAAATTTTTTTTATAAATTTAAAATTTATCCAAAATACATTAAATAATATATTTTATTAACGCAATAACTTAGTATTCTTTTTAGGCACATGAAAGAAATTTACAATTAAAAATACCATGCTTATTTTTAATTGTGTCTTAATTGAAAAAATAAAAAATATATTCTAAAAACTTTTAATATTTTATCTTATGAACTTATTGTAGTGAACGATGAACAATGTTAGTATTATATTGTTCATTAAATGAACTATTTTAATGCATACAACTTTAAATTTAATTTATGATTTAATATTCTTCAGTTAATGAATACTAAAATATATTAGTTGTATTCTTATTTGAAATTATATTTTTAACTTAAAATTAGGAGGAGAGAAAATTATGGAAGACATGTCTTATTGGAAAGAAGTTTGGGAAAGAAAAGGAAATGGTAACACTAATTCTTTAGAGGAGTTAGATGGCTATGAAGATACTTCTGCTAATGTAAAGGAAATAGCAAGACAAATTATTGAAGAATTAGATATTAAAGAAACAGATACTGTATTAGAAGTGGCTTGTGGTGCTGGTGGACTAGCTCAATATATTAAATGTGCTGAATATGTTGGTGTTGATTATTCTACATCACTTGTAAAAAGGCATATAGAACTACTTAATAATTCAGTTTTACATGGTGAAGCAAATGATTTAATTTTTAAAGATAAAACTTTTGACAAAGTATTGTGTTTTGGAGCATTTCATTATTTTCCAAATCAAGAATATGCAAAACAAGCAATTTCTGAATTAAAGAGGGTTGCTAAAGAAGCAATCTTTATTGGAGATTTACCACTAACTTCTCACAGAGATGAACATTTACTTTATGATAAAAATGATTTTGAAGATTGGAAAATAATTGATGGATACTACAACCCATCTAGATTCAATGTTTCCCTCAAATTAATTTAACTACGTACTTAAGCGTATATCAGCCGAAATTGAATAAATGTTTATAACCACAAGGGTCACAATGTTCCAGCGGACTAAGAAAATTTCGCTGGAAGCCACTAAATGGTTGGTTGCATCAATTTATGCTTGCTCCTGAGACAAGCAAAAATCGAACAACCAACCATTAAGTGGCTTCAACAGCTTATTTTCTAATGCCGCTTTCACAAACATTTATCCAATTTCTCTGTTTGTATATAAACTTAAGTATGGTAAATACTGAATGTAATGCCAAGCATAAATTCTGTTGTTGGCATCCATATAAGCTATCTTGTTCCTGAAGATCCAAAACCTTTTTCGTTTCTTTCACTGTCTGATAACTCCGTTGTTTCTATTATGTTAACTTTAAATACGGGCTTTATAACCATTTGAGCAATTTTCATTCCTTGCTCTACTTTGAATACCTCATTACTATGATTAATCAATATGACTCCAATTTCACCTCTATAACCTTCATCTATAGTTCCTGGTGAATTTAATGTGGTTATTCCATTTTTTAATGCTAATCCACTTCTAGGTCTTATTTGAGCTTCTGTATTTCTAGGTAACTCTATTTGTATACCTGTATGTACCAAACCTCTTTCTCCTGGATTTAAAAGCAATTCTTTTACTGAATATAAATCTAATCCAGCATCCCCTTCATGAGCATAGTTTGGTATTATTGCATTATCATCAATTTTTTTTATTTTTAATGTATATTTTTCCATTTCAGCACCTACTTCAAAACTTTATAGTAATTATGATTATAACTTAATTTAAATTTATAAACAACTTTCAATGATTTATACATTATTGATACCATACTTATGTGCATGTCCACCGAAATTGAATACATCAAATATATATTAATTATAAAAATATCTTTTATATTTTAAATATAAGGCACATTAAACAAATAACAAGTTAGCATGCCAATCTATTTTATGTCATCTTCTAATTGTTATTTCATTCCATATGCCTAACCCTATTATTTTTATATCCAATGCTTATGTTTATCTTGAGTTATAAACCGTTTAATTTTATTGACTACTATCACTTTTTGGTTTTTATTACTATTATCTATCATTATTTCATTCCAATTTATATACTTAGGCTTTTCAAAATATCTTTTATCTATAATCTCAATTATTCTATAGCACCCTTCCTCAAGTTCTGAAAAAATCACATTCCCTTCTTCATCCGTTGTTTTAGATGTAATAAGAACTGGAGATAATCCATTTATTTTATATAAATTAATTTTTACACCTTGCAAATATTCATTTTCTTCAAAATCTAAAACTGATGTAACTATTATCTTTCCAGTCTCAAACATATTATTTTCTATTACACTATCCTCTGTTGACATTTGTGTACTATTACTATCCAAAGTTTGGTTTTCAACTTTAAAAATGATATCGTCCATAAAAAATCCCTCTTTATATTATTTTTCATTATATAATATGCTTAAAAGTATTTTACGTGATTATGATTTAGAGTTAGACACATAAAAAATAACAAGTCCAATATGCTAGCACATTGACTTGTTATTTTTTTAACCTACCTTATCCTAATAAAAAATAGGAATACCTATTCCTGCAAAACAATTTAACAAATTGTAATCATTTAATGTGAACTCTTTTTTGCTTATTGAAACAGAAAGATATAAAACAGCTAAAATTTCTCCATTACACATTACTGGAGTTATGCATACAGATTTCCACTCTGGTATACCATGCTTGTTGTAGTTATCCATGCTTTCCCAATCAATTAAATATCGTCCCCTTTCTTCTTCAATCGCTTGATAAATTAATTTAAAGTTAAACTTTTCAACTATACACCAACCATCCTTAGTTCTTGATTTGCTATTTATATTAATTATTTTTTTATGTTTCACAATAAATATTGTCGCCGTTTCACATTCAATAACCTGCATAATTTTCAAAATAAAATTATATAGTTTCTCGTCTTTATTACCTTTGCTTTTAACTAAACCTATAACGTCTTTAATCACTAAAGCAAAGTTATAGTCCTTTGTTGCATTACCTGATATAACTCCACTCAATTCAGTATTAATATTGGTACTACTACTTATTCCATAATCGTTTTCCCAAAGAATACATCTATTTTTACCTTCATATTTTGCCTTATATAATGCTTGGTCTGCTCTCTCAATTATTTCTTCACTATTTAATGATTCATAGGCACTCATTGCTATTCCAACACTTATAGTAACCTTTCTTTTATCTCCTAAAATCCTGGCATCTTCCACATTATTTTTAATTCTATCTGAAATATTCATAGCTTCTTCTTTGCTCACATTTGGTAAAAGTAATATAAATTCTTCTCCTCCGTACCTTCCAATAATATCCCCTTTTCCTATACACTTCTTAACTTCTGTTGTTAGTTTAACTAGTACTTCATCTCCTGTTTGGTGTCCATATTGATCATTCACTCCTTTGAAATCATCAATATCAAACATGATTACAGCAAATTCACTTTTTTGTACCCTTGCACTATCTAATAATAGAAGTAAAGCTTCTTCAAAATATTTTCTATTATATACTCCTGTAAGCTTATCTATCGTAGAACTTATTGTAAGATTATGCTTTTCTAATAAAAATGTCAAAAATGGCTTAAATTTTTCTATTGTCTTTTTAGACACAACATTTATATTATTCAATGCATTATTAGTAATTAAAATTAATCTTGCATTAATTCCAGCACTACTATTTATGTGCTTTTCATTATTTATAATTTTCATATACATACAAGCTTTTATTCCATCCTTTAGTACCTTATCATCTAATTGATAAAACCGCTCATCATTATTACAAATAACAAATATATTTTCTTCTGAATCAACTTTTAATGAAAAATACCTATCTATCTCATTTTTATTGCTAATTCCATACGTGCATATAACTTTATTTTTGCCATCATTATTTTCGGTAACAATCATAGCCTTATCTGCCAATGTTAATCTTGCCATGTATTTCATTACATTTTCTATATTGTTAATTGTATCCCCAGAGAATTTCTCAAACACCTTATATAAATCACTCAAATCATTATGGTAGCACTCTTCATATATATCTTGCATTAATTCAAATATAAATTTGTTACTTAATATAGTTGTCAACCCTAATTCTTTTAGTGCTTCATCTACTTCTTTATTACTTTTCATAAATTCAAATTCTTTAAATTCTATATTGACTTTCAAATCATAATTTAAACATTTAATAAATTGTGTACGAGTTTTTAAAAATCGACTATTATTTATATATAACAATTTATCATTTTGAGGTAATGAATTAATTATATCCATATGTCCAGCTATAGATTCATAGTAATAATTCATTGCTAATTTGTGGGATCTAATTTCACTATATTGCTCCCCAATCATATTATAAATATCTGCCTTAATTTCTTGATTATTTATATATGCACATATTCGTAATGCTTTATTTATCAAAAAATCATAATCGATGTTACTTCTAAAATTGAATTCTAGATATACATATATACCTTCTACATTATAGTCCTTTGGATATCCTTTAAGATTTATGAATAATTCTTTAGCGAAATCTTTATATCCCAATGATAAAATTCGCCTAATTAAATTTATTCTAATTTCAATTTCACTATCTACATTCTGTAATCCCTCAAGTTTATTATTTAATTTTCCATATACATTTTTTATATCTTCCTCACTCTTACACTTATATATCATTAATTTATAATAATTACAAATCATGGTTTTATAATATAAATTTTCAGAATTAAATATTAACGCATATATTTTTTTCAGATAATTATATGCATTATCATAATTACAAATTAACAAATTATATAAAGAAAATGTATAATTATAATTAATAACTTCCTCTTCTAAAAGCTTAATTCCCTTCTGCATTTGCTTTGTTAAATAATAATATTTTATAGCTAAATTTGTTTTTCCTAATTTTATATACAACAAACAAAGTTCATTGCAAATATTGCAATAATATACATCTATACCTTCTTCTCTTTCTCTTTCTAATGCCCTTAGTAAGTATTCTTCTGCCTCACCATACTTCTTTTCTTGGGTATAAATATTAGCAATATAAATTAGACTTAATATTTCTTTTTTATATACCTTATATTTATTGCTTAATTTAGCGATTTCTAGATACCTTTCTAAAATCACTTCATTAATATCCCCTTCTTCTTTGCAAATAGATGCATATAATAATTTACTATATAGTTCTCCAATAATATTAACGTTCTGCTTAAATATTTCACTTCCTTGTACACATATTTTCTTAGAATCTTCATATTTTCCTTCTTTAATGTAGACCATTGCAATAATAAGTGTTATCCATCCATATATATCTTCTTTTATTTTATTTTCCTTACATATACTTAGTGCTTTTTCTGCATTAAGTAATGTTAACTTATAGTTATATTCCTCTTTATATTTTGCTGCAAGTGCATAATAATAATAAACTTCTCCCTTTGGATAAAACTTTTCATCTAGTAATCGTCGTACGCACTCTAAAGAATAATCTATTCCATTATTGATATCTTTGATATCCTTAATTTTTATTATTATCATTTCAAGAAGTGTATATATTTGAATGTCAAGTTCATCATTTTGTATTGCAATTTGATTTGCCATTTCAAAATATTTATAGCTTTTTTCATGCTTTGAATTTTTCTCATAAAGTTTCGCAATACTTATAGCAACATCACTTTTGCTTGAACTATTAGGATAACTTAAAGTTTTTTTGTAATAATATATTGCTCTTAATGAATTCCCTAATACATCTTGCACTTTCGCATATTTCACTGTATAGAAATATGCTTTTTCATAACTATTAGCCCTTTCTAAATGGATCAAAAATTCTTCTATATAATAATCTGTTTCAAACAAAATTTCTTCAAGACAAATTGATGCTTTCAGGTGTTTATCTATTTTTTCCTGTTCACTTAATTTCAAATATAATATATTTCTTAACAAATCATTCGTAAAACCCACAAGTATACCTTGATCACTTATCTTATCCTCTATAAAGCCTTTTAATTTCAATTCTTTATATACTTCTATCTCTTTTAATTCTGTTATTACATATTTTAATATTATTCTTTCAGATATTGGCGTTTCAAAAATAGATAATCTTTTTAAAACAAATATTTCTTCTTCTGCTAATGAAGAAATATTTGCTTCTATTTTTTTTTCCAAGCTTTTTGGTATTAGTATATCTTTCCCCTTAATATTACTTATCCATTCTCCTGCAATTCCATCAAAATATAACCTTTTAGTTCCATATAATTCTTTTATTACACCACTTATATATTGTGGATTTCCTAAAGTTTCTGAAAATATTCTTATTGCAAGTTTATTAACTTCTTCATTTGTATTAAGCATACTTTTTATCATTTTAGTAGTATTATATTGATTGAAATAATTTATTTTATATTCCTCATATTCTTGTAATTCTCTGAGTTCATCTATAAAATCCAAGAATTTTTTATCACATCTGTTTTCATTCATAGAAAATATTATCATTACATTGTCTAACTTATTTCCTAATAAAGCAGTGTATCTAATGAATAATTTAAAAACTTCATTTTTTTGATCTAAATCATCTATTACTATTACAAAAGGCTTAGTCATAGTATATTCATTTACAAACTTCCCCATTCTGTTAATCAACTGAAGCTTTTGCTTCTTCTCATTATTAATATCATCTTTTTGAATCAAAATTGATATAAACTTTTTTATATAAATCTCATATTTATCTTTTAAATCCTTATCTGTTCTTTCAAAAATATAGTTTAATACAGCATTATACTTATCTTCTTCACTCATATTCTTATTATCAAAATCGCTTATATACATAATATCTTTAAAATATTTATTTTGAAGCTTATATCTAACTTCTTCTAAAAGTCTAGTTTTTCCAGTTCCATCGTCCCCATTAAACGCTATGATTTTATACTTCTCTTTATTTTCCAGTATTTTTTGAAAGTTTTTTTCTACTATTTTTATTTCTTCATTCATTCCAATTATGTCTAAATTGGTTTGAAGTTTATTTAAAGTACTACATATAAATAATTTATAATTCCTATTCATTTTATCGTTTATATTTTTTATAAAATATTGAAGCTTAAATGATTTGTTTATAGTTTTCATTTGATTATATGACTTTTTTATATCATTTAATTCTTTTAATTCATTTTCGAGTTCTTCCGCTGTAAATATTTGATTAAATAGTTTTATAACTTGTCCAATGTTATCTTTATTTGTATTTCCTTCATCTACAGTTTCAATATTATATTGATAAGGTAATGAATTTAATAAATTAAATTTAATTAATTCCATTTGTAGTAAATTTTTTATTTTAATTTCAACATCATTTTCTGAAATATGAACTAATCTTATATCTTTAGTCGTAATATCATCAAATATATATCCTTGTATATTTAATGTGTTAATAGCAGAACATATTTCCATAAATATATCAAGTTTTTTATATGGCGTACATTTTTTTAAATAAGTCTTTGTATCTATTTCTGATTCAAAATGTTCCATTAAGTACCCGTACTGAGGTTTGTCTAATCTTATACCATTAATACTATAAATTATTTCAATATCAATAATATTAATTACATTATCAAAATTCAAGTTTTTAATAGTTTTAAACTTACTCAATAAATATTCTCTTGTTTTTTCATATGTGAAATCATTTTTCAAAATACATAATACATATTTCTTGTTTTCTTCAGAATTTGTAACTAGATAATTGGATAAATTTTCTTCAATACTCATTTCATATTCTATTAGATATTTATTATTTACATTTCTCAATATTAATTCATCCCTTTTCATTATGAATATCTTATCGTCACTAATTTAATTAGAATTATATCATACTTCAGTATAGCTCTAAAGCATATTATATTCCAAATATGTAATATATATTTTTCATTGCCATAAGTGTAATTTTTTCATCTAACAAATTATCAATTTATTCTGATTAATCTTCATAATTTTATTAATATAACTATAATTATTGGACATAATATTTTTGTACAAAAAAATTATGAAGGTGATTATATGAATTTGAAATTTTCAAAAAAACTTGTTTCATTTATTTTGATTATTATAACTATAATTAACTACCAAAATTTCTTTAGCTTTATTGCTAATGCTAGTGAAAAAAAAATTATATATTTAACTTTTGATGATGGTCCTGCTAGAAAAGTTACTAAGGATATTTTAGATATATTGAAAAAAGAATCTGTTCCCGCAACTTTTTTTTTAATAGGAAACCAAATTAAAGGTCAGGAAAATTTAATTAAAAGAATATATGATGAAGGTCACGCTCTTGGACTTCATAGTATGAGCCACAAAAAAGATTATCTTTATAGCTCTAATGAGGCATTTTTAAATGAAATGTTAGATACTCAAGAATTAATAAATTCTATAATTGGCTTTAAACCAAATATATTAAGATTTCCTTTTGGTTGCAATAATAATTGTTATAGAATTTCTCAATCTATGGTTGATTTACTTCATGAAAATCATTTAAAAATTTATGATTGGAATGCTGATAGTGGGGATGGAGCTAATCCTAATGCTAATCCTAGTATTTTTATTAAAAATTCTAAGAGCGACAAAGATTGTGTAATATTATTAATGCATTGTGCCTATATGAGTAAAAATACTGTAAAGGCTTTACCAGATATAATTAAATATTACAGGGATAATGGCTACGAGTTTAAATTAATTGATGAAAATACTCCAGAAGAATTTCATTTCATAAAAAGTTCTAGTAAATAAAATGAAGACTATTTCAAAATAAGTCATTTGAAATAGTCTTCATTCTATTCATAATCCATTTATTCTAACACATAAGTGTTGTTCACTGTCGCTATTTTTTCAACAATTTTAAATATTACAATTCCTAATATTGTATTCATCACCATTGTTGGTATAACCACTGCTATAAGCAAAGCTTCGAATGACATTCCTCCTGGTAATCCTGCAATCATCATTAATACTGTTAAAAACATTGTTCCACTTATTAATGTACCCAGCGGTAATATTAGAGCCATTTGTTTTATTTTACTTATCTTATTTCGTAATGGCAATAAGATTAAATATATAACATTACAAGTAATAAATTTATCTATAATATTAGGTATTTGGCCACCTGGTGTTTTGCTTGTAAGTGCTGCGAACACTCCTATAATAATCCCACACGTTAATGTAGTTTTATAATCTTTATTAAGTACTATTATTATAAATAACATTGCTAATGAAAAATCAGCTTGCATTCCAAATGGTGGTGTAATTTGATGTAATATTGCCCCTATTGCTATTAATATCGCATTTGCTGCCATTTTTTTTGTATTCATTTTAATTTCCCCCTATTTTTTATTAATTTTTATGCCGAACACCAATACTTTCATAACATAACTATCACGCCCCCGTTTTTAGGTATAAAAAAAATCCGTCCTATAATTAATAGGACGGATACTATCCGCGTTGCCACCTAGATTGCATAAAAATGCCTCTCAATTTCAGATACAAAATATCCTATTCGCTATAACGTGCGACTTACGGCTAAACTACTCTCAAAAGATTTCATATCGCTCCTCAAAGGCCCATTCATCACAAACTACCGTGCTAAAATCTCACTATCTTCAGCTCTCTTTGACATTGTTTTATGATTACTATCCCTTTTCCTAGGATTTAATTTATATTTCTATATTATACTCATTAATTTAATTTGTCAATATTTTTTTAAATTTCTTTTCCAATTATATCTCTTATTTGATTAAACATTCTTGGTTTACTATAATAGTATCCTTGAACAACATCACATAATATCATTCTTAAATACTCAACTTGAGATTTATCTTCAACACCCTCTGCCACTACTTCTATTCCTAGCTGATGTGACAAATTGATTATATTTT